>OCZT010000782.1_pt1 | contig 32336 bp, 41 predicted proteins | sample 1539031 | NCBI WGS metagenome assembly OCZT01 (sample SAMEA3539308, study PRJEB22396) | soil metagenome | biome: tundra; feature: field; material: soil | place: USA | collected 2010-05 | depth 0.15 m | reverse complement strand
GGTAAAGATAACCGCCAACGGTAGGATTGAACCCCTCAGGTACTGATGTGAGGCTACCCAGGTAAAGATAACCGCCAACGGTAGGATTGAACCCCTCAGGTACTGATGTGAGGCTCCTCAGGTAAAGAGAACCGCCAACTTTTACTTTTCCGTAAAATTGGTCAAGCGAGATACCTTCACTAAGACAAAAATCTTTAATTGATTTTTTTGTTTTCATGGTTTTGTTTTATAATTTTTACTAAGAATATAATATATTGATTAACATGAGGCAAAATTAAAGTAAGTGAATTGAAAAATTCATGATAAAAATCATGTTTAGAATTATTTTAATAAAATAAGGGGAGTAACCTGACTCACTCCCCTTACCTAACTAAACCTAACCTGTAAAGTGATGCTAGAACGCATCGAGAATTAAAACTCTAAACTGATCGAAGTTTGTAAATAAGTTACTTTTGCTTTCCAATCCTCCCTGATACCTACATTTATATTTGGTAAATTCAATTTTGGGATTGGCACACCGATAGTCAAAGCAGTAGAAACTCCGTTTATCTGATTATTGGTATTCGGAACAAACAGAATAAGATTAGCTGAAAACTTCTCGACAGCACTTAAATCGTAAGCTGCAACCGATAGTCCTAATCCGGTAGCTGAAAAGAATTGTCCTCCTCCACCTTTAAATAAAGGAATTTCATAAGCAGATTCAGCAGCCGTGAATCGCAAAAAATAAGATAACGTGTAATTGCTCGCTGATACACTTTTTAGACTGTTTGCGGCAGTCACTTCCTTTACGGTGATATTGCCAAATAAATGGTTTGTGTTAAGTTGTGCATTAACGCTTATAGCGAAAAACGCAAATAACGAGATGATGATTAATAGTTTTTTCATGGTTTAAACATTTTAGGTGAAGTTGCATTTGGAGGTGAAAAGAAAGTAGTTGATATGTATGTTAATGTAATACCTATAACAACGTGCCAGAGCATAGGCCATACAACCGCATGGTTAATTACGATCTGGCCAAGATAATCTGTTAAACCGGTTCCTATCGCTATGATAACACCAGAAACAATGTTTTTCCAGCTCAGTTGTTCGGGTCCAGAAGTAGAGGTAAGGAAAACAAGAAATAAATTCTTACCCAGATAGGGAAGAACGGCAGCAAGTGCAGCGATTCCCATAAATGCGAAATCAATCGGGGTCTGTCCGATTTGCGAAACGATTATGCCGAAAACCAGCATAAAAAGACCTTTCCAAAATTGTTGTTTTGTCATTTTAATGTGTTTAAGTTAATATTTTATCAAATATACAATTATTATTCACATTTTCTTATGCTCCAAAAATCATCACATAAACTTTGATCGTGCATATATGTGTAAGGCATAAAAAAATAACCTTTAGACCCCCATGAATCACCCCACGAGTTACGAACTATATAGACTTGTCTTGAATCATCATAACCGACACACAGAACGGCATGTCCACCTTCCTCTGATCCTTTAGGCATTTCCATAATACCATCGGAACCGATATTCATGAAATTTGAGTAGACTGTAAATCCAAATACAAACGGATGACCATCGGCCAGACATCCTTTGAGTTGCATTTCAGTTTGTTCAACAGCCAAATATTCAATAGCCTGATCTTTTTTGGCTGCACTATAACAACTACATGAAGGTTTATTTGCAAACTTTGAAACATCATACGGCCAAAGAGTTTCAGCACAAACTCCTTTTCCCTTACTCCCTGTTCCAAGTGTCTTTAAGCAATCACGAAGCATCGCACCGGAATCTTCATTTACTGTACCTTCAATTTTCCTGGCATTATAATAAACAAATAACCGCGATCCCCTGAATTCCCCAAATCCTTCATTTACATGTTCGTAATCATACATTGCAACCGATGAATTGCCGGTACATGAACCACAATTACTCTGATCCATTATAGGCGTATCCTTTGCCCTTAAATCAACATAAGGCGGATTTATTCTGGCAATTAATGTTAATTTCCTGTCTTTAAGATCAATTGAATCTTTTATCCACCCAAAAACTCTATTTGTGTTCATATTTTATTTGTTAAATAAACTTACTCTATCTGTATCACTACTATTCAAAATGTCCAAATGTACCCAACTCACATTATCTTCAAGTCTAAAGGAATACGGCCAAATCCTTTTATTGCTTATAAGATACTGCCTTACTTCTTCAGCAACAAGTCCCTCAATATCAAAATCCCAAGCTTTTCCAAGTGAATGTGGGTCGGTAAATAAAATACCATCAGAATAGACCTTTTTCATCAAAGCGCATTGGACACAACGAAAACCCCTCTGAGTTAACTTTCCATGAACAGAATAATCATTGACATAAATAGGTTTATTTAACCGCATTCTGATAGATTCCATAACAATCAATAGTCGTATATCAAAAAATTGCCATGCAAAGTCACCGTATTTTTTGCAAACTTCAGGACAAAAAACTTCAGATAGTTCAAAATAATCTTGGATCATTTCCTTGCTTTTATTGCTCGTTCCTGCTGATTGATTAAAGTGTCTCTTTCCGCATCTGTCTTAGGCATCGGAATTGATCGAGTGGCCCCATTGTCCCTTGCCTGACCCTCGTGTAATTGCTTGGTCCATTCAATTGTATCAGTACTTCGATAATTGATCTCAGCCAGGAAGTGATTATGAAACCAGGGAAGCAGCATGAATACAATAAGAAGTGTGATAATAATAGCAGCAAGAGCCGTAAAAACAATTCTTGTTTTTATTGCTTTTTTAGATGATACTGACTGCAAGGTGTTAACCTTATTTTTCATTTGGTAAAACTCATCCCTGAAATTAGTAGGAATCATATCCCGAAGCTCATCAACATTCTCACCAAGTAATTTAAATCTACCTTCCCAGTCCGAAGCCATTTTTTGCTGACCTTTATGAAGACTTTCGAGCGAACTTTGTATTTGTAGAAATACCTCGGCAAACTGACTATATACTTTGGTTGCTATTGTATTGGTAAACTTTTCATCTTGAATAGTTTCAAGTATCTTACCAACATCCTGGCACGGTGAATCCTTCTCTTTATTTTCGTTCATCATTTTTTGTTTTTAATAAAACTCTCCCAGAAAATATACACCAAAGCAACACCACAGGCAATGACAATCAATATCCCTGCTATCCCTCCAAAATTCAATTTATCTGATATTAATATCATTTCTTTAATTTTTCATACTTGATAACTGGTTTATGTTTTGTTGTATCGGCATTCTGTCTAATTGGTATTTTTTTTTTAATTGCTCGGATATGCCTTTAAATTCATTCGATAGTTCAATAATTTTTAATGCCGTACTATCATGCGCTATATGCTTAAGAAAATCTTCTTTTAAAACATTCTGATTATATATTATAGTGGGAAGGATAGTTAAAATAGTTTTTTGATCAGTCCGAACAATTGTAATTGATTCTTGTAATTCCGTAATACTCGACTCCATTTCTGTTTGTCCCTTTGACAAATCAGAAACATTTGTAGTCTTATTCGCTGAAGAAACACCCCACGCAAAGACTACAGCACCTAAAGCGATCATCCCTGATACGTAACTAATCGGGTTTGATAAGAATGTCTTTATGTAATTTGTTTCTGCCATATTACTATCATATTTTAGTGCCGTCTACTACCATCTCCGCTAAACCGCTTTTGCAGGAACTCCTTGTAATATCCAAGAAGTCCCATCACTTATGAATGTATAAGTTAATTTTGTTCCGGTTGTATCTTCAATAATAAGTCTAAAGCCTTTGCGCATCAGTTCTGCCGTTGAACCACAAATAGTATTAACTTCTGTGTTAGTAGGTGCGCCATCGGTCAAGGCTCCTTTCAATGATTTAAATTCATTAGTATAAATATTCTTTAGCCATCCTTCTTGGTGTCCAATATATTCATTATATCTTGGATTGTTATATGTGTTATTCTGTACAATAGCAGTATCTACATCAAAAAATATATAATAATACCCAGATGCATAGATTGTATCAGAATTATTAAATGTATTATTATTTATATGCAATGTTGTACCCCCGGAAGATACTATACTCGATTTATTAAAAGTATTGTTTTGAAACGTAGCATTCATGTTTCCACCCACTATGACTGTACCATTGTTAAATGTATTCCCTCTTGCTGATAATTTATTGATAAGACCAGTTGCTGCATATAAAGGGAATGCTCCTGCGGGATTAACTATATTATCGCTTAAAACTATATTATCAATTGTGATCGAGGGACTTATAAAAACACAAGCATTAATACTAGGTACTAAAGATTCAAAATAATTATTATGAATATTAATGTTTTTAACTAATCCGGCTGTACCATCAAGTATGACAAATGCATAATAATCAGATTGGACGTAATTATCAGAAACATTAATCCAATCAATAGTATCTCTATGGTCTGTCATCTTAATTGCGATTCCCGTATTTGCTCCAGCATCATTTGGTGAAAATCTATAAATCTGATTCCCCGTGATATTCTCTGTTCTATTTTTTTGTAGTTGATGATTTAAAGTATCTTTTATGTCCTGTCTTACTCGCGTTATTCCAAATTCACCAGCACTCATTAAACAAATATTGTAAAGAATATCAACCGAAGTTCCGCAAGCATAGATACCACCATTAATAACCTTGTTCCCTAAAAATGTAGCATACTGTACATCGGGATGTGTGTCAAGTTGTGACCAATAACCCGGAAGAGCGGTAATATTATTATATGAACATAAATAGTTTCTTGTGGGATATTGTCCTCCTACTGCTATTGCTTGAGTATAATGAGTACAGGTATTTTTTGTTACCATAACATTTTGACATGCTCCTATACTTATTGCATATCCCGAATAAGTTAGGTTTCTAAAAAGATTTATATTATTATGTTCAACGAGTGCATTATAGGTTTCTGTAAGACTTATTGGGTATTGTGAACAATGTACCCATTCACAATCTTTTATTACAACATTTTTACAGTCATTTACAGCAACACTAATACTATCAAATTTTACCCCCTCTATTGAAACACTTCCGGCATTAAGATTTCTAATTGTAGAAGTATTTTTATCATAGTTATCGTAAATAGGCGAAACAAGAACAATATGACCAGAATAAGTAGACTCAACCTCCACTAACTCTCCTTTATATTCATCACTTAAATCAATATTTGAATATTGATCAGTACTTCTAATCTGAAGTATATCTCCTTGACTAACACCCGACAATGATGTTGACAGAGTATCGTCTCCCTCAACTGGACTCACGGAAAATGTCGATGTGCCGGAATAGGATGAGGTGAAAGCAAGAGCCGAATAAGCTCCCCCTGAGATAACAGAGTTACCAGAACCTATAATTTTTAAGTGTTTATTTGTTATGGCTGATGATATGGCATAAGTACCTATATTGAAATTTCCTTCTGGGATATAAAGAGTCCCTTGTGTATTTATTGCAACAGTTAGTGCACTTACAAAGGCAGCCCTGTCATCATGTATCCCATTTCCAACAGCTCCATAGTTTTTAGGATTAACCATGTTGCCATTTTTTACGGTATCCATTTGGAGATTGAGCGCAGCAATCCTATTGAATGCATCAAGTACGCTATCGGCAATAACATTTTCTCTGGAGTAGTTATGTGTAAAATTTCCATTTATAGCACTTCTAACTTGTGCCCCCGACATACTTACAGTAACGGTAGTTTGTGAATAGATGATTGTCGATAGAATGAGACTTAAAAGTATTGTAATTATTCTTTTCATATTATGCCGATATTTTAAATTCCATTTCCCACCACATAGTAACATTATTATTAATTGTACCACTAACCCCAATCATTCTATAATATCTGTAAGCAGTTGAATTTGCACTTAGCGATGTGTCTGTAATATAATCATTTGTTGCATGTGTCTGTAATGTGGTATTGCCAGTTAAGTCAGTAAATGTAGTGCCATTATTTGATCCCTGCCATTTCCATGTACCAATAGTATAGGCTGCATGGTTTATATAAATCTTTACTTCATTCATAGATTTTGCCGTTACAAAATCTATTGTTATGTAACTATTAGAATCTACATTAAAAGTAGAACCTCCACCTGCATACCAGTAAGTAGCATAATCATTATTCTTATGTCCATCAATTATAGCTGGCATAATTGGAGTACCACCACTATCATTAAATCCTGCTCTTGATACACTCATAATCAGATGACGATCACCAGCACCGCCCGCATTTGCGTATGAAGTTGCAACAACAATATTATTAGTTACTGCGTGTCCACTAAATGTAGCAACCGCACCACCTGTGGTATTATCTCTCAAATAATTGGTTGCAGGTTTTGTATAACTAACAGAAATAGTGTCCCCGTTTGCACAAGGACTGGCAAGAGTCAATGTATTGACTGTCCCTGCAACAGTAACAGTATTTACTCCTCTTGAACTACCATTTACTAATACAGCATAATCGGTTGTTGCGGGAACATAAGAATTATTCAGTGCATTGTTAAACGTGATTACAATATTTGATGCAGCAGCAGTTTCAACCGTTGCTGTTGATATTGTGGGTATGGTTTGTGCAATGTTATTAACTACAGTAACTCCCGTGAATGATTCAATAAGAGCTTCTCCTGTTGCTTCTTTTAATGGATTACTACCCGGTTGTGTATATGCCACAGTTACTGAATCACCATAGACATAAGCCACAGTAACTGTTAGCGTAACAACAGCACCGGATATGGCAACATTATTAATTGTTTTTCCTGCCAATGTAAATGCTGATGTTGCAGGAACAGAACCTGCATCTAAGTTATGATTAAAGGTTATTACCACATGAGTTTTTGCAGCGTTTTCTATCGTTGCACTCTGTTCAACTGTCCATATGTTCTGAACATTATCTGAGCGATTGCTCTTTTCATATCCCTGATCTATCCATCCACCACTCCACATAATCGGAAGTCTAAAATAATGATGAAGGTTTAATAAATCAATATTGGAAAGCGTTGTCGTACTTTTTAATATTGCAATAATTCGTATTGTATTTGGGGTATTATCATCATATTTAACAGGGGTTCTTTGAAGATCGTATCCAATTAATTCAGCAGTCGTTACTGTCCTTTGGTTTCCTGCTTTGTCAAACCACATATATTCAGTATCGGCCGTAATATAATCCGCTCCAGTTGCTTTATAGGTTTCTGATCCTGCACTTCCTCCAACAGTCAAATATTCGGCAATTCTTCCTGTAACTTGATTATATAATTTACCTCCGGTTATTTTTGAAGTTTCTCCCCAAAACAAAAATGTTGCATCTATTTTTTGTTGCGACCACGAAGAACTAGACCGATTGTGATTTACACCAATCCCGATTTTTACGCTTATACCCGGACACATTAGTTATAAGTATTAAATTTACCATTGTATTTTACAAATTTACCTAAATGCTTTTGATAAATAACCTGCGGATAACCGAGTGTTGTAATTGTATTTTGAGTGCCATATGCCGTACCTGCACTATTGACTATATAAGCTCGATAGTAATATAAAGTCAAAGGGTTTAGTAATCCAGAAACACTAATTGAAAACGGATTAGTTTGCTGACTCAAATAGTAAGAGTACGTTGATCCGGTATTCGATGAGGTTGTAGGGGATGACCATGTAGCATAAACTACCCCGGCATAGGCATTTATATCTCCACCATTACTTGTTACATTCCCTCCAAATGTCGCTCCATTATTTGTTATAGAAGTCGCTAAAGCTGTTGTAATGGAAGGTATTGTTATTCCTCCTCCTCCAGAACCGTACTCATAAGCCCCTATCTCTGGTGGATTCCCAAGTGCTGTTCCTGCATAGTCAGTAGTCAGTGCAGGGGTTGTTATATGCACTCCTGAGTTAATAGCTGGACTTCCTGATTGTAAATGAAAATCTGATGTTGAAACAAATAAGGGATTTGCAGGAGTACGATCACTATTTACATCATAACTTGGACTTGCTCCATTATAAAGTACAACCCCATTGACATAATTTGTATAATATAGATTATTTTGTAAAGTTAAATGAGTTAAGGAAGTAAGATAAGCACCATCCACCCAGATTGCACCGGCTGAAGCTGCAGCACCATAACCGTTAATAATATTATTTTGAATATAAAAATAACTTCCGGTACCTCCAATAGTCAAAGCTATTGCTCCTTCCGTTCCCTGACCTCCTGTTCCTTGATAAAATGTATTATTCTGAATATATATATACCTGTAAATAATTCCATATGAAGTAGTTATATCACCTTCAAAACTTACCTTAATTGTATTAGCACCATTATGTGCAGTTGAATTTCCAGTACAATCAAAAATATTATAATAGATATAAACATTTTCAACTATATCATGCATTCTTGTGTCATATCCTTGTAAAAAGTTAACAGCCTGTGATAAATGCTTAAAATGATTATTGTAGATATATAGTCCCCCAGTATGTGCCCTTTCAATATCTATACCAAGTTGTTCAGCTCCTTGCCATGTATCCCATCCTATTGTATTTCCATAAACTTTACATTCATAACCATAACCACCCTCATCATTTCCTACATATCCCGAAGCATCTCCGCTCAGATCAATAGAACCGCTTATTATATTATTGTAAATTTCAATCCCACCTCTATTATTCCATAATTCTATTGAAAAATCAAAATCAAGACTTGCACCAGAATAAGGAGGCCGTGCAAGTGTGTTATTGTATATCTTTAAGCCTTTATTATATCCATTCATACAATATTTTATGTCATAACCATTCAGCCCGCCAGTTCTATAAGATACGGTAATTGTGTTATTGTAGACAAACATTCCGGATTGACCACCGATTTCCAGACAACCTTGTCCCGAACCGGAAGGACTACCCAGCCCCACAAAATTGCAACAATCTAAAACTATGTTATCATGAAATGAATTGCCCGTAGAATACGTTGTCGGCTGACCATCAGTACTGGTTCCCTGAAACCGTGGCCCACGATAGGAGAAATATTGGAAAGTACAATTATAGATTGATACATTACTTCTCCTGTCTATAACGATAGGCTCATACGCTGTATAGGAGTTTAAACCTGACCCACCAGATATTGTAAGATTAGAAATGTGCTGATTTCCATTTGTGCCTTGAGATGATGATGATAATAAAAAGGTGGGTGTGTAGGCAGCTGAAACAAGGCTATTTAAAACAGTTGTAACTCCGTCCCCTTCAGTACTTACTCCAACAGGTACAACTAACTGAGCAGAAACCGTATAACTACCAGCAACAAGACGAATTATATCCCCTGAAGTTGTATTAGCATAGGCATGGGTTAATGTTAGCCATGCTCCACCAGATGTATTTGAAGTTCCTGCATGACTATCACTCCCATCAGTTCGCACGTAATAAGTCGTTGCCTGAACTGCCAGGGTGAGTATTAAAAATGTTAAGGAGATAAGTAGTTTTTTCATATTATCATTGTTATACTGTTTTATACTGCATCTGTTAATTTCCCGTTTGTACCAATTTGAACCCGATTTTAAAATATAATATTGTGCAGTCCATAACGAGCTCAGTCGATTCCTATATACTCCTATCCCTATCTTAACTGAAATTCCCGGCATAGTTTTTTATAATTACCAAGGATAAGTTGTTGCGGATATTATTACTTCAGCATCTGTCAATGATTTACTCCAAACATATACATCATCAATATTTCCATTTGCAAAGACAGTATTTTTAGCATTATAGCCGAGGTATAAGAGATTGGAAGCATTGTAAACGATTGGAGTTGAGTATGATGTACCTGTACTTTTACTATTATCAACATAGATATAAGCAGTTGTGCCATCCCATTTGGCTACGACATGATGCCATGTATTATCATTTATCGCAAAGGGTTTATATGTTTTATCTAAATAAGTAGCAGTATTACTTCCCAAGAAAAATCCAATACCTCCATCATTATAAACAATTAAATTGTAGCCTTCGAAATTAGTTGCAAAACCAATACAGTCAACAATTGGTGTATTCTTTGTTGTTTCAGATGTCTTAACCCATGCGGAAATCGACATTGCCGTAGTTGGCTTTATAACATTTCCAAATGATACAGTGCTTGACGTTGAATTAAATTGATAACACCTGCCAATATTTCCCGATGCGTTGTAAGTTATATTACTTGATGTTCCTGTGTAAACTCCGAGAACGTCTACTGCATTACCTGAAGTCTCATCAAGTTTCCATCCTGCCAGTAGTCCTGTTAAGAGGCTTGATGTTGTTGGTGTTACAATAGTACTATCAATAATAGCTACCCGATGCCAGTAATTTCCAACTTTATAATGTAATTTTTTATCTCCTGTATTTATGTATATATTACCAGCTGAAGGATTAGATGCTAATGTATCAATTGATCCGATAATATCTTGTAAGGATATTGTATCTTTCAGAGCTGCAACAATAGAGTCAACCCTTGCATTGACAGCCGTTGCATTTCCTGTTCCTCCTCCGACCGATCGGGCATAAGGTCTTGTAGCGAGCGTATCTGTTCCTATTTTAGCGTAAGTACCGCTAAATACAGGATTTGTGAACATTGTCGCCTTAGACTCATTCGTGACATAATTAAGTCCAACATCAGTAGAAGTAAAAGAAAGAGCTGTCTTAAAAGCCGAAGCAGATAAAGCTGTGACGGTATTGTCTGCATTAACTCTTAAAAATGCTATTGCCGAAGGATTAGTGAGTAAGAAAAGTGATATACCTACTGTTGTACCTCCAAGACTAACCCGTCCCGTTGATGCTGTTAATCCCGTTGCGCCTCCATCCCATTTATTTCTATCAGTATAGGCTATGTTCCAGTTTGCAGAGTTGTCAGTTATTGAAGTGGACCATCCTGTACCAGTTGAAACTGATATTCCCGTAGCCGGGTAAACCATTGACCCGCCCGAGCCAATTACCATATTGCCAGCACCAAGAAGACTAACTCCGTTAATATATTTTATATTCGTCCCGCTTACAAGAGTTGCCTGTTTGCCGTTTAATGCTGCACCAATCGGACTTGTAACATCAGAAAGATACCCAAACTGTGTTGGAGTAACAGATGATCCGATAACTGTATTTAACTTATTTACTGTATCATTCAAAACATTGTATTTCTGAAAGGCAGATCTTAAAGGTTCTCCGGTATGGTCATTTGCTGAAGTTCCTACATTTACCGGTGGTAGTGTATTGGTTACACTATAACTAAGAGTTCGGTTATTAGTTCCATTATCAACCGTTACAGGCTTTTGAGTACAGGATATTAACCCGATTAATAATATGAAAATAAATAATTTTTTCATCACATATATTTTTATTCTGTATCAACTGTCACAATATCAGAGTCAGCAGTTACAGTACCATTGTCAGCCGTTATCACAAGATTGTCATTCGTAATAATTGAATATTGCGTTCCGGCTCCAATATACATCTTAACCGTTGGCATTTATTCCTCTCCTACTACTTCATAACCGATAAATGATCCGCCGGCGGTAATTATCTCAGTTATCTCTGCATCAAAAGTAAAGAAGTCACCTGTCTTTAAGTCTGCTGCAACTTTACCGCCTGTCTGAGCAACGCCATTGACTTTCATTGAAGTAATCATTGCCAAACAATCTTCACGAATGTAAATAGATCTGGTTCCCTGATTAAGCGACTGATCAGAGGTTTTAAATGTATGTGCGCCTACATACAGTTGACTTCCTCCTGATCCTGCCATCATTTTGATTTCGTCTGCCATAATATTTTATTTTATATTCCAAATTGATTAATGTTCCATTGTGGTGTAAATATCCAATCAGGATAGTCATCTTTATTTGCATAAAGAAAATTATAAGCCGAAGGATCTGAATTGGAAATTAAAGGGAATCCAATGTCAAGAGATGATCTTTGCCTGTATTCCGAGTCCACCTTACCATACAGTTCTCTCATGCGTTCCCATGCAGCAATCAGTTTATTAATCGGAGAAACCCGTTGCCATTCATTACCTGACGGAGCCATACTTACCCCACTACCATATAGCCTTGTCACATCCCTTTCAACATACTTGTAAAAGACGTAATATGCTATTAATGACTGAAGTGAGGTATTTTTTAATCCTTCCCATTTTAAGGTAATATCCTGACCTCTGAATGAATGTGTAAATTCTGCACCATCTACCAGATCAATATAAATTTGACTCTGTGGTATTCCATTTGATAGGTCGGCAATGAGTAATGAATACAATTTATACCCAAGCAACTGTATCAGTATCTCTTTTTCGTAATGACCAATTGCCTGAGTAAGATCTGCACTCGTTGAAGCCTGAGGGATATTTATCTCGCCAATAAAATATGTGCTATCAATAAATGACATTACTTTTTAACTTTTACTATTTTAATATCCTTCTCTTTAATAGTTTTGTCTTTAACATATTTTGCTGGGACTTTAACCTTTGAAGGTTTAGAAACCTTCTCTTTTGTGACCTTTGAAGGTTTAGCAGGAGTTTTCTCCTGCTTTTTACCCTCAAGATTTTCAGAAGCAAGTCCTAGCCTTACGGCTGTTTCTGCAAACTTGCCAGTGAATTTTTTACCTGTTTTTTTAGAATAACTTTCCATTTAGTAAACTCTGTAACATCTAGCCGCTGTGGCAGATGTAAAATAAAAACTAAACTTTCCAGTAGTTGCAATGGCTAACGTTAATGTTGCGCCTCCTGTAATTATCGCAGGGTTAACAACCGTTATAGACCCATCAAGAGTAAGTGTTACCACTCCTGAAGATGAGCTGGCAGTATTGTCTATGATAAGATCAAAAGCAGTACCGGCTCCACATCCCGGAATCAAAGCAGCAATAGCCGTTGCAGTAGGTGTAGTCATTGCCACCGCCGAAGCAGATGTGCAACTAATAACACCGTTAAGCATATTAGCAGCCGAAAGGGTTGCAGTGGCATTCACAGCTACCGGAGTATGTTTTCTGATTATATTCGGAACAGTTATACTCCCATCACAGGTATTGTCAATAAACTCACCATTCTGTAACCTGATATCATGCGTGTAAGTCTTATGACCACTTGCTGTACCTCCGTTTGCGCTAAAGGCATAAGAAGCCGTCTGTGTTGCACTGGAATTGTTAAATGCCTCAAATGCCACTGCCTCAGTAGAAGCACCGCCAGCCGCACCATCCAAAGAAGCCTCAAAAGCCCTCATAATGGTAGCCGTCTTGTTTTTCGCATCAACGGAAGCATAAACACCATCCAGTCGTCCGATAGTATTACCAGCATTTGCCGGAGTTGCTGCTCTTGCTTTTGCTTCAATACCATAAATAACTCCACCAGTTGCAGCACTTGTGCCGTTAGTGGCATCAAATTCGCCAGCAATAAGATTACCAGTTAATGCTGTTGCATTTTGAGTAATAGATGTATTTATTGCTTTTGTACCGGCTGCAAGAGTGCCCGTAACAGTATTTGTAAATGCTCCGGTAGTAGTAACTGCGGCATAAGGAAATACATTAGCAGTCCTCGCCTCAAATGCAGTAACCACTACATTCTGAGTAGCACCACTACATATATAAGATATCCTGAAATAATTATAGTTTGTAGGTGTTGTGCCGGATATTAATCCAGGATTACTACTTGTCGAAGTCCATGTAACAGTAGATCCTATTGGATGCCACGAATCACTTGACGTTACCTTCCCATAGGCTTTAATAGTCACCGCATGCGCTCCTGTATAGTAGGCAATAGTAGTACTGAAGGTTTGATATTGCAAATACTTCTGAGGATTACTAATTAATATAATCAGAGAATCACTTGTCACAATATGAAAACCCCCATTCCCTGCAATAGAGTCAGCAGCAGTAAAGGCCATCGGCTTACTAAGCATAGTGTTACCTGGAGCAATAGCTCCCTTCTTAGTACTTGTTGCCATGCCAGCTACCGATAAGGCAGCCAGCATGAATATAATCAGCAACTTTTTCATATTACACAATTGCTATGTCAGAAATCGCAGTTGTAATACTGGAAGCATAGATAACACCAGCAGCATCACGTACACCAAATGCCAATCTTATTTTGATAACAACGGTTTTCTGTCCTTCAGTAAGGTCGGTTCCGTTGAATCCTATTTCAATTGTCATGTCTTTGCGTTTACCTATTATCAACTGTGCAGAATCCAAAACAACAATAGCATCAGCATTAAGAGCGGCTGATATAATTAATCTCATTCCGCAAACCATTGCAGGTTGACCATAAAGAGAATATACCATTCTCCTGTCCATAATACTGTTGTCGAGTTGATCTTTTGCGCCTGCAAGTGCAATAATAGCAGCGGGAGACACAACAACTGTATCAGGTTCATACCCATTAACCTCAGCCTGAAGTTTCATTGCTGCAATTACATCCACCACATTAGCCTGTTTCACTGACGTTGCATAAGTTGTTGAACTTGCAAAAGCAGTATTTTTGTTTGCTGTCAAAAGTCCGGCAATAGCTGAAGAATCATCTCCTGCGGTTCCAAGTATGTACCCATCGATCTTTTTCAAAATCTTATCAGGTGCTACTCTTGAAATTTCTTCCATTGCTTCAGGAAGATCGTCAAGGGTCTCATCTGAAAGGGTGAAATAAGTTGCAATAAAGAATGATTTGAACTCAACAGTCTTCAGTAAGAAACTGGACTGCGCACTTGCTACGCCTTCAGCTTTAACGGCTGCTCCATCAAAATAGGAATAGACAACCAGTATACTCATATAAGGCCTACTGATAGTTTTTGAAGGCATCCAGTCTAAAACGTGAGGAAAAAGAGTTAAAGGGATACCGACCATTCTGGGATCAAGGGCTGTTAACCTCATGTGAGCAACATAATTATTGTTTCCCATATCTCCGCTTTCCAGCATATCAACAGCAGCTTTCACAGTAATTGCGCCAGTATTCTGACCACCTTTTTTATCAAAGAAGTCTTTTAATGAATTACGTTTTCCATAATCATCATTTTTCTCTGTAAGTAAACCAGGCATTTCTTTTGCCTTATCTATCACAGCAGCGATAAGGGCTTCTTTGAATGAAAGTGGTTTTTCTTCTGCCTTATTTGTCGGTCTTTCGTTCATTGCCTTCATTTCTCCGGCAATACGAGCCTGTTCTGTAACAAGTTTATCAACACTCTCTTTGAGTGCCTTAATACCATCATTGTCAAGTTTCTTGGCAATCTCGGTATTAATGTCTGTGATCTTTTTTTCAAGATCAACGGCTTTAACGCTTTCTTTCTGTGAGTCAGCGATAAGTCCTTTTATTTTATCCAACAGAAGTTCTTGTTCTGTTTTTTCAATTTCTTTTGCCATTTTAAATTAATTTTTTAAGTTTTTTAATAGAAATTTGTAGTCAATTTTCTGAGTGTCATTAGACGGCTCCGAAGGATCATCAGTGTCTTTAGACGGCTGATCGTCCTGTATATTTTTACCTGTTTCCAGTGTAGGTGTTGCGGTGTTACTTCCAATGGGTACAGCTGACCCTTCTATACATTTTGCTTCTAATACGTAAGAAAAATACCCTCTTTCATCTGCCATATAGGGATTCACAATCTGAGGATAATATTTCTTCCATGCTTCAAATTCATTCGGGAAATCTTCATCATTAACAGCGAAGTCAGTCTTAACATAATACATACCAACTGAGTGATTTTTTACCCATCCGTTAGCATATTGATCTAACATGAATGTATTGCGCTTTCTTAATATCTCAGATTCAAAAACAAGAGCCTCTGTATCTCCGGAATATGCATAACCAAGTTCTGACCAATTGAATTTTTTTGCATATGCCTTCAGGTTCTTACCATCTGCAATGATCTTATCAAATTCCATATTATGTTCCTGAAGGTGCATTATATTTTTATTATCTGTAAGACTTTTATTCCAGAGGCCAGGCATATGAACATCCATGTGAGAATCAAGAAAATTGGTAGTATTGATGACACAAACTACCTTTAATGAGTTTAAACCGGTAAGATCCATCATTCCCATATCTGCCTTATTTATCTTAGGATCGAGTACAATTGTAGGTTTAAGAATAACACCACAATCAACCTCTTTCTTAACTGCTTTCTTTTGAGCAATAAGTTTTTCCCTGTTCTCAGATAAGAACTTAAACAGATCCTTCTTTGTCGCAAATTCTATATTGCCATAACGTTCCATTGCCTTATTTTTTAATCAATTCATTATCATCAATCTGCTTCTGTTTCAGTTTACGTAGTTTCTTGATCTTTTCTTTTGTCAACTTCTTTTTATCTTTTGGTTCCATACTCTTAAATTTGTGGTGGTTCGTTTATCGGTTTCACCGGTGCGAGATCAACAACCGGAATCTCTGTTCTCTGATATTTATACCTATCTCCATCCGGTACAGTATCCATATCCATTGCTCTTAGATAATCGTTCCATGTGATTATATTTGCATTATAAGCTAAGTCAGCAGCCCGTGAAGTGGAAAGTAACGCGATGGCTTTTTCTTTAAATGCCTCCTGAAGTGCCGGAATATGCGACCAGTCAGTTTTGAGTTCCAGTCCGTAGTTACGCATACCAAGACGTTCAGTCCAGTATTGATCATCATTCTCGGTATGAGGTATGATATTATCCTGGTAGAGTCTGCGAACGGCCTGTATCTGATTCTCGAATGTTGCACCTTGTATGTAAGTCTTATATAACTCAGTAGGAACTTTCAATCCGTTTGATATGATCATTGCATTATTGGAAAACTCCTCATAAATACCAAGTTCTTTGGAGTTCATTATTGTTTTAATGTAATCAATATCCGAGTAACTAATTAGGAATTGATTCTGATCCCGCTGAATGCCATACTTGACTTTGAATGTTTCGTCAATCTCTTTCTTTGATAATGCACTCATTGGAATCTGTGTGCCGGTAGCATCTTTGTTATTTGCTTTGATAATACCTTGCATACCTCGACTCTTAAGGATCACATTCATTGCCTCGAAAGCTAACTGAGTATTAGTAATAGGCATCTTCAAGGTTTCCAATCTGGACGACCCGACAATAGAGTTACCGACATTAGAAGTATTTATGTCATTAAAATGAACAATCTTATCGGGTGTAAATTCTTTTGTAGGGCTGTAATTTGTAAGACAGTACATTGCAATAATGCCCTTCAGGTCAACCTGATCATAAATCATTCCTGTCTGCTTAACTATTGTCCACTCGGATGGCAGATTATACATTGTCAGAACATTGAGAAGATCAGTGTCGAAAGTTTTTAAAGGATTATTCAGATATACATAATTATTACCGAACGTGTAATACATATAAGCGCGTTCATAATTGAACTCTTTAACTGATTGCAAAGGATTTGGCCGATCAACGAATAGCTTCCGTGCCTGTTTTACACCTGTTTTTCCAGATGTCCAGGGTACTTCTTTACCATTGAGATCAACAAGATATTTTTTACCATTAGAGGCAGCCGAAGCCAGAATATCAATACATCCATATAAAACAGGATTCTCAGCAACAGCCTGGCGGTAGTCATGAACGTTTGACATTACCAACCATGCCGGCTGATCAATCAGGTACTCGTTATAATGAACAAGATTCGGAGTACGATAGTAACCTGCTTGCCTGCCAAAAAATTCAGATAAAGAATAAAATGCTTTCTCTAACATAACCGTTTCCTTTCTTGATTAAGGTTAGGGGTGACTCCCCGTTCCGGTTATTGTTCTTTTTTATCCTTTTCAAATATATCCATCCCTAATTCCTTAAGGATTGCAAGTTGTTCCTGGGGTGCATCTTTAAGAGGCACATCATAACTCGATCCTTCACGTTGATAGTGAATGCTCTGATCGAGTAATTCCTTTTTAACTACTAGTTTTGCCATAATTAGGTCCATTTAATGCAAGTGTCTGTTCCTCCAACTATCGTAGCTGTCATTGCTGAATTAAAAGGCAATGCTAATCCACTGCAATCGTTTGCAAGTTCTATCTGTAATTGATTACCTTCTGCAACAGCAATTCCCTTACCAGTATCATGGGTTATTTTTGCAACCCTCAGAGGACGACTCATTAAGTCAGTTGCATTATGACCAACAAGCCAGCAAGAACCATTACTATCAATGATGATAGCAAAAAAACCACATGGTGTTCCATCCATTAAAGCCTGAAGTAGAACGTTTGTAGTTTTTGAAGGAGGTAAGACATTAAAATCAATAGTATTCTTTATTTGTGCATTATAAAGACCTACTGCGCCTTCTTCTTCTTTCCATTGGAGAGAATCCTGTACGGTATCAACTCGCATAAATGGAGTTGTGCCTGTAATAGCAGTAATCTCCCCTGTACCAACCGTGACGGCGGTAACGGTAGCTTTATCTGCTATGAAAATCTTGGAAGCTCCCGAAACATTTTTGGCACATGTTTGGGTAAAAATTGCTAACGACATATTTTTCTTATTTTAGTTATAACTCTAAAATGTAAAATTAAATCATTAACAAATATGTTTTTAATACACTTTTTATAATCTTTTAGACAGTATTTTTTCAACCAAACAAACTGATATACAATACTTTGAGGCAATTCGTTCCTTTATCCGTTGTTTTTCTTTTGGTTCAACTTTCTTCTTATATTCAGCACGAATCAAAGTATCACGACAATGCTGATCTTGCAAAAGGCCATTATTAAAGAGCGATTCTGTAGTTTTATTGTCGATTAGAAATTGTTCTTTTAATAACTTCGCTGTTTCAGTCTTAATATTTGTCATAGCCTATTTGTCTGGTGAATAACATTAAGTTCATTCTGCGCCCTATTGAGTTCATTGACGTTTAAGACAACTTTAAGAGAATTGAGAAGATTAGCTATCTCAGCAGGATTAAAGCCAACAGAATGCACCGGAGGTGACTGACTGCCAATATATCCACCACTTGCATAACCAGGAACTCCTATACGATTCATTACGCCCGATCCTCCTAACATTGCTACATGACGAGCTGTTAAAACTGTTTCGGTATTATTGACAGCAATTAATCTATTATCAACCGTACCAGTATTCACTGGAATACCTCTATTTATTTTTCCTCCTCTTGAAAACCCTGCAAGTCCTGTAACCGTTGCAGCTACAATGGCAGCTATTTGTAATGCTTCACTTATTCTGTTTTTTGCTTTTATCGCTTCGGCTCCAATTATGCTTGCTCCAAAAGTTACTGCGGCCATTTGTGCTCCCCAAAATGTCATCGCTGCATTGGCTTTTTGTGTCTGGATTATAATTTCTGCAATAGCTAAAGCTTTATCTGTTATCAAAGCAGCTTTTTGTAATGCCTTGTTTTTTCCTGCAAAAGCATTAATTAAGTCAGCGGCTCCTCTTGCAATATTCAACTTTGCATCTTGTGTTTTTTGCGCAAGTTCTAATTGTGCCTTATCAGCCTTTTCCTGATTAAGTTGCACCTTTGCATTACCTTTGTCAAATAGATTGCCAATATTCTCAATATTAAATTTTACTTTATCTTTGTATTTTACCGCAGCAACCTCATCAGATGCTTTCCAATCAAAAGGTTGTAATATTGGACTCTGATTTTTCTTATCCCAACCTCCCTTTATTGCAACTGAAGCCTTAAGTGCAATCTCTTCAGATTTTGAAAGCGTTTTGTCAAGTTCTGCATTTAATTTCTCCTGTTGTTTTTCCAATTGAGAGGCAATGCGAATTGATCTATCACCAAGAATATTATTTATATCCGCTTGTAACTGAGCTTGCTTATCGAGTGCAGCAGTATTAACTGGATCTTTAGCTAGTATTTTATTAACAATATCTAATTCTTCCCCTTTAAAATTTAATCTTGACTGAATTAAATCTGTTTCTGTTTGTTCTGCGAGTGTTAATAACCGTACCTGTTCAACAGTATCTTTTCCGGCTTTTATTGCAGCGATACGTAAGTCTTTTATTTGTAGTTCTTTTTCAGAGACAGCAACAAGCTCGGCACGTTCATCAATACGAACCTTATTCATCAAGTCACCAATAACTTTAATGTCTTTTGGTAATTCATTACCAAAAGCATATCTCCATCGTCCCTCAACAATTGCATCAAAGAAAGCTGTTAACTGTACTTTTGCCCGACCTAAAAGATTTGCTCCTGCTTCAGTTCCTGCAAATGCTGTTTTTAATCCATTAAGAGCAAAAGCAGCTGCTGCAGCTGGTGCAGCAATAGAAAATATCTGTGCAACGGCATTCTTAATTGATTGAGTATAATTCCCTACTCCACGACTATGAACACCAATTGCCTGTTCTGCCTTACCTACTTCAGTAGTTAGTTTATTAATTTCCGGAGTTAACTGGCTCCTTAATGCTGCACTACCATTGGCATATTGATCTTTTAAATCAATCAACTTTGTCCTCATCCTAACCAAAGAATCTTCAGCTGAACCCTGAACTCTTACAAGTTCTTTGATACTATCTTTGTGATTATCAATTTCCTGTGAATAGGCAGCCAGTTGCCTTAATTGATCATTTGACGCAAGACCTCCCTGTTGATTAATGGTTTTTTGAAGATCTTTATATTCTTTATTTAAGTTCTGCAATTGAATGGTAAGTTTCTGAAGTTCAGTTGCTTCATTTGAAATTCCATCTATCGCAATTTTAAACCCTAATGTTTTTTCGTCTGCCATGTCAAATAATTATTAGTTCTAATTCGGCAATCTGTCCATCACTCGTAATTTTTTGCAGTATATAATTATTACGAATACCATTTATCTCAATCTGATATTTTGTTCTGAATGCTTCAGTACTTGCATCATTTATGACTGTCAGGAATTGTGCTAAAAATGCCGGTTTAACCTTAATCTTAATTGTAGAAAGTTTCCCTTTATCGATCCAATGAAAAAACTTTTGCCAGTAAGCATTATAAATATCGAGCCATTGAACACCTGATATTTTAGGATACTGAGTTAAAGTAGTACCGTCAAAGTTCCATGAAAACCCTGAAGTAAGGCCATCCCAATGAACAATACGTGTAGTAAAATTAACCAAACGGTCATAATTAGTGTAAGGAGAAACCGGTGTAGAATTCCAAATTCTTGGCAGTAACATACCGATAACAATGTTTCCCCGGGATTCGATCACGGTTGCAAATGGATGCTCACGAACATTAATATCTGGCTTTGTAAAGAGGCTTGTTAATGTGATATTCACAAGTCCGGGACTAACTATATTTTGTGCCAGATAGTCTTTATATGCCTGATCACCTGAATCATCTGCCCATTTGAATGTATTTGTCTTACTGTAATTTGGTGATATTAATTCAGTTGGTAATGATTCGTAATCAACTAATTCAGAAATATCGACAATATTATCAGATACAAAGGAGTCCCACGGTTCTATATAAATCGTTCTTTTGGTATTGTCCATCCAGAATCTTAAATTGAATATATCCCGTATTGCTGCAAGAAAATCTAGTTGTGTCATATCTGGTAACATTTCTTCTAAAGATATATTTGCACCAACACCGGTATATTTACAGGCATTATCCCAAACATTGATGAGTTTAGAAACAGGATCTACGCCTACTGTTATTGTCTGAGTGCCGCTAGTGACCGTAACCCTACAAAGCACCTCTACTGAAACAGTAATCAAATCGTCTGCATCGAAGTGAACATACCCGGTATCAGGAGAATAGGTAATGTTTTCTATCAGTTCAGCTCCTGTGTAACCCGGAGTAGCAGCTGTGACTATTGCTGTGCCATTTCGTAATATTGAAATACTAACCGTTTCGTTATCTATCCCAAGATTTGAATTTCCATGAGCTGTATTCCTTAATTTGATTGAACTTTGAAAACGGTAGGTACCCGATTCAGGAATAGTATAAGTTGTGCTTAACCATTTTATTGCTTCATCCTTAACTGTATTGCTAAATACTAATGTTTTAGATAAGAATGCAGCAACTATATAATTTCCGCTTTCACTATCCTGATTATCCGATAAATTAGATGGATATACTTCCAGTCCTTTGTTTTGGATAAAAGCATCATCAGCAAGTATCTCACGACCAAGAATATATAGGTCTTTTACAAAGACAGTATCGAGCCAATCTGAAACAATGATATAAGATCCGAGTATTTTTCTTACAAGTCCAGCAATTGAGATCATCGGAATAAAATCATTTGCGAGCCATTTCACAATTGACGTTAATTCTCCTGACATTACCTGACCGAAATCAATCATCGGATAACGATACATAGGATAACTGGCTGACCAACTCGCAATGACATTAGCATCATTTAAAATATGATCAGAATCTGAAAAGTCAAGAGCAGTTATCTTTTTATTACTGAGAACGTCCATCCAATCATCACAAGATATAATGATCTTTGCAGAATATTCATCATAACTCAAAACAACCATCTTGCCTTTAATGATTAATTGATCATCCAAATAAAGACTTACCGGATCGGAAGGTTCACTCTTTACATCTGACTGAGTAATAAATCTTAAAAGATTCTTATTTATTTTTGTAAGCGGTACATTGATAGAATAAGTCTGATTATTGCTCCCGAATGAAACATCACGAATATCACCAATTGAGAACACAATATTGAATGGTTCATTAAAATCTGCCTGGGATGTTAATTTTACTTCTGCCATCAGTCCTCGTATTCAATGTCAATTGGATTTGTAAACATATCTGAGCTTTCAGTGATCACATCATCTGTAACTATTGTCACGTCGGTAGGTTCTGCATAACCGGGATTCATCTTTTTTACAACCTCACTATCCAACAACGGTACTAAGTAAGAAGCATTTGCCATGTCATTAACACCAGGCCCAAACCTTGTTTCCAATGATTGATTATAAACTCCGAAATATGCAAGTGGCTTTCTTCCTTTTTTTGAACCAGTTCGATAGGTTCTTATCGAGTGTCGTTTTATTTGTTTCTTTCCTGCGAAGGCCAGGTATTCTTTTCCACCCAAAAGACCATCATATTCCAAAACAACCCTGGAATCTATTTGAGAACTATCAACATAGACGGTAAATACCTCCGATATAGTAACCCCGGTTACATGATCTTTAATATAAAATCTGAGTGATGTTGTCACACCTGACATAAAACCATTTGTATTCAGTAGAATCACTCCCCATCCTTCATAACAATGCATCAAAATATTTGCATATCCAGCACCATCAACCGAATAATAAATATCTATCGCCAGTGATTCAGTGAAAAACACGATCCAAAACTCTGAAGGGTAATAAGTGAAATATTTAGTTATGGTATTTCTAATTGTCTGATTAGCAAATTGACTTGTACCAATCGATAGAACATAATTACTGAACAGTGCATCTATTTTTGCCGGAACAAATCGTTTCAATCCAATTATTCCTGAATTCACTGAAGTGTAGCCAAGTGTTGTAACTCCCAATGCCGTTTCCCATATCTCTGTGAACATAGGATAATAAGGGCACAAAGGACTACCTACCTCATTTTTGTCAGTTTTAATTTCGTGTAAATATAATGCCCCTGACCAGTCACTAGATGAGCTATTACTTATCTTAATAGTAAATGACCCACTTCTAATACACATCAATAAAATTGTTTTATTGCTTTCTATAGTAGCAATTGGAGCTTGTATCAATTCAGGGCATAGCGGAGCAAGTACAGAATCACCAAACTGTATTTGCGGTGAATGACCCCCAAGATTATCAACAAAATTTGCTAAATGAAATTCGTAAATATGTCCTAAGATTAAGTTTATTGTATTATTAGTGTTACAAAAAGCAGGCGAAGTGCCAATAGCATGAGTTACCTCACTGCCTGTACTTGTAAATGTTGAATATGTTCCAGCCATACTGGTTATGAGATTTGCACCCACTGATCCCATATTTGTAAATATATTAGAATATATACCGGTAGGATTTCTTGCGAATTTTAATCCAGGGGTTAGTGACTTAAGTATGTCCCCAAAATCAAATACAGTTAATCCTTTAGGTTTTTCAATGACTGCCTGGATAATTCCTTCATTGTATATTTCAGCACGAATACGAAGATTGACATGAGATGAATCTTCAACTAGATCAGTATCTATCTCATAAGATGCTGAATTATCAATATTTGCGGGTGAAGAAATTAGTGTTAGAGACATATCTTTAATTTTTATCAAACATTTTTTGCCACTCGTTTAATACAACATCGAATTTAACACTCAAAAGATTATAGCACATTTCACGAATAGTTGAAACTATCAAATCTTCATTATGTTTAAATGCTTCTTCAATCCATATTGTACGTTTTCCCGAAGATGAATAACCATAGCTGCCTTTCGTTGGCATTCCTTCTCTTTTTTGAGTCTGTGCAATCGCAAAGGCAACCCCAAGAGATTTTTTTTCATCAGAGATATTCATTCTTAACTTAACCCAACTCTGAAGTCCTTGTATATACATACTAGTTCCGCCCCTGCCTGATCGACCTGAGTATGGTATTTTAGACCATTTCACCCCTGCTGCTATGATCATGCCATAAGGGTACATCATGCCGGAGATCGTAAGAGAATCAGTTTCCTGTTTTACAACATAGTCGATATTTTTCACAATAGCACCAGTCATCTCATGTCCCTGTGCAGTCCATTCATTAGCCAGTGCCTCTGATAAAACATGCTGTAATCTCTCTGTATCTGTTGCAATCATGTTGTGCAGTAAGTTCGTAAAACAAGTCCTGTAATCATAATGCCTATTTCGCTGTCTGCTGAAATCATTCCTTCAGGTATATATTCCCCATTTAGATTGTCGATATTTTCGATCACTAATGTACCATTTGAATTTAAGAGATTCAGATAGTCATAGAAATAACCTTCGAGCGTGTCCCAAAGTGCAATCCTATCCTGAGTATTTGCATTATAGTTTATAATGGCAAAAACAGTAACCGTACTGTGATCAACGTTCTGTATATCATTTGGACGTATATCCTTTTTAAATTTCATTCCTCCAAGTGACCAGAAAATAATCGGATATTTCTTTGTTCTTTTGATGTCGAGATATACCTTCCAATCAAATAAGACTTCACCGATTTGAGTGCCGGCAATTATTTCTAATTTACTTTTGAGCGTTGCTAATTTCATCTCTTAATCTTTTTATTATTCGTTTTGTCGCTGTCCGTCCAATATCCGACATTTCTACATTACATAAATGATTCATTAAGTATTCAAGTATTTCGATCTGTGCTTTCTTTTTTATGTAATCATTATCTGTCATTATTTATCCGCATATAATCCAAATAGTTATAAAATTCATCAATCAAAATCCATTTAACCTCATCATATTTACCATATCCTCCATAACCTGCTAATTCGTAGAGAAGTCCAAGCCCACCAAACTTTTGTAATCCCTCGCTGCTAATACGGTTTCCGCTGTTGTTTTTGGGAGCCTTCCAAATAACAGGATGATCCATGTGTAGTCTGAAAGACTTCTGATTGTGTAAAAAAAAACACTCCATACAATTGACATTGGAACTTTCATGTATAATGATTGTCTCTCAATTGTCTTTTGTTCATCATACCTTTCTCCTTTCTTCCTACAATAGATAGCCATGAACCAAGCTAATCTCTTAACATCTTCTTTTGTTATTTTAAAATCTTTCAAGACTGCCGAAGCCTCGGTATAGGCTATTATCGGTTCTTTTGCCAATGGTACTTCCTGATCCATGATAATTACTGTTTCTGGAAGATAAAACTTCTTTAATCCTATCCGGAATGATTTGAATTGTTCAGGTTCATATGGTTTTATTTGTCCCATGAAATGAATCACCGGAGCATGATATAATATTGATACAACAAATGGCTTAAAATAATATTCATAAAAAGTTATAACATCTTCCGTTGACATTAAAGCAACTTTCTTGTAAGGGATGTTTGTCAGACATTCAATGACCTTTCGGTAATAAGCAGGGAAGTCCTCATTGATCTGTTTGTCAGTGATCTTTGAAACAGCTTCAACGTACTGAGTAATATCTTCCATTGAGAACTTACCGTCTGCCAGAATAAAGACTTCATATCCTTCCGGCATTGGGATTGCTGTTAAATCATAAAACTTCTGAAGTGTTATGTCTGACCAGGAATATATTCCCTTGTATTTTTTGCCGTTTATTTTAATTGTGATCATTTTTGTTTTGTTTCATACTGTGAGCAAATCGCATTTTGATATTGATTATTAGGTAGTTGCAAAATTGCATGTTTCTTTCATAATTCATCACTAAATAATGATTTATATTTCTCTAGGTATGCACACAATCCACTAATACTATCAGCAGCGTCATCCTTATCCTTAGATGTACTTAATATACTTGTAAATTGTTCCATGAATTTAGTCATTATATCGGTTGGTTTTTCAGGAAAGTAAAAATAATGTTTAACCAGACCTGAATTAGCCAATATTCTTGCAATCTTATTTGTCTTAGAGAACATACCGAATACTTCAATCCACGGAATTAATTCTCTAATTCGCCTCCCAAAATAAGCCCCAAAACTATTTGTTTCGATTGCCAATTCACTTATATGATGAATCTTTACTTTGTTTTGTACTTGTGCTTCCTGAATAGTAAGATTGTATTGATCAAAAATTGCATCAATAATGTAAACTTTATTTCCGTAGATATGAGCAATAGGCATAGCAAAATGATCTTCTCCTGTGTCTGCGGCATCTACATACCCTATTGTATAATGTTCCATGTCGTCAGGTGGCAATTCTTTATAATACTTAAGACTATCTTTTGGAAATATTGCCCCCTCTAATTGACTTACCCATCCACCGAGTACAATATTATCATATTCCTTAGGATCTTCGATCTTTAACCTGTTGTAATCTGCGAGTATATTTTTCGGTATTTTCTCCTGATCAGCATCCAGATAACTTGAATGAATGTACATCACATTATCCTTTATACAATTATCACCTCCATTTAATCCTTTCTTTTCAAAGAATTCTTTGAAGATCCAATGCTCTTTAGTTGTAGGATTGAGAATTAAGATTGTCAGATTACGCTTTGTGATCGACCGCATTGAGTAAAAAACCTTTTTGAATGTTTTAAAGTCCGGCAACTCTTCAGCTTCGTCATTGATAAATAGATTGAATCCCGATAATGATTTTAAGTTAGCTGTCTGACCTAGGCTACCTGTTTTGATGCCCTTAAATGCAATTCTGTTGTCATTAAATTCAATATGGTTTATAGTATCTTTAACTACACCGTCAAAACCTAGCATTTCTATCTTATCGCTTACTTCCGGTTTCACAGAATCCACAATTGACATATTTGTAAACCTGGTATATAAAATATTCCATCGGTAGTGAACCAATGCAATAAGAGCAAAAATGGAAACTGTGTATGATTTGAGTGAGTAACGGCCACCAGTGATAATTACTGTATCAACTTCGGGATAAAATTTATCATCAAATAATTTAAACAATGGCTTGTATTTTAACTTTATCCGTGTATCATTCATTATCTTCAAAAATAACTCTGGTAGTTATATCTTGCTTTATTTCTCCTTCAAATTCTTTTCGTGCTAATTTAGGGATGACATATTCAGACAGATCAGAAAGTATCTTAATTGCTTTCTCTGGGTCTTTTTCAGCTATTGCCTCTACCCATTTGGTAAGATTATCAAGATTGGATTCGATAAGAAGTCTATAAGCCTCTTTTATGTCTTTGGTGTTTTTATTTTGTGTCCCCGGTTTCTTACCTTTTGGATTGCCTGACTTCCCTTTTATAAAACCTTTTGGCATTGCATCTAATTGTTATTTACAATTAACGATCATTATAGTCTGCAAAAATAATCAATTTATTTATCACTTAAAAATTTATTTTCAAACCTCCTGATTGTTGACACATTTTTTAAATATTTCCAAGTTTTCATACTTTCCGGTGCTGGACGGGAAGGTAACTTAATCCTACCTATTCCTTTACAGGTCTCGCATGGTGTGTTTCTCATTTTATGATTTGGATCGTGACCACATCCCGGACATCCTAATCTCCCTAATTCGCCACCAACACCATCAATAAAACCATGATCAGGATTATTACAAGTCATAATACCATCACCACCACAGTCAGGACAAACTTCTTCCGTAATCTTGTCCGGCTCTTTCTGCTTGAATTGAACGTATTCTTCCATCATTTTAGCAACATCTTCATCTTCCCACCATCCGGGCCAACCACCTCCAATAGGATTATCTAAATCTATCATGGGTTGATTTTTAATTCGGTTATTTCTATATGCAATTAAGAACTCTTCCGCACTTTCCCCCTCGCTATCTCTGTCGGATTGAAAATACAATTCAACTATTTCATTTGTCGCATCATCAATATCTTTATAATTAAATAAAGCGTCAGTATTTCCGTTGCCATAGCAGTATTGCCAAATTACTTCGTGAATAATGGCTTTTAATTCTTCTTGTTTCTCGATTATTAAATCTTTATTCATTTTGTTTAAAGTTTAAATTAGCAAATTCACCAAAATGTATTTTAGCAGCATTGTCATACGCCATAGCGGCCTCTTCTTCTGTCTCTTTTACTGGTTTACCAAATCGTATTCTTTCAATTACCAATAATATTGGCAAGAGGACAAAGAAGATAGCAGTTAAGATCAGAGTCATAATCGACCAGAGTAAAAAAGGTAGTGCGTTTTTCATGATTCATGTATTTTACTTAGTAATTTTAGTGTCTTTATTTCTTATCTTCTTTAGTGAATTGAAAATCCTTTTTATCTACAAGGTACAAAAAATTGTCGTTATCTTCTATCAAAACAAACTTCTTTTCAATAGATTTTATAGTACAATATAAATCAAATCCTCTTGTTATTCCCTTACATTTAGTCTTGAATATTGCTCGACCAAATGATCCTGATTCATATTCACTTTCCATTACAGTACTGATAAAATCTTATTGTAATACTTATTTCCTTTTGATTTGCCGTTCCAATTACGACAAACGCCCTTTATGTCTCTATAATCGTATTGATTAGCATAGTACAAAAATACCTTTTTACTTATTTCGTAATCAAAACAATCAGATATTTTTAAGTTATTCCCGGTTCTTTTATTATAATCTTTTAATCTAATCGGTCTAATTTGAAACGCTCCACACGCATTCTCAATAGGGTTGTAGGCATTATTATTTCCATTGGACTCTATCATCACAATAGCATTGATCAATCTTTCGTGTACGTTAACAGGATGTTCCTTTGCCAAACAAATAACTTTTATATTCGGGCAAAACGCTCTAATGCTCAAAAAGAGTAAAATTATTATTAAGATGATTCTCATATTAGTAGTTTTTAATTTCTGCTAATCTCGATTCAATAGAATCTTCTTCAATGTTATAATGGCTAAGCTCTTTAAACTTAATTTGAAAATCAGTCCAAAGAGATCTCATCATTTTATGTTCTGCCTCGTTATTATAATTCATGTTATCAAAATCCTGACATATACAGTCGTAAGATTCTTTATTTACATCGGAATCATATATGAGCGACTGAAGTAAAAGATAATCATTATTCCATCTCTTAGCTTTAAATTCAGCCAGATACCATGATATGATCATGATAGCCATTACAGCTAATGCGAGCCAAAAGATAGCAGATATTACAGGATGTACGATTAATTGTGTTCTCATTTTATTTATTTTATTAGTTTGTTAAAATCCATAACTGTTTTATTTGTATTGTCTTCAAAATCATGTAGTTTTGATTCCTCGGTTCTTTTGAAAAGTTCTAAGTCCTTTACATAAATAAATTTATACCCATGTGCAGTTGCCCTTCTTCTTTCCAGAACTTGAAATATATTTCCGCGTGGAATATCTAATTTATTAGCCGCATCATCAACACTTTTAAATCTTCCCCTCTCTACTCCATCCCTAGTCATTGCAACAACTTCTTCCATTTTCTTTGTAAAATGTTCTGTTCCGATTACTACTGCCATTTGGATTGTGTTTTTATAATCTCGCATATTCTCAATGTTACCAGTCTTAAAAGCTAGTTCTAGTGCAAGTTTATTTACTACTTCACGAATTGTCATTTTATCATCTTATAACGTGCCACGTGCTTAATCTTCACTTCCGACATTACTTATATCATTTCGGTTTTAATTTTTACACCTTGTTGCTTAAGAGCATAAATCCTGGCACCAAGTCTGAAACATGAATACCAGTGAAGAGCCTCCAAGGGTGTTAATGTGTGACCGCTTTCTAAATACTTGCGGATTCTTTTACATTGACTTTCGGTTGCTGTTTCCATGATTTTTTATTTGCAAGTTCTATAACTGTCTTCAATTAATTTATGATAAATGTCATACTTTGCTATTTTAACTTATATTTTGCAATGTCGTTTATATGAATCCAAACAGCTTCCGGCAATCCTTCGAGTTCAATTCGCTGATATCTTTCAAACGCTTTCGGGTCGCCGTCCTCAACCATCTTCACAATATCAGGATATTTGTAAACCTTAATTTTCTTATCCCAGGAAATGAATTGCGCAATTGTCGGAGTAGGATAAATACAGTTATCAATGACATTATTTATAGCATCAATAAGCCTATCATCATTGAATTTATTATCAATTATTCGCTCGGAAAATATATCATAAAACCCCTCTGGTAATGAAGGAAATGCGTTCTTTATCCTTGCAACGTTTTTAATTACGCATGGAGTTGACAAACTTCCTTTATACATACTAATTTCATCATCCTTCTTTATCACTTCCAAATTTTGCGGCGATGATTCGTGCCACTGCTTCATCACTTGCCCCGATAGGTTTTCCATTGTATCCATTTCCATTTATTTTTAGTTTAAAAAATCCCTTCCATCCTTTTGCTATTGATTGTTCAATTATTTTAATTGCGATTTCTTCGTTATTCCCAGCCAAATTTATTAATTCATTTTTTGCCGCTAATTCTGAAATTTCGCTTTTGTAATTAAAATTAAATTCTGTTTTTTTATATTCCTTCCATCTTAACCATGCTTTATTGATCGCCGGTTCTTCTTCATTATTATCATTCTTTATATTCTCTTCCTTCTTGTTATTATCAGGGGGGGTATGGTTCTCCAATGGTTCTCTAATGGTTCTATCTTTAGCATCTTTCGTAGTTCTATCGTAATTTTTAGGGGACTGATAATAATCATATTTACATACTGTTATCATAACGCCTCCTAGTTCTTTCGTAGTAGTTATCCGTTGGGTATCTCGTAAGAATTTCATAGCCTTCTTCGTTTGATTTTCGTTGTATGTCATTTTTCGCCATCCGATAAACCACTTTGTCCCTTCTTTTATATCATCATAGGACCTGAATAATTGACCTCTTTTAATTTCGTGACCATTATATTTATTGTCCTGACAATTAGCTTCTCTTAATAAGTATCCCCAAATTTCACGTACATACGGAGGTGCAACAGAAATATCACTTTCCTGAATGATTCGAGGTTGTAATATATAGCCACCTTTAATCATTATCTATATTTAAATAATAGCGTTATTGCAGCCGTAAGTTCGTTGCTGTTAAAGGCTCGCATAGGAATGGATTTGTTTACAAGTACACAATCTTCAATAGGATCGTATTTGATCCACTCGAGTATATTTATTCTATTACCTTTGGATATATTGCATTTCTTACATAAAACTTGCATATTATCCTCATCTTCTCTTCCTCCTTTTGAAATAGGAATGATATGATCAATTTCAAGTCTATTTTCATCACCACAATAACAGCACTTGTTATTGTATTTATTAAGGATTCTTTTTCTTACTTCTGGTCTCATGGTAAAATGATAAAAAGAAAGCCACCCGACAAGGAAAATCCCCGCAATTGGTACGAGCAACTTTGGGGCATCCCTGCCGGGGGCAGTATTATTGATAAAATTGTTTGATTTTTCATATTACTCGTACTAATATTGTGCTGCAAGTTATCACTATTAAACTGATTAAACAAATCTTTTTTTCAACATTGGAGGGGAATTAATCACGCATTAGAAGATTCATTAAATCCAATTCCTTCATCTTTCATTGTTAAAGATGAATGTACTTTTGCAGGAAATCGCTTTTCCAGCCATGCGCCTTTTTTATCTGTTATTTCAGTTCTGAATATTCCCCATTCGTTTTGTTCATCCAATCCAATTCCATCCTTTTTAACAAATTCAGCAATAGCAGCGGCCTTGCTTTCAAGTAATTTTATTTCTTCAAAGGTTTCAGCAATTGCTAATTCAGCTTTAAATCCTTTGTATTTTTCAATCTCCATAATAATAAAATATAAAAGCCCCGACAAGAAAAAACCAGGTGGTAAGTGCTAGCCGACCGTTCCTGGTATCTCCTGCCGAGGCAGT
>OCZT010000781.1_pt1 | contig 32391 bp, 31 predicted proteins | sample 1539031 | NCBI WGS metagenome assembly OCZT01 (sample SAMEA3539308, study PRJEB22396) | soil metagenome | biome: tundra; feature: field; material: soil | place: USA | collected 2010-05 | depth 0.15 m | reverse complement strand
TAACTAACTTTCCCGTGTAGGAAGAGTTTCCACTCACCCCTGACCCTCCTGTATTGGATAGAGTCATGTGACCAGAACCACCTCCTTCAAATCTAAGAGACCAGAATCCAGATAAGTCTACTTTAGCCCCCTGAGCTAAGGCAAAACCCTGCATCAACATTAAAACAAATAAAGTAAATCCAACCAACACAGATAATTTTTTCATTTTATCCCTCCTTTTTAAAAATGTACCAGCAATGAAACACTATATTTTATGGTTTAGTTAAGGACTTTTTAAAATACCAACCACCCTTTTCAACAATGTCTCTGACCATCTCCCGGAAGGTTCCGAAGTCATACGAATATTGTTCTCCGGATGAAAGTGTCCCTGAGCCTTCTTCCTTCATTGATAAACCTTTGAAGGAAAATTTCTTGCTGGAAAATATCGGGCCTATTACGAAAGATCTTTCTTTTAACAATTCCCAGTACACAACTGTATGAGAAGCCTCGTCAAGACGCATCAATGCTTCAAAGCGTATCTTGATTGACCCTAAAAACCAGGAAGATCCTGTTTCGCCATTGGCTGAAATCACGCCTGGTGATTGTTCGACAACCAGAAACTCGCTACGTGTAAGGTCGCAAATGCGTTTAACAATCTCTAATCGGGGGATTGGCTGCATAAGTTTTATTCAGCTCCTTAACTCTGTCCGATAGACTTCCTGTCATCAACTGGCCCTACCGGGCCACGTAGAAGCGGAGTACGTGAATTAAAGTATGAATTAAAGGGATCACGCTGGCCCCTTTTAATTCTCTTTTCTCTATCCTCTTTCTATCTAACCACTTGTCCTTTTTCGTTGAAAGTCACCGTTGTCCCTGCCTTGTATGTTTTCGCAGTGCCGAGGTCATTGGGACGAAGATTGGAGTCATTGGCCAAAGTCCCGAAAATAACTCCACAATGATTATATTCATTCTTTTATTCTTGGCACCCATTGTAAATTTAAGTTCAAAGTTTCATAGTTTATTTCACAATTTTAAATATGTCCTTAAATTTCGGATCGGCGGCGGTGCGCAAAAGTTCAAACAGAACCATTTCTGTACTGGTGAGATGCGCGCCGGCACTTTTGATTGCCGCTATGCCGACTTCGCGGTTTTCCGGCGTGCGCGAGGAAACGGAATCCGTGACCAGATGAACCGTATAGCCGTTGGACATTAAATCAAGGGCGGTCTGATAAACGCAAATATGGCTTTCAATGCCGGTAAGAACTACATGCCTGTGGCTTAATCCTTCCAGTTGCTCGTTGAAATTTCGATCATCCCAGCAACTGAAAGTTTCTTTGGCGATCGGCACTATGCCGTTTAACTCCCGCGAGATTACAGGTATTGTCTGGCCGAGTTTTTGCGGAATTTGCTCAGTGAAGATGATCGGAAGGTTAAACGCCTTAAAACCCTGAATCAACTTTACGTTGTTGGCAAAAAGATTTTCTTTGTCATACATAGTCTGGGCAAGGTTACCCTGAATATCAATAATAATTAATACTGCGTCGGCGCGGCTGAGCATGATTAGTTGCCTCCTTATAATACTCTGGTATAAAGTAGCCGGTAGACCGGCATGAAAAGATATATATCATCTGAAGCCCGTTTTTGTAATTAATAATGCATTGATTTTCTCTCAAAATATTGACAGAATAATCGAAAAGATAGTCTAAATGCATAGCGGGCAGTACCACTTCTTCACCCTTTAAGAATTTACGTAGCTTGACCAGATTTTTATATTAAGAGCTAAGGAGTAATATCAAAGACAGAATTCGGAAAACTAAACATGAATCATTTATAGAAAAACTGGAAAGCGGCAATATCTATGAGACAATTTGCTATCACTCCGGCAGCCGGAAAAAGGTTGATCGGGAAAGCCATTGCCAAACATGCCGCCGTGATGACGGCGCTCAAAGGTGGCACAGTAGTCATTATAGCGGGTACGACAAACGGTTATGTGGCCGAGGAGTTACTGACATCCATCGGGCAGGCACAAGATTTCCGGTGCAACCGGTTCTTTCGTGGTATTGTGCTGCCGCCGTCTCGTCCCATAGCAGAATCCGGACGTCTTCCCGATGAAAGCGCATTCCCCGGCGATGTTGTGATTAAGGATGGCGTCTGGCAAAAAGGCAAAACCATTTTTGATGTTGCCGACGATCTGCGCGAGGGAGACGTCATTATGAAGGGAGCCAACGCGGTTGATTTGATCCAAAGACGGGCGGCTATTTTAATCGGTCATCCGCAGGCGGGAACCATAGGTGCTTCACTAAAGGCGGTGGTCGGCAGACGCGTTCGCCTAATTTTACCTGTTGGCCTGGAAAAGCGCATTTCCGGAAATATTGATCAATTGGCGGCAAAGATGAACGAGCCGGGTGCGCACGGTCCGAGACTGCTTCCCGTTCCCGGTGATATATTTACGGAAATTGACGCGATTGCCCTGCTGACAGGCGCTCATGCGGAATTGGTAGCAGCAGGCGGTGTGGGCGGAGCTGAGGGAAGTGTATGGTTGGCTATAAGCGGTGAACCCTCTCAGGAAAATGGCGCAGCAGCATTGCTCCAGTCAGTCGCTGGTGAACCGGCGTTTGTGCTGTAAATCATACACAATCAAAAAGGAAAATTTTTATGCTGAAACCGGATTTTAGCAAATATTCACTGGCATTGGTTCAAGGGGATAAAATTATTTACTCCTCGGATGATTCAGGGCTCACGCCTCTTTCGGATTGTCTGGAAAAATACCGGCAAGCTAAAGATAAATTCATCCTGTTTGATAAAGTAATCGGGCTTGCGGCGGCCAGGCTTGTTGTCTATTCAGGAATAATCGCGGCAATACATACGCGCCTGATTTCACAACCGGCAAAACAACTCCTGAAAGAAAACTCAATTAAGATCGAGGCTGATGAAATAGTAGCCAATATTCTCCGGAAAGATAAAAGCTCGGTTTGCCCGGGTGAGATTATTGCGCTAAACACTGATGATCAGCATCTTTTTTTAGCTAAGATAGCAGCTATGTCCAGCGGTAGCTTATACCATTTCTAAATCAAAGCGCTATCTTTGTTGGCAGCGTCGTCGGCTTCCTCAACGTATGTAAAATACGTCTCGTCGCCTCCTCCTTGCCGCCTCGATACCATCCTTGATTTAGAAATGGTATAAGCGAGAACCGGCCTGGTATGAATTCAGGCAAACTGCCTTGCGAGTTTACCGCCCCTTGCGAATAATCAAAATAAATTTTCCTAGGTTAAATATTTAATCTGGATGCTCCGCAGAATATTTTCCGCGTCCCTGACTATCACCTGAACCATGTCATTGACCTTGGGCATATCGTTGATCCGTTGTGCCGCTTCTCCGGCAGCCATCAGCGCTTTTTCCTTATTGCCCTCATACACGGCCTTGATGGATTCGATCTCAAACTTGATTAAGGACATATCCACGGTCGTGTAGTCGTCAGGCGTTCCCAGAAAGACACCGGGAGAAGTCTGCAGGGTGTTCTTGGCATGCTCAATACTGCGGGGGGTCTTCAGCCACCTTGCGGGTCCCACAAAACCGCGGGCTACGAGCGTTCCCCTGTCACCGGCGGCCACAACGCCCTCTTTCCAGATCTGATGGAAATCACTCTCCTGTGTTGCCAGGAAGCGGGTGCCCATTTGAACGCCATCGGCGCCAAGAGTCAGGGCCGCGGCTAAGGTCTTGCCATCGCAGAATCCGCCGGCACCGACCACGATGGTTTTGTCATCGGATACAGCCTCAACCACAGCGGGCAGCAGAATCATGGAATGAACAGGTTCCCATGATGTATGGAAGCCGCCTTCATGGCCCGAGGCAACGATCACATCAACGCCCGCCTTCTTGCAACGCAGGGCACCTTTGACGGAGGGAACAACGTGCATCCAGGTAAATCCGGCACCCTTTATTTTGTCTTTCCAGCCAACCGGGTCACCGGCGGAGGTGAAGATCACTTTGAAGTGCTTCTTCATGTCGGGATTCTCCTCACGGACTTTTATGGCTGTATCGATCATGACGTGCGAGTACTTTATAAGTTCCGCTGAGACCATGACGTTAATGCCGAATATGCCGCCTTTGTCTTTGGTCAGACGGTATGTGCGCTTCAGCACCTTTTCCAGTACTGTGGCCATATCGTCATTCACATTAGCCTCTCCGCTTTCCACAAAAGCGTTGTAGACCCAGGGCTGCTCATCCTTGCTGAAAAGCCCGCTGGTGGAAAGCAGGCCCAGAACGCCTGCATTGGCTGCTGCCACACAAAGGTTATTGTTGCTGAAAGGTCCCATGCCCGCCTGAATGATGGGATATTTGATTCCGGTAAGATCACAAAGTCTTGATTTAATCATTAATAATTCCTCCACTGTATTATTGATAGGTAATTGCTCTTTACTGGTTGAGTATAGCGAAAATACGATAATCTGTCAAGAATTAATGAATGTAAATGATTTTATATAAATATCTATACGGAAACTCTTATTTTCAGCATAATAATATAGTGAGAATATGTGATCCAGCCAGATAATAATTGATTTTACTTGCAGGCTAATTTGCCGGAATGTTTATAATATTTCATGTATTCGATGGCGACGGTATAAGGGCAATAGTGATTGTATTTTATCAGCTTGACAGCCGGTTTAATATTTGAAATATAAGTTCACATTATCAACAAATACCATTTTGCCTTCAAGGATAACAATGCCAACAAAGTTAGTCGATTAAGGCAAATTGGTATAGGGGGAAAATATGAAAGCTGCGGTAATGCATGGAGCAAAAGACATCCGAACAGAAAGTGTGCCTGATCCGGTATGTGAATCCCACGGTGTAATTATCAAAGTCAAAACCTGCGGCGTCTGCGGCTCCGATCTGCATGTATACAAACGTGACGATCAGGCAGGCACCATCTTCGGACATGAGTTCAGCGGTGAGGTAGTTGAAGTCGGATCGCAAGTTGCAGGCATTACCGCGGGCATGCGCATAACCGGGGCGGGCTTCCGCCCTTGCGGCCAATGTTTCTGGTGCCGGCAGGGGAAAGTGCATCGCTGCTCCAATATGGCCCTTTTGGGTTATCAGTTTCCCGGGGCGATGGCGGAATATGTTCATATTCCCTTTGCCATGCTCGGGCGCAGTATCTTCCCGTTGCCTGAAAAATTGACCTATGAAGACGGGGCATCGGTGGAACCGCTCTCCATTTCTTATTTTTCCGTAAATAGAGCTCAACCCAAAGAAAATGAAATGATCGCAGTAATCGGATTGGGCGTCATCGGACTAAACGCCATTCAGATACTTAAGGCCATGGGGGCGGAAAAAATTCTGGTAAGCGGCCGCAGGGAGGCGCGCCTCGAAGCGGCCAGGGCCTGTGGCGCCGATGTAATTATCGATGCCGCCAAAGAGAACGCCGTGCGGGTGATCAGCGAGGCGACGGCCAACATGGGGGTGAATACCGTTATCGAATGTGCGGGCACTCAGGAAACATTCGATCAATCCGTGGACATAGTGCGCGGCGGCGGAAAGATCATGCTGGTAGGAATTTACGAGGAACCGCTGCGCTGGGATCCCCTGACCGTAATCGCCAAGAACATCTCCCTGATCGGATGCATCGGGGGAAACTTCCCGGCGGTGATCGATCTTCTGAAGAGCGGCAAGGTCAATGCCAAACGGCTGATCACGCATACATTTTCCCTGGATGAGGCCGACGAGGCCTTCCGGACTCAGCTCCGGGACCGCCAGGCCATCAAGGTGATGATCAAGCCCTAGACCAAAGGATGCGACCATGGGGCGGACCTCCCTGTTTATTCTTGACGTCCACAGCAATCATCGGTAGACCAGCCACGCAAATAACAAATCAGGGGGAGATCGACGGAGTGGCGATTTCCGAATAAGGAGGTTTTTATGTCGCATAAGGTCTCATCCAAGGTGATGACGACGAAGGAAGCCATCAGCCGTTTCGTCCATGACGGCGACAGCGTCATCACCGGGAATTATACGGAGGGCCTGCCCATGAGCATGCTCTTCGAAATCATCCGCCAGGGAAGAAAAGGTCTCACCTACTACAGCCAGTCCGGGTCGATGGATGCCGAATTTCTCGTGGCTGGAGACTGTCTCGAAAAGATGTGTTCGGCCTTCATCCACAAGTGGGGCGGCCGCGGCGCGGGGAGTATGGTGGAGCGCTACCAGCGGGCGGGAAAGCTTCAGGTGGAGGATTATACGAACTTTACGTACAACGCACGCCTCGCCGCGGGCGCCTACGGCTATTCCTTCATGCCCGTTCTTCCCGCCATCATTGATTCGGACGTCTTCAAAGTCCGAGGGTACATGGGGGAGAGGAAGTTTGACGTCGTGAAGTGCCCCTTCACGGGAAGGGACATCCCCGTGGTCCCCGCCGCCAATCCCGACGTGTGCCTGCTGCACGTCCAGCGGGCCGACAAATACGGAAACGCCCAGCACTGGGGCGGCCTGGGCTCCACGGTTCATGCCTGCCTGGCGAGCAAGACCATCATCGTCTCCTGCGAGGAGCTTGTGGACTGTGAGGTGATCAAGTCGAGCCCCCACCACACGATCGTTCCCGCCTTCCGGGTCAGCGCCGTGATCGAGGAGCCTTACGGATGCCACCCCTGCGATCTGCCCGGCTACTCTAATCCCGATCGGCCCATGTACAGCCTGATCAACAGCGCCTTTTCCTGCGAGGAGGGCCTGAGGTCCATGTTCGACGAATGGATTTACGGACTTCCCGACCGCAATGCCTACATGCGGCATTACATCGAAGTCTTCGGCCAGGAGACGCTGAACCTCTATCGCGCCAGGTCCTACTACTCGGCGCCGGCGGACTACGGCGTGGCCTTCGAATCAGGGTGGGACGCCAGCGGCCGGTCCCTGGACCTCGGGGTCGATATGGAAGGCCTGGAAAAACTGATCGAAGAAAAGGGGGAACTCGTCCATGTTGAGTAAAAAAATCACAAAACAGGAACTTCTGATCGTGACGGCGGCCCGTCAGATTAAAAACGGCGAGATCGTGATCCTGGGCATCGGGCTTCCCATACTGGCCGGTGCCGTGGCAAAGAAGACCCACGCCCCCGATGCGGTCCTGATGATGGAGTCGGGAATCGTCGATTTCGAGCCCCGGGTCCTGCCCACGAACGTCGCCGACGCCACCTGCACGAGGGGCTACTGTTATGCCATCGATCTGTTCAGCGTGTTCACCACGATCACCTATGCGGGTTATCTCGACAAGGCCTTCTTAGGTGTGGCGCAGATCGACAAATACGGGAATATCAACACCTCCTACATGGGAACGCCGCCTTATGCCGAGCGCATCACCGCCGCCGGCGGGGCCCCGGAATTCTACGCCTATGCCAAGGAGACGATCCTCACGATGAAGGGGAAGGGGTTTGTCGAGAAGCTTCCCTATATGACGTCGCCGGGGTATCTCAGGGGCGGGGACGAGCGGGAAAGATCGGGGCGCTACACGCCGGGCTCGGGCCCCAGCATGCTCATCACGTCCAAGGGGACCTTCAAGTTTGATCCCGTGACCAAGGAGATGTACCTCGACGCCCTGTTTCCGGGCGTGACCGTGGATACAGTCCGGGCCGACGTCCCGTGGGATCTCCAAGTGGCCGACAAGCTCCACTCCTTTCCCGTGCCCACGGATGAGGAGATCACTTTTATCCGCCGCCTGTCTCCCCTCAGCGCCTTTCCGGTGACCATGGGCTCTCAGCTCTCAGCGGCCTACCATCAGGCGGCGAGAGAAGAAAAAGCGGCCGGCCGCTGACGTCCGTCAGAGGACAAATAAGAAGCCGGGGCGGCGGCGCCGTCCCGGCTTCTTATTTTTACGTTCCCGTCAGAGATCATGCCGGCGTCTACATGAGGTGCTGCCCCCCGTCCAATATGAGAGTCTCCCCGGTTACCAGTACGGCATCCTCAATAAAGTAACGGACCGTAGAGGCAATCATCTCCGGAGTGGCTGTCATCCGCAGAGGCAGTCTGCCCTCGAGGGAACTTTTCAGTTTTTCATACTTTTCTATGCCCATTCCCGACCGGAGCCATTCACCTTGAATGAAACCGGGGCAAATGGCGTTGAGCCTGATCTCCGGACCCAGGACGCGGGCAAGGGCGATAGTCATGTTGATCAGCGCCGCCTTGGAAGCGCAATAAGCTACACAGCTGCCGATTCCCTTAATACCGGCCAGGGAGGCGATATTGACTACGGAGCCCTGCCCGATACTCTTCATTTTCGGAGCCACGGCCCGGATCATCTGGTAGGGCCCGACCAGATTGGTGCTGTAGATGCGCAGAAAGTCTTCTTTTACCAGGCCTTCCAGATCATGATGGGCGCAGAATTTTGTGGTTCCGGCGTTATTCACGAGAACGTCGATCCGGCCCCATTTCGCCGCAGCTTCATCAGCCATCCGACGGCAGTCGGCGTCCTCGGAAACGTCGGCCCGGCACAGCAGTGTCTCGGCGCCCAGGGCTTCACAGACAGCCTGAACCTCCCGGGCCTCTTTTTCGCTTTTTGAATAATTAATCACGACGTTATAACCCTTATCGGCCAGCAGTCGTGCCGTCGCCGCGCCGACGCCCCGGGATGAACCCGTGACGATGGCAACCCTGCGGGATTTTTCCATTTAATTTCCTCCTTGTGAAAAATTTGCCGGTACGAAATCCGGCACGTTTTACTGTTTCGCGGTAAACTGTAATACTCCCAGACCTTCGAATTTATCCGCGCAACTCAGCGTCTGGATTCCTTGCCGCCGAGGAATAATCGCTGCGGATCAAAGCAGCGGAGGAATTTAAGTTCCTCCGCTGTGGGACAGGGCACAACCAGCAAATGGTCGCGGACCTTCAATTTCCAGCCGCATTGCTCCCGGATCGCCCGCACACATTCTTCTTCGGACGCTGCGGGAGAAGCCGCGGACGGCGAGGGGAAATATCCGGTCAGCTCCAGTTCCTGTGCGCCGAATTCTTTTTCAAAAACACCCAATTGGGACACCACAGTGGTTACTTTCAGGCCCGGCGATGTAATATAAGGTACTTTTTCGACAAAACGATCTTTATTTTGTTCCAGAGTAACCAGACATTCACTGGCGCCGGAGGCCACATCATTGGCCCCGCCCGAACCGACAAGAAATGGCCCTGCCGCCGAAAGTCTGGTCGTATTGATATTGCCGAAGCGGTCAATCTGACCGGCGCCGAGAACGCCAATGCTCGAGGCTTGTGAGCCGCACATCATTATGGCCAGTGCGGTGAAGGTATCCGAAATCATACTGCAGGAAGTAATGTTGCGCAGATTGAAGACATAAGGGTCAGTGAGCTGAGGACTATAGCCGTAGTAGCCTATTTCGGCCACCAGTTCCAGGGGGTAGCCTCTGTGCCGCAGCTCGTAATAGGCCGGCCAGGCGGCCAGATTGGAAACGCCGATGCCGCAGAGGGCCAGTTTATAGCCTTTTTTCCGGATAATTTCCTGCAGCCTGCCGGAAGCGGCGCTGACCAGCAACTCGGCAGGAGTGGGCTCTTCGGGCACTGACAGTTGTCCTTCTGCCTCGGAAAGCGCCGACATCCAGGAATCGTTTTGAATCCTCCCCTTCAGTGACCAGATGCGCTCTCGTCCCAGGCAGCCAAGATAATCTTCATGATCACGGCAGCCCAGGACCCATTTATCCACCCATCGCTGATAATCGGCGGTATTCCGGCATGCCCACCGGGATTCCAGAATGAATTCTTCGTCTTCGGCATATCCTTCCAGTTCGGGAACGCCCAAGGCATGGAGTCCCAGTGGATGTCCTCCCATAGGGGCCGGACACACCGCCCGGACCACGTACCCGGGAATACGGGTCATGCAGGAGTGGCGCCGGATAAAATCGGCGTCAACAATTTTCTCCACCGTGACAATTACTCCTTCTTTTGCCGCCAGTGCCCCATAGTGGTTTCCGGAGTAAGGCGCGGCGATGAGCGTGTTGCCGTCTTTGTCCGCCGCCCAGCCGTGGGCGAGGGCGATGTCGGGATTAAGCGCTTTGACGATGTTTGCCGATTCTCCCGTTCCGAAGGGATCGGGAAACTGGAAAAAACTGTCCTTGTTTTCCAGCTCCAGAGAGCTGCCGGCGATCGATTTGGTCGGGAAGAAGGGGACGCCCATAGCGCCGGCCATCAACCGCAGGCTGATGGTCAGTTGTGTCCAGCTCTCCAGTTCGAGTGCGCCTTCCCGGAGGGCGCGGCTGATAATCGGATTCGGGCCCGGAAAGGGGTAGCCGTCACCGTGAAATGCGGCGATGATCTTCCGGCATAATTTCCCGTAGGTAAAAAGCGCAAAATTAAAAGCTCCTCCGGAAATGCCGATAATCGTGAAGTCTGGATTTTTTCCCCAGAACTGCCGGGCGATTTCAAAAAAAATGGCCGTCGGTACAGCCATGCCGTTTCCAAACTGAATGCTCATCTGCGGCCGAACAAATTGCCTTACAGCATCAAAAAGATTCATAACCTTGCCAGGTCCAGCTGATGGCGGGAATTCCATTTTTTCCCTGAGCAATCGCCTCAGATCAGAGTCCATCGTTTGCCTCCATATTCCTTGATTGGTTCGTGAAACTCAAATTTTAAGAACGCAGTGAATTAACACCCCGTTAAAATTTGTCAGTTGAACAATTCCGCAAAACAGAAGGTGCAATCCCCAGCGCTTGCTGCAAAACGGATTTCCAAAGCTTGTTTTGGGGTTCATACCCGTGATTATTCCTGGTAGAGTTTCTCTATTTGATCTTTATAAGCCTCCAGGTCCTTATTACGCTTTAATTTCATGGTCTGGGTGAGCAATTCCGTTTTCCAGTGTGAAATCTTCCGCTGTGAAAATAAATTTCTGCGGTATTTCATATCCACCGGATGATTTTTTCAAATGCCTGACTATTTCCGGTTTGATTTATCACCAAATCAAGCCGCGAATGATCCGGCCAAAAGCCAGTTCGGTAATGCCCAGTGACGCCAGAAATTATTTTTGATCGGCGGCATCCAGCCCGGAAAGATCCGCCTCGATCATGTGAGAAATTTCCGCTGCCGTTTCGTCCTTGGGCATTTCGAGAAAAGGGTATAAGGTGAGACATCGTCCGCAGCGTTGGCACGTTTCCTGGTTAAACACAGCTACCCCCTTTTTATATTCTATCCCCAGTCCGTCTTTTTTTGATTTTTCATTACATGGTTCTTGAACATGAATAGCGCGGGAATTCCCCATCATTTTAATCTAATCTGGTGACATCATCCTTGCTTAATAACGTAAAGAAGACAAAAAAGAATTGGTGATGTTTCCCCCTCCGTTTTTCCTTAATCTGCTGTGCGACACCCCCTCCAAAGGGGGGCAGAAAAGTCTAAGACTGTCATATTGGCATGAAACGGTTTGTAACCGTCCCTGAGCCGTCAAACATTAAAACGGAAAGTGATAATATCGCCGTCTTGGACAATATATTCCTTTCCTTCCAGGCGCAGGCGCCCGGCTGATTTTACCTGCGCAGTGGATCCGCCGTGGGCGATAAAATCATCATAGGACATGACTTCCGCTTTGATAAAGCCTCGTTCAAAATCGTTGTGAATGGCACCGGCGGCCTTGGGGGCCTTGGTCTGAAGAGGGATAACCCAGGCCTTGACTTCATCTTCGCCGACGGTAAAAAACGATATGCGTCCCAACAAAGAAAAAGCGGCGCGGATAATCCGGCCAAAAGCCGGTTCGGTAATGCCCAGTGACGCTAGAAATTCTTTTTGATCGGCGGCATCCAGCCCGGAAAGCTCCGCCTCGATCTTGCAGCAAATACCTATGACCGGCTCCATCAGGTTTGCGGCTTTCGCAAAGTCATTGGCAAAAGAAGGATTATCCTCGGCAACATTGACGACGACGAGTTCCGGTTTGATTGTCCAGAAAGAAAAGCTCCGCAGAGTAAAAACTTCCGCCGCGCTGAGTCCAGAGGCCCTCAGGGGCTTTCCTGCCTCCAATATCTCTCTTAACTTGGGCAGAAGTTCCTCTTGCGCTGTGTCCTGTTGAGTCAGAGCCTTCTTGGAAGTTTTGGTGAGCCGCTCTAATTTCTTTTCGATAATTAACAGATCGGAAAGAATCAGCTCGTCTTCCAGTTTGAGGTAGGCATCGATGCTTAGTTGAATATCAGGTAGCGAGAAGCCGTCCACTACATGCAGAATACCGTCTGTGCCGCTTAAATTTTGCCGGATGGCTTCCCAGGGATGCTCACCAACGGCATGGACATCCACAAAAGGAACTTTTGCCGGAGATACTTTCACCGGTTTGTAAATTTCGACGAGCTTATCGAAACGCTCATCAGGTACGGAAGCCAGACCGCGTACAACCGTTTCGTTATGCTGCGTGCTGCTTTTGCCGCCGGTCATAATTTCAAATAATGTGCTCTTCCCGCTTTGAGGAAGGCCAAGAATACCCATTTCCATTAAGAGAATTCCTTTTCAATGCGTTCCATCGCTTCTTTCAGCCGGTCATCCGGTACGGTCAGAGAGATGCGAACAAAGCCTTCACCGTATTTGCCATAGGCGGTTCCGGCGGCAACAACCACAGCGGTTTTATCAAACAGGCGGTTGGTGAAATCCAGCGAGGTCATTCCTTTAGGCGCCGGTACCCACAGATAAAAAGTTCCACATGGCGGATTAAAATCAATGCCGATCTTTTTGAGCGTTTTCAAAACCAATTCGCGCCTGCGGCCGTATATCGAGAGCATTTCCTCGATAAATCCTGCCTCATGGTTCAACGCTTGAATTCCGGCAAATTGTACTGCATTAAAAATTCCGGAATCGGTATTCTCCTTGACCTTACTGATTGCCGCGATCAGTTCGGGATTACCGCAGGCCATGCCCAACCGCCAGCCGCACATATTAAAGGGCTTGGAAAGGGAATTGAGCTCTACACCGACATCTTTAGCCCCTTTGGCCATCAAAAAGCTTATTTTGGGCTGCCCGGTAAATACGATTTCGCTGTAGGGATTATCGTAACAAATCGCGATGTCAAATTCGCGGGCAAAAGCGACCAGTTTATTTAAAAACTCCAAAGTCGCGCAGGCTCCTGTCGGATTGTTGGGATAATTAATGAACATGGCGCTGGCTTTTTTAGCCACATCCGCCGGGATATCTTCCAGTACAGGTAAGTAATTATTTTGTGGCAAAATGGGAACATTGTAGGGAACGCCTTCCCCCATCAGAATGCTGGAACGATAGGCCGGATAACCGGGATCGGTCATAAGTACCGTATCGCCGGGATTGACGCGCGCCAGGACAAAATGATGGCAGCCTTCTTTGGAGCCAATAAGCCCCAGAATTTCATTTTCGGGGTTTAATGCTACACCATATCTTTCCTGATACCAGCGGGCCACTTCTTTACGGAAAGCCAGCATGCCCTTTTCTTCATCCGTGGGATAACGATGGTTTTGCGGATCGCGGGCACTCCGGCAAAGTTCATCGATAATCGAATCGGGAGTCGCTTCCACCGGATCACCGATGGCCAGGGAAATTACATCCACGCCCTCGCTCTTCGCCTTATTGATTTTTTTTCTAAGTTCCATAAATAGATATGGCGGTATTTTTGTTAATCGCTCGGCCGTCTTCAAGTTAAAACCTCCAACATTAATCATTTATAAGCTTCTTCAAAAAGCAATCCCTGATAGACTATTTTCACTTTACCTTCAAGATAAATTTCGCCAAAGCGGTCACCTTTTTTTGTAAAGTAAATACGCAGAGTCTCCCCGCTCTGGACGATGACATCCACAGGCGTTTCCACCAATCCCCGCGAGGCCGCGGCCAAAACCGTGGCAACATCACCGGTGCCGCAGGCCAGAGTCTCATCTTCAACGCCGCGTTCATAAGTACGCACACGAATTTTATGCCGGTCAATTACCGTGGCAAAATTGGCATTGGTGCCTCTGGGTTGAAAACATTCATGGCGGCGGATTTTACGCCCCCATTCAAAAACTGTGCATGTCTCCAGATTATCAACAAAAGTTACGACATGGGGAACTCCGGTATCGACACTGTCTAAAACAAATTGGCAATCATCAATTACAAGCTTTCCTATAGACTGGACTGGTGACGGATCAGTCAGTCTGACTTTAACGACGTCATCATTGACTTCGGCGGAAATGATACCGGCGATCGTTTCGAAGGACATTTTTTTTGGGGCAATGCCTTTCAGATAAGCATAGCGGGCCACACAGCGGCTGGCATTTCCGCACATTTCCGCCATGGAGCCATCCGAGTTGAAAAACTGCCATTTAAAGTTCACTGTTTTCGATGGCTCAATTAAGAGCAGACCATCGGCGCCCACGGAAATTTTGCTCTCACAAACGCGGCGCGCAAACGCGGGCAAATCTCCCACATTCAAAGATAAATCCCGGTTATCAATAATTATAAAATCATTGCCGCTGCCGCTCATTTTGTAAAATTCGATCATTTTATTTTTCAATATCAGTAATTTCCTGTTTATGTTTCCTGGACAATATCTTCTTTACGATTCAATGATCGCGTCACGCGCAATACTTCTTCCGTAGTCGTTATGCCGTTTAATGCTTTATCGATACCGTCTTTCTGTAACGTGATCATGCCCTGCTTAATTGCCAGTTCGTTAATTTGGTTAGCATCCGATGTTTTTAAGATAAGTCTCTTAATTTCATCATCAACAATCATGATCTCGAATATCGCCGTCCTGCCGCGAAAGCCTGTCTGCATACACAAATTACAGCCTTTTTTCCGGTAAAAAGTATTGTTTTTCAATACCGACTTGTCCAACCCAAGATTGTCCAAAGATTCTTTATCCGGCACATAAATTTCTTTGCAATGCGGACAAAGCACGCGCACAAGGCGCTGCGCTATTATCGCAATAACTGAGGAGGTAACTAAAAAAGGCTCTATGCCCATGTCGATAAGTCTAGTTACGGCGCTGGCTGCATCATTGGTGTGCAGTGTGGAAAACACAAGATGGCCGGTGAGCGATGATTGAATGGCGATTTCCGCAGTTTCCCGGTCACGGATTTCACCAATAAGGATAACGTCAGGGTCCTGACGTACAATAGAACGCAAACCCGCGGCAAAAGTCAGACCAATCTTCGGATTAACCTGAATTTGCCCGACACCGTCCATTTGATATTCGATAGGGTCTTCAATAGTAATAATATTTATTTCCGGCTGGTTGATTGTGGATAGAGCCGCATAAAGCGTCGTGGTCTTGCCGCTGCCGGTGGGGCCGGTAACCAGAATAATCCCGTAAGGCGATTTAATCAGGCGGCCCAGCAGCTTGATGCGCTCATCGTGCATGCCCAGATCGGAAAGCATGAGAATGTTGGCCGATTTGTCGAGAAGCCGCAAGACCACTCTCTCGCCAAACGCCGTGGGGATAATGGAGACACGAATGTCGACCAGACGGTCGGCAATTTTAATTTCAATGCGCCCGTCCTGCGGCAAACGTTTTTCCGCGATGTTGAGTTTAGCCATGATTTTAATACGGGAAGTAAGCGGTGACTGGATTCTACGCGGCAAACTCAAAATATCATACAAAATACCGTCAATGCGATAGCGGATTTTGAGGTTGCCAGAGTAAGGCTCGACGTGAATATCGCTGGCACGGTCTTTAATGGCTCCGGCGACCAGCAAGTTGACCAGTTTGATAATAGGCGCGTCGCTGGTTTCATCGAGTAGATCAGCGGTTTCACTGATTTCCGAAATAAGATCATCGGCAGAGGCTTCATTCATTTCTTCAAAATAATCTTTGGCCGAAGAACGGCTCATATCATAAGCCAGATTTATTGCTCCAATAATAGCATCATGTGAAGCAAGTACAATAGGCAAGTCTGGCTTTTGCAAGAGCTGTCGCAAATCATCAACAGGTTGAAAATTTGTGGGATCGTTTACCGCGATAACCGAATCCTGAGAGGTAATGAGCGGAACAATCTTATGCTTCTTTAAATATTGAATGGAAACGTTTTGCGTAAAATCAATATTGATGCTCTCCATCGGTAATTCCGGCCAGAAAGACAGCCTAAAGTGTTCAGCCAGTATTTTTAATAATTGGATTTCATCGATGGCTGTTTTCCGGATGAGCTGATCAAAGAATCCGGTGCCGTTATTCCCCTGCAGACTATGCGCTTCGGCAAGGGCGTCCGGGGCGATTCCGGCTGAAATTAATTTTTTATCCAGAGAAGAAAAAGCCACCTCCCGGGGAGTGGAAGAGCTATTGGCTGTACCTGCGGATGCTTTTAAGGCTGTATGGATTTTAGACATAAGGGGTCAGAGCCTTTAGCTTAAGGTTTAGCCGGTGTTTTATTTTCGGCAGGAGCAGGCGCGACGGGAGGTTTAGTCTCCGGTTTCTTATCGTTTAATTTAATAATTCCTTCGACCACTTCTCCCATTGTTTCTCTTTTTTCCTGATAAAGGCTTGCGGCGTCCTGCTGCGTACGGACGATATGAGGCGTCAAAAAGACATACAAGTTTGTTTTTTCCCGGGAAGTGGAATGTGTTTTAAAAAACCACCCCAGAATGGGAATATCGCCCAGCCATGGTACTTTATAGGTGTTGTCCTGCGTGCTGTCCCCCACCAAGCCGCCGATAACGATAGTTTCATTATCCTTGACCACTACCGTCGTTTTTGCTGTCCTTTTTAAAGTCGTCGGCGTTGGGTTTCCGGCGGCGGATGTAACCTTGGTGACCTGCTGCGATATTTTCAGACGAATGAAGTTTCCCTCATTAATATGCGGTGTGATATTCAGGATCACGCCCACATCTCTATACTCATAGCTGTTGTAGTTGAGTGGGGACAGAGAGGTTGTCGTTGTCGTTGAAGAACTCTGCTGTGAGGTGATGTAGGGAACATTGGAGCCCACATTTATTTCCGCTTCTTCATTATCCAATGTCATGATTTGGGGGGTGGATAAAATGGATACCTCCTGATCTGTTTTATAGGCTTGGACAACAGCACCGATAGTGGGAAATAAAATACCACCGATTTTAATGCCGGCGCCGATAATCCCCATAGAAAAGCCGCCCGGAAAAGCCGCCGCCGTACCCGTTGCATTAACTAAACTATCGAGGATATTGTAGCTGCCCGGTGTTGTACTGCCCGCGCCACCGGAGCCGATAAAGGCTGCTGATCCGCTCCCTTCTTTGCCGGCCACCTGACCTGTATCTGAAAACCCACGCCATTCCACACCCAGACTAAAAGCTTTATCGGCGTTGACTTCCATAATTAAGGCCTCAATGTAAACCATGGCCCTTGGCACATCGAGTTGCTTGATAACATTTTCGAGAACCTTATAATCCTCCCTTTCGGCCATAACCACCAGCGTATTGGTTGCTTTATCCGCGATGACCAGGACATTTTTCGAAACCACCGGGGCAAGCGCTTTTTGAGCCGCCGCGGCGCCACCCGCCGCGCTTGCCGCCGCGACGGTATCTTTGACAATATTGTTGAGAACTTTCGCTAAATCTTCAGCAATGCTGTTTTGCAGGCGGTAAACCTGAATATTGGATTCGCCGCGTGGCACGTCTTTATCCATAAATGCAACAAGTTTGCGCACATTTTCCGTATCCGCGACGCTGGCCAGGATTATAATTGAGTTTGTCCGGGAATCAGGGACTATCTTAACAGGAGTGGCCGTCACGCGGCGCTGCTGAAAAATTGTCGTCAAGGATTTCACCACTTCTGAAGCGGAAGCGTTCTGCAGCGGAATATAGGTAATCTGATCTCCTGCTCCTTCCACATCCAGGGCTTTGATTATTTCCTGCAGCCTTTTGATGTTGGACAGATAATCGGTGATAACCAGAATGCCCGCGGGCGGATAAGAAAGCACCGAACTGGACTTGGAAATAATAGGATCCAGTACGCGCTTTATTTCATCAGGATTGGCCCTCTCTAAAGATATTATCTGGGTAATAACGCGATCTTCCGGGTCGGTGATTTCTTTTTTCAACCTTGTCTCCACACTTTTTTCCCGCGCCGAAATCGCGGGAATGATCTTAACCATATCCCCCGCGGGGACGACGGTAAACCCGTTAACTTCCAGAACAGACAGAAAGACTTTATAGACATCTTTAAGCGGAATTTTTTTTGGCGAAATGATGGTGACCTTACCTTTAACTTTATCATCAATGATGAAATTTTTTCCGGTAAGTTCACTGACAAACTTTACCAGAACACCTATATCGACATTGTCGAAATCAATGGTTACATATTTCTTAGCGGCTTCCCTTTTCGCGGACCCAGTCGGCAGTTTCTCGGCCCGAATTTTTTTGGGTTTTTGTATTACATTTTCTGTTTTAACTTCCTTTAATGGCTCCGCGGGGCTAATTGCTTTTATTTCCGGCGACACGGCATCCTTGCTCTGCGCGGGTGGTGGTGCTGTTTCTTCTTTCTGCGTATCCTCAGATTGCGCGGATGGAGGTTCAGGTGTGGTTGTTGTATTGACATTCTCGTCAGTACCGGCAACACGAGCCGCGAATACCGGTCCTCCAAGATTTAGCAAAATTACCAGTGCGATTATACCGCCTAAGAGCAGGCCTGGTCTAATAATAAAAGGATGCAGAGTTTTCATCTTAATTTTATTGTTTCTCCATCAGTTCTTTAAACTCAGGTAAATTAGCCAGAGCCTTTAAATCGCCATCATTTTTCGCCCACTTCCTTACTTTCGGGTTAAACTCAATGGCATTCTTCAGATAAAACAGGCTCTGGGGCACATCATTTTTTCGCGCGTAAAGACAGGCAAAATTATAATGCGCGTCGACATAATCATGCTTTATATCAAGGGCATTATTGAAACGCATAATCGCGCGTTTGTAATTTTTCTCACCCATGTAGATTACACCCAGATTATTAAATGCCTGTACGTTATATTGATCAATTTCGACAACTTTTCGATAAAGTTTTTTGGCTTCTTCTAATTTTCCTTCACGCTGCTTTTGAAGGGCTTGCGCGAAAAGAACCATGGCTTCAGCAATCCCTTGTTTAGTTTGAAGCTTTGCTGCTTCCTTCTGTGGCTTCTCAACCTCAGTTTTTTTGTCCGGCTCAGGCTCAGCAATAATAGCAGGCGTCACAATTGGCACCATGGGAGGCACGCTTATCCTATGTATTACCGGAACTTTTTTATCTTCAAGTCCATACAAAAGAGCAATCATTCCCGCAGCGAAGAAAAAAACTATCAATATTCCAATTATTGACAACCATTTTTGCGACGGTTCAGACTTTTTTCCGGGAGCCGATACAATATGGTCATAGGCCACATAACGTGTCTTTTTTTCTTTTTGTAACTTGCGTAATGCGTCATTTATGTAGCTCATAATCACCTATTGGTCAAGGACTTCCAAAATCTTCTAGGTTGTTAAGCGCGCCCAGATCTTTGTCCAGTTGTTCATTGTTTTCTGGAAATAATTAACGCCAATATCATGAACCGCCAGTTTGATAATTTTATGGTCAATTTTGCTCGTGTTTTTCGTATAGGCGATCAATAAAGACCTGTCGCAAAGAGCGTTAATCCGGCGGGGAATACCTTCGGAGAACTTATAAATAAGAGTAAATGCTCCTTTGGTAAATTTAAGCGAGCCGGGGCCTTGCGCGACTATCAGGCGATGCTGAATATATTCGAGCACTTCCAGCCGGGACAAAGGCTTCAGATCATATCTTACCGTGATTCTTTCGTTTAACTGCCGCAAAGCAGGCAGCATTAAAGTGCTTACCAGTTCCGGCTGGCCGATTAAGATTATCTGAATGAGCTTTTCTGTTTCGGTTTCCAAATTCGAAAGCATCCGAATTTGTTCCAGAACTCCATGAGAAAGATTCTGCGCTTCGTCAACCAAAAGCACCGCTGTTTTCCCGGCGGCAAAATTCTTAAGCAAAAAGTCATTTAAGACATTAATATAATTCTTTTTAGTTCTGAACTCGCTTTTGATGGTGATGCCGTATTCGCGAAGTACCGTTTCCAGCAAATCAATATCGGAAATGGCCGTGTTAAAAATCAGCGCTGTTTCCACGGAATCATCGAGAGAGCCAAGTAAGCTGCGGCAAATTGTGGTTTTCCCCAGGCCGATACCACCGGAAATTAAAACAAATCCTTTTTTCTCCTTAATACCGTAAATCAGGCAATTTAATGCGTCCCGATGTTGTTCGCTCAGGAACAAGTAACGCGGTTCCGGTGATAAGTTGAAAGGATTTTCTTTTAAACCAAAATAAGCGGCATACATTATAAATAAATTCTCCTGATCTTAGTAAAAAGAATAATTGATTGTTTCAGCCTTGCCGTTTCTCTTTAAGCTCAAGGCTATACTGCCGCCGGACTGCATAATATTAACCATTTGCAGAATGTCATCCGCACTTTGCATACGTTTGCTGTTGACGTCAATAATTATATCGCCGTTTTGCAGCCCTAGTTTTTGATAAAGACTGTCGGGCTTGATATCGGAAATAATAAACCCTTCCTGTGCACCGGCCTCAAAATAAGGACGCACGGCAGCCTGGCTCATAATCGTTTTTAAATCGCGCAGTTTTTCATTTACTTCGCCTTTGCTCAGAGCCATGCTGGAATTAGGCGTGTTCGCTTGCGGCACCTGCGAACGCGAAAGCAGGGAACCTTCCGGGGTCTCTTTTATTTTTAAGGTTATTTCTCTGCCTCCATCTCTTATAACGGCTGTATTACGCGTAATTTTAACCAGTTTGGCCGAACCGATCATATCGCCTAGACGGTATAAACGCTGCTTATTCTTGCCCCGTTCCTCAATAATAATAAAACCAAATGAGGCGCCACCGGCTACAGTACCTTTCAAATCAAACGATGTTACTTCCTGGCTGGAGCCGAAAAACCCCCCATCCAGTTGTTTGTCGCTGATCGCTTTTAAAGTTGAAAGAAATAAATTGCGTTCGGTGATTACGCTGTAATTCTGGAGGAGGCTGCGCGAAGCACTATCTGTAATAAACTTGGAAGAAGCTGTATTCTTTATAGCCGCGGATTGATTAACCGCCGATAAGCTGACTACTTTGTAAAAAAAATCAACTGTTTCATAGGACAAAATTGTTATGGCAATTAAAATAATAAATGCCGACAGCACAGCCATAAATATTGCCGGCTTGGCAACAATGTTCCGGATACTGCCGGACCATTTTTTTAAGAGCATCTCTATTTTAAATCGCATAACCATTACCATTAAATATAGCGGATTGCCGGGCTGGCCAGTGTTCCGCCAATCGTAACTTTCATTTTAACTTTGTCTTTGCTCAATATTTCTATTGTTCCGTTTAAGTTAAGTTGACTATTTCTAAAATCAGCAGCCGGTGTTATTTCACCTTTTAAGAAACAATTAATTTGCGGGCCAAATGTCTCTATTTTTTCCAGTTTAAATATGCCGTTTTTCAGCTGCGCCTGGACTTCGCCGCGGTCAAAATCAATTCTGGTCATTCCCAAAAATGGTTCAGTGAGTGGATAAGAACCCTTTTTAAAGAAAAGTGTTAAGGTTCCCGACGCGCTCCTATCGGCTTCATCAGTGATGTAAGTTAAAGTGCCGCGCGCTCTTCCCGTATATGATTTTCCCGGATCGCCCTTAAATAAAGAATATTTTCCTATATCGATATTTTCAAAATTTAATATTACTTCAGCCGGCGGATAAACTTTAGCTAATGAAACGAAGCCAACACGTCCGTCAAAGCTGCCGTCATAGGCAAGGCCTGTAAGACCGATATAAGTATTTTTACGAAAAAAACTTAATAAATTGAGTTGCAGATCGAGCAATTCTCCCTGAAAGAGAGCAAATTCCTGCGCTGCTGAACTTATGGTTACATTTTTAAGCTTGATCCCCAGAGGAAGAGCAGGGTGCAGCGATGCGGATTTAACCATAAAATCATTGGAGTTGAGCGAATCTTCCAGCCTGCTCTTAACCAGTTCCCCCGGAAAAAGCAGATACAGGAATACTAGAGTAATAAATATTCCATAAACGGTAAACCATAACCCCTTTTTCTTAAGGAACCTCATTTTGCTACAAGCCTCCCGGACGAGAACTAAGCGCCTGCATAGATGCTATCTGCAGTTGAGCGCTTAAATATTCCGGACTTTCTTTCATTTTGGTTACGGTAATTCTTTTGATTCTGACTAAATCGGCAGGCGATTCGGCAAAATATAAAAAGTCGGTAAGCTGCTTGATGGTAATTTTGTCGAGTTTCATATCAATCAGTGATTCTTCAAAATTAGCGGATTGTGTACCACGGGAAGAGTTCATATATTTAATATTTCCCCTGACGCCTGCTTGTGCCGCCTTTTTTTCCAGATAGGAAAATAAACTGAAATCAGCCGTTCGGGTGGACATAACCATTTTTATTTTTGATATTTTTGCTTCCTGATGCGCAAATTCAGCGTCGAGTTTAATTACTTCGTCCAGTTTCTTTTGATTGATCTGGATTGTTTGCTTCATTTTTGCATTGGCATCCCAAAGTGGAAAAATTATAAGTTCGAGAATCAGGGCAATCAGGACAAACGCTGCTGTGCCCGCGACAATGTAACGCTGTTTTTTATCCAGCTTATCCCAGAATGATTTAATCATCTAAGTTCAATCCTTAAATCGAAATCAACTTTGGTGCCCTGCTTGGCCAGGCTGGTCGAGCCCATGACCACGTCTTTAAAGTATCTTGATTTGGCCAGTTCATTTTTTATTGCGGAAACATCATCAATATCTTTAGCCTGACCTTTAATTAAAACGGCAGTATTTTCGTAACTGAAATCGGTAATGACTATATCACGGGACGTTGAAATTAAACCGGAGATTTCTTTCAATAAATCAACCACCGGTAAATCCCGTGCGCTTTCGTAAAGACCAAAAGTCTTTTTATTTTCAGCAAGCTTTGTCTTGAGTTGTTGCACAGGATCAACCATGACCTGAGCTTCGGGAAAATTTTTCTTAAAAATCTGGGAGATTTGTTTTTTGATATTGTTAAGCTGCTGAGTCTGGATGCCATAGTCAAGAAACTGATTGACTGCCGCCAGAAAGAAAATTATTCCGGCAACTACCGCTGCCCACCTCAACTGCTGCTTGAGTTTAATCCGGACATTTTTAGCGGCAAATTCACCTTGCCGGAAATTAAAGGATGTTTTGTCGGCAAATGCCCTCATTGCCGCTGCCAGCGCCGTATTCATGATTTGCGGCTGGTATTTCCCCTGGAGATTACCTTCGATTTCGATCTGTTTTGATCTGGCAAGATCAAGAGTTTCCACGGGCAGGGCAAAATAGTTCTCCAGCTCTTTTTTCAGAGGAGGAAACAAGGAACCTCCGCCGGTTAGAGTAATTGAAGTCAAATCACTTTGCAGAATATCGTTTAACTTCATAAATTCAATAGTATTTTTTAGCTCCAGACAAAACTTGTGGCACAAATCGGTAACCTTTGTCCCCGCGGCACCGTAATTGGCATTGATTTTTGTAAGTTCGGCTTCCCAGGTTTGGACGGACATATCAGCGGCTAATGCTGCCGTCATCTGATTGCCGCCTATGGCCAGAGAGCGTAATTGAACGATTGTGCCATTTTCATAAAATACTACTGTCGTTGAGCCTGCGCCTATATCCAATAAGACGCCGCAAGCTTTCGCATCTTTGTTCTCCAATATTGCAGAGGTTAGCGCCGCGGAAGAAATGTCAATGACTAACACCTCTCCCAGATTACTTTCAACCAGTGCTATCCAGTCCTGGATTGCTTTTTTAGTCGCGGCGGCTACAAGAAGACCGTTTGCGTGAACTTTCAGATAATCGATAACTATTTCACTTACGGCAAAAGGTATAAGTGGTTCTAACTCGAAAGGCAGTGTTTTTCTGATTTTATTGTCATCGTGGAAAGGCAGGCTGACTTGCCTGAACATTATGTCGTTTAGCGGCAAAGAAATGCAGCAGGGAGTGTTATGAAAACTTTTGTTTTCTGCCAGTTTTTTTAATGCCGGTTCCATCCCGCCGCAGGCGTTAATATCAATTGTCTGTGCGGCAAGAATGCGGCCACCAGTTAAACCTTTTCCAGTGAACAGGACTGCCTTAATTGTGCTTTGGCCGATATCCAACCCTAATACGGTTTGCGGCATTAATCCTGTCTCCATTTGATTATCTGGACGGATTTTTGCCCCGATCTTTTTACCACACCGCTTAAGCTTTGTTGCATGTTCTTCATCTTTCCGGTGGAGATAATCTTAAAATAATTACTCGTTACCGTAATCAGTGCCGGGTTAATGCTCACGCCCGCCATATCGAGAAACCATTGGGTACTGTATAATTTACTGTCATCTTTCCTGCGGTATTCATCCATTTTATCAGCTGCTTCAGCGCTGATCCCGGCAGCAAGAGAGCGTAAAACAATTTTGGGCGCTGTATTGATATTTATTGCTCCCTCGCTGTCCGCGGTAACGTACCTGGCTAACCCCGGTTTCTCTTTTGTCCCGTAAAAAATTTCTGAAGTTATTCCCTTTACCATAAGCAGTTCTTCAATGCAATCCAATGGAGCATTTTTTGCTTCATAAGGAGGATCTAAAGAAGAGTAATAAGAGGTTTCGGCTCCATAACCTGTAACCAAATTATCCGCGTCAATCCAGTCTTTGATGGAATCAACTATTTCGTCTACTTTTCTTTTGTCCAGTCCAAATTCCGGCTGGCTTAGCAATCTAATCAATATATCTTTAATACCCGAATTATCTTCTGCCAGTTTATTGAGAGGAATCTTACCGGCTTCATCTTCAACTATCGCTATAAAAGAACCATCAGTAAAAAGAGCCTGGGATTGCACGGATAGTATTTCCGCATGTGCCCAATTATCGCGCAAAGTGACGTAATTGTTATTAGAATTGGCCAGCAGGGCCGCTGCCCCATAAAAGCCGGATTTGGCAATATAGGTCAACTTGATGCCGTCGCTTAGGTTGGCCGCATCATAAATAGCGGCACGTGTAGAACGATTCAATTCTATAGCGACAGCCACTAAAATACTGACGATCAATATTACCGTGATCAGCGCGATTCCGCGATTATTGAGAAATGTATTTTTCATTGCGTTTATTTTTTTACCGGTAAAAATACCTTCGTCATAAATTTGTAAGGTTTTTCCTTGTCATTTAAATTGACCAGGGCCAGCTCTATTTTCACAGCTACAGGAGCCCTACCTTTTTGTTGGGCCGATAACGAAGAAGAATCCCAGGATTCCAACTCCCTGCCTGTAGAATCATAAAATCTTAAGCTCAAAGAATCGACGTTTTGACAAACCACAAATCCGCCGCTGATGTTTTTTTCTTGGGAAGGTTTGGCGCCGGACAGATCGGATCTCCACAAAGAAAAGCTGCTCAGGCCTTCATCTTCTTCCACATAGTAACTGATTGCAGCCGGACGTCCTTCACCTTCATTTTCGCCAAAAGCCAGATGAGAAGCCGACCAGAAAGAAAGAGAATAAAACTCCCGGTTACTTATTGTTTTTTTCTCGGCGCGAAAGTCAAAGGAGCCAGAGGAGAGCTGCAGAGACGATAAATCTTTAATCATCCTGTCCATTGCTGTCCGCGCCATTTTGTAAAGATTGTTTTGATTTTCAATGTCGCGGACGTTTTTCATTATACCGCTATATGCGGCGTAAACAGTGGAAAGAACCAGGCCGAGAATCAATATGGCGATCATTATTTCGACCAGTGTAAAACCGCTTACGCGAAGATTTTCTTTTATGGGTTGACCGGTCATAAATTACATTCCTGCTGTCTTGTAAAGAAGAAGTTTGTATGTTCCGCCACTAATAAATAATTTATTGGTTACCGTAACTTCAATTTTTTTAAACTGCTGCAGCTGGGTATCGCCAACTTCCAGATGCCAGGTATATTGAGGATAATCAAGCCCAAAGTCTCCATCTTCTTTATGGCTGGTCAAAGTAGAACCGGCTTCAACCTCGACCATTTTGCTTTGGGCAAGCAAGGCCGCGGTGGTCATAAAACGTGAGTCGGTGGACATGGAAATGCTCTGTGATTGCAGTTGAAAGACAGCGACGAGCGCGATGGCTAAAATTGCCATAGCGATCATCACTTCCATGAGGGTGAAACCGTTTGCTTTGTTTTGCGTCATACCGCCATCCTTTATCTGGAATTAGATTGTCCTGAACCGGTCACAGGAATATCAACATATTTATCATAAACATCCGTTACACCCAGGAAAGGATTTATTACCATTGTCATTCTATTTTCTTCATAAGCCAGATGGATTATGGCCGGAGAGCAAATATTTTTTTTACCGAATTTAATTCTTACTTCATCCGTAGGTTGTTTTTTATTATTTTCTCCCACAACATCCAGGATAACAACTCCGGAAGGTAAATGTTGCGGACGCTTTTTTATCTCATCTTGTTTTTCCGGGGTCATGTCGGAGGCCAAAACAAAGTAGGCGGAGTTGGGCAAATCCAGACAAAGAATGTAATCCATTTGATCGCGGACAGCTTCCACTCGCAGCTTTTTTTCCATTCCGATGAGCTGACGCGAAGCCTTTTTAAGATTGTCCCCGGTCAGAACATCCCTCGTGGAGGGAACAGCTAATGCCAGAATCACTCCCATAATGACAATGACGAGTAATAACTCTACCAGAGTGAAACCAGAAGATTCCGCAAGAAGGCGATATGCGTTATAGTGCTTCATTAAGTCTTGTTTATTCAATTTCCCAATTATTGATGTCTTTATTAACACCTTCTCCGCCGGGTTCTCCATCGGCGCCAAGACAAATTAAATCTAAATCGCCGTGGCTGCCGGGGCTGACATAAACAAATTCGTTCCCCCAGGGGTCTTTAGGCACTTTGCCTTTTTCCAGGTAGCCGCCCTGACGCCAGTTTTTCGGAAGGTTTCCGACGGTTGGTGCCTCCACCAAGGCTTTAAGCCCCTGCTCTGTTGTAGGATAGGGACCGTTATCGAGCCTGTAGAGTTTCAGAGCCGATTCCAGACTTTCCATTTGAATTTTGGCTTTAGCCTGACGCGCTTCGTCGGGGCGCCCCATGACGCGGGGAATAATAAGGCCGGCAAGTATTCCTAAAATGACAATGACCACCATTAATTCTATTAAGGTAAAACCTGCCTGCGTATTTTTCTTTTGTCTGATCTTTTTCATAATCAACCCCTATTTTTTTATTGTTAAATTTCATTTGCTCGTAAACGTCGCATATGCCATATCCGGGACGGCTTCGTAAAAAAGGCCAGAGGCAAGGCGCGCAAAGTATTTCATACCGACAAGGTATTACACTTATTACATAGTGCGCCTTCACCTTTGGTTCAGGCCAGCACTCCCAGAACCTGAGGAATAAGGTCTACTTTTCCGTAGGCCGCAGTGACGAAGGATGCGGCGCAACGCAGCATATGGTCTTTTTACGAAGCCGTCACCTTACCAACTGGTTCATCTCAAATATCGGCAACAAAATCGAAACGACAATAAAGCCGACCAGAAGCCCCATGACCAGAATCATTAACGGTTCCAGAAGAGAGGTCATCACCATAATGTCGGATTGAGATTCCGTTTCATAGGCCGTGGCGACGCGATTGAGCATTTTCTCCAGCGTGCCGCTTTGCTCTCCCACGGCGACCATTTCCGTAACCAGTGGAGGGAAGATACCACTTTGTGTCAGGGGACCGGAGAGCCCCTTGCCCTCCTCCACATCTTTACTGGCTTTACTGATTGCTTCGCCAATGAGAATGTTGTTGACGACATTACGGACTATTTCCATTGACGATAAAAGCGGCACGCCACTTTGCAACAGAGTGGCGAGTGTACGGCAAAACCTGGCAATTGCTATTTTCCGGTTGACCTGGCCCCATACCGGAATTTTTAACTTTGCGGTGTCCCACAGGCGCTTGCCCGCTTCCGTACCGGTTGTCATATATTTAAAAGCGGCTATCGCGGCTGCCAGAAGAATCAAAATAAGCCACCAAAAAGATTTTAAAAAATTACTGATGGCAATTAAAACAATTGTAATCAGCGGTAACGTCTGGTGCATATCGGTAAATATACCGGTAATTTTAGGAACAACAAAAGTCATCAACAGAAAAATAACGGCGCTTCCGATAAACAACATAATGATCGGGTAGGCCAGGGCTGACCTGATCTTGCTCATCAAGGCCTGCTGATTTTCGCTGAAATCGGCAAGCCTCTCCAGCACCAGATTAATTGTGCCCGAAGATTCTCCGGCCCTGATCATGTTCACGTAAAAAGGCGGGAAGATTCGGGGAAAATTCAACATGCCTTGCGTCAGGCTTTTACCTTCATTAACTTGCTCGCGAATTTGCGCCAGTGTTTGTTTCAAAAGCTGATTTTTTGTTTGCGCGATTAAAACAGACAGCGAAGGCACAAGCGGGATACCGGCGCCTAAAAGAGTCGAAAGCTGACGGGTGAATACAGACACATCTTTAGTGGAAACCCGCTGCCAGAGATTAATACCAAAAACACCGGTTAGTGCCGTATCCTTCTTATCTGCCGCCTGATTAATTTCAGTGGGGTAAACTCCCTCTTCGCGCAATTTCTGCCTCGCTGCGGCAACACCCATTGCATCAACAAAGCCTTTACGCTCGCGTCCTTTTTCATCCAAAGCTGTATATTCGTATACACTCATCTTTCTTTACTCCATTAAACTCAATTTCGCAGGAACATCTACCATGATTTCAAATTTGATTCAATGAGTTATCATAAGTTTATGCAGGCATAAATATGGGAAATATTCTAAGGAGACTCCACACAGGAATTAATATTGTTGACACATTAGGCCGCTTGCGCTTATAGCAATGGTCACTGGGGAGGTAAAAGGATGGAACTCAAGACTCATATTGTTTGCAGGCTCGTCAAGAGCGAAGACCTGAATCACCATGGGACTCTATTTGCTGGTAAAACGGCCATGTGGTTTGTGGAATCGGGATTCATTGCTGCGGCATGTCTTACGCATCCCGAGAACATCGTTTGCGTGAACATACACGGCATGCTTTTTACCAGGCCGGTGCTAAGTGGCCAAATCATCCGTTTTGAAAGCAAGGTTGTTCTTGCCGGGAAAACACGCCTTGTTTCGTATGTAAGGGTTGTGGATAACAGCAGCAATGAATTTTGCCTCGATGGTTTTATCAGCTTCGTGCATGTGGATTTGAAAGGCAAGTCGCTGCCGCATGGAATCAAAATAGATCCTACAGTCCCTGAAGATATTACCCTGCAGGAAAAAGCAAAAAACTTGCGATAGCGAGCAAGTGGTTTAATCCGGTTGTTTTCCCCTAATTTGAATTGGTCAGCGGTTAAATATCTGAAATTTCCGTTTTGTCACTTTTTCTCGACGCGTGTCAGAGTGCTCATGTATTTGCTACTGATATCATCAACGGGTTCCAGGCAAAGGCATTTCAGGTAGGCCTTGATAAAGCCTTTGAGAAAAACCGCCACCGGCAACAGGCTTATATTGTCTTCTTCTATGCTTTTTATATAATATGCACTGACCTTTGTTTCCTGAGCGATATGTTCAATGGACACATCTAATTTATTTCTTATTTCATTAAGATCAGCGCCGCTGATTTCTTTCTGGGCAATAATTTCTGCAATACGTTTACTCTGATCGATCTTTTCTCTTAATTCATCATTGCTCTTTAATACACTTTTTATACCCTGATTGCGGTTTATGTCAAAAATACAGACCGGTTTTTTAGGGGACACTTTCCATTTTGTGGCGGTGAGAACGCCCTGTCGGATAAGTTCGTTGTCGTAGCTTTGCCTTTCTTTCTCATCGATGAGCGTAAGGTAAGCTTTTTCCACAAAGGAAAGTATCTGCTTCCTTTCTTCCTGAGAAAAAAAAGAGTGACTAATCATGGAATCTGCCTGGTACATTTGCATGGCCGCGTTATAGGCATGACGAATTTCGAAAAAAGCCGCATCTGGTTTGACATTGAGCATCTCATAGTAATTTAACTCAGCAAAATCTTTTTCCATATAAAAACTCCAGTTTTGTCATTCCGCCTACGAGACTGTGTTGTAATTAAGCATTAACAGTGTTCTTTGACAATAGAATATTAGAAAAGGGTAAAAAATCAAGAGAAAGCTTTTTGCATTGGCATATCGATGCGGCGACCGTTATCAGATGGATTTAATGCCCCCAGAGCATAGAAGAGTATGTAGGCAAAGACAATCCCGTCAGAGCTTATGATTTCTTTGTAGAAGCTCTGAATTTTTGGCAATTGGGGATTGACATCAATCCTGATAAAGTAGGCAACTCTGAATACGATCCCCTCAGCATGTTAAAGCTACTGGTTTACGGCTATTCCTATGGAGTGAAAAGTTCCAGGAAAATGGAGCGGGAATGTTACCATAATATAGCCTTTATCTGGCTGATGAGCGGCTTGAAACCGGATCATAAGACAATAGCTGAGTTCCGGCATCACAACAAGAAAGCCTTGAAGAAGGTTTTGCATCAATGTGCCGGGATGTGCATCAAACTGGATTTGATTGCCGGCAACGTTCTATTTGTTGACGGAACGAAGATTCGGGCAAATGCCGGTCGGAATCGCACTCATTTTCAAGGCTTATTATGAGAAGCTTTTGAGCAATATTGATAACCGAATTGAGCAGTTGCTTGTTGATTGTGAAGCCTCTGACCAAACAGAAGAAGGGACATCCTCTTATGTTTCTATGGACAAGGAGCTTACCAAAAACCAAAACTTGAAGGAGCGAATCAAGGAAGTTCTTATCTCTTTCACTGCAATCAGTAGAAAGCATATTAATCAGACCGATCCTGATTGCGCCATTATGCATAGTGTTCAGGGCAGCCATGCCAGTTATAATATCCAGAGTGTGGTGGATGACGAACATGGCCTTATCGTACAAATAGAAGCAGTAAACGATACCAACGATGCACACCAGTTTGCTCGGCAAATTGATCAGGCCAATGAACTGTTGGAGACACCCTGTAAAGTAGCCTGTGCCGATGACGGATATACTGATATTGCTGAATTAGAGAAAATCGATCAAAAGAAGATAAAGGTAATTGTTCCGTCACAGCGGCAGGCATTACACGAAGAAGAAAGTTCGTTCAGCAAGAGCCATTTTACCTTTGATAAAGAACAGGATTGTTACCTATGTCCGGAAGGACACAGACTGCTTTATAGTTTCACCGATAAGAAAAAAGACAAGCGGCAATACCGGATGGAAGATAAGAAGTTTTGCCATCGATGCCGGCATTATGGTCAGTGTACCAAAGCCGATAGGAGACGTAATATTATTCGGCTGCGCAATGAGGAGGTAAAGCTAAAGCTGGAGACACAATATGAGGAGGAAGCATCGCAAAAGATTTACGCCCGACGGAAAACAAGAGCCGAACATCCCTTCGGCCATATCAAGAGGAATTTAAAAACAGATGCTTTTCTCTTACGGGGGCGAGATGGAGTTCAAGCAGAGACCTCACTTTTAGCAACCTGTTTTAATATTGCCCGAATGATTACGATTTTTGGAGTTGGCACATTGATAGATAAATTAGCCGGACTAAATCCGGTTACAGTTGGCTGTTGAGGCCAGTCAAAAAGGGCAAATACAGCCGTAAAATAGAAGGAACATGAGTCAATGGCACCCGATATTTGCCGGATTCTCTTTTTCAACTAATTTCTAATATTCTTTTGTCAAAGAGCGGGTAAATATTATGCCGCAAAAACAATTGCGACACAGTCTGGGAGGCCGGAATCCAAAAATCATTAAACACCTGAAAGCCAGGAGTGATGAGGGCTTTCGCGGTTCGTCGATTGTAATTGTTAAGAAAAAAGATTTGACCCCAGTTCCTCTTCATTACTGCGTCAGCGAGTATTTATTGCAACAGAGTCACCTCAGGTGCACCCGCGCACGAGAAAAATCACCACTAAGATCGGGATCGGGACTCCCAAAGCCCAAAGTAAAATCCACCCGATTTTCCCTTTTTCTGTGTTAAGCATAGTTCACCTCATAAAAATTTAAAGGGCATGATTGCCGGCAATGACTTCCACTTCATCGTCTGTGAGTTTGCGCCGCTTCTCCCTGACCATGCCTTTGACTGGATTCCAGTTCCCTGCGATTTGATCCCGGTTCATGACTTGTATATCTTGTATCTGTTCATCCAAGACCTTGCTCTTCCCCAGGACGGCGCGCAGTAGACTCTCTATTCCGTCGTTTTACCGTCGAAGTGTTCGTTGTCCGCTTCCGCTTCGGCGCGGGTATGGTGGACAACTCCGTCCCGATGATTCGGCGGCGCATAGAGCGTATAGAGCTTCAGTGGAACACTGCCGGTATTGATGATGTTGTGATTCGTCCCAGCAGGCACGAGCACGGCGAAGCCCGCGCTGATCACCGTGCGGACGCCATTGAGAATGGCCTCTCCCGTCCCTTCCTCCACGCGAAAGAACTGATCGAGCTTGTGCACTTCCATCCCGA
>OCZT010000779.1_pt1 | contig 32431 bp, 20 predicted proteins | sample 1539031 | NCBI WGS metagenome assembly OCZT01 (sample SAMEA3539308, study PRJEB22396) | soil metagenome | biome: tundra; feature: field; material: soil | place: USA | collected 2010-05 | depth 0.15 m | reverse complement strand
ACCTTGTCTACTTCCCTCGGATTTCTCGGCCGCGAAACTGAGGAAACCTTTATCATTCTCGCGAGCCTCTTCGGCAGTCTCGCGTTGCGGGCGGCGGTAGAGCTTTATGGCATCGTATCGTTTACCGTGATTCGGAACGAAACCATCCCGATCCACGAAGAAGATGCGCCGGTAGAGGCGCCAGTAGCGGTCGGCATAGTGGCGTGCGAGCTTGGTCTTCCCCACGCCACCGGGCGCAGTGACCGCCTGAATGTGCGCGCTATTTAATGATTCGGATTCCAGGCGCGGACGAAACGAAGACCGATGAGCAGGCATGCGAGAAGGGCCACACACTTACCTGTCGCCGGTTCCGGAACGGAGCCGCCGGCCGTAATCGTGGCGGCTGCACTTGTCGCCGTTGCCGTAAACACGCCGTTCCGGTCGTAGGAGATCTCAACTATATTCCCCGAGGAATCGCCGGTCAGAACAGGAGTCGCCAGATCGGACTGCGTAAGCTGGACGTCCAGTTCACTCCCGGAACTGCCCGTGAGGGTGTCCGGCAGGTTGAAGCTCACTTCGAAACTCAGTCTCGATCCGAAAATTACCGTCTCTCCGTAATCGTTCACGAAATACAAATAGTTCGTGAAGAGCAGATCGCCGGTGTCAAGCGCGCCGGTGACGCCCCCATCGGTGAATGCCGGCGCACCCGGGAGGCCCGCCCCTGGGCTGAATCCGAAAATGGCCACCGAGGCTGGATCGGAGTTGAAGCCGGGAGCAAATGCGAGATAGATTCCTCCTGTATTCCCGGCGAGCGTGCTGGTATCGATGGATACGTCAAAGCCGATTACGCTCGCCGTCGCCGTTCGCCAGGCTCCCGCAAGCAAGAGAAGCGTGAGAATCGTCATTTTCGTGCGCTGCATAGTTTTCCTTTTGTCACTGAACGGGTCCGGAGTAAATTTTCGGCGTAAATGAGATGACGGCCCGGCCCGGGTCCGTAAAGATCGCGGTAAATGACTGCGCTGCGCCCGGATACAGGGCGCCGGCGCCGTTGTAGTACGGTCCGGCCGCGGCGTTTCCGCTCGCGTTCACAGATGCGACTCCCGCAGGCAATTGAGTCAGCACCACATACCAGGGCGCACTGAGCGGAAGGGCTCCGGTATTCAGCACCGTAACGGTTCCGGTATAAATTTTCTGCACGTGGTTATACACGAAGGCCGAGCTGCTTACATCCACGCTCGCAGTGTCGTCGAAGGGACCGGCCACCCCAGTGCCCGTCAGGCTGACGGTTTGGGGCGAGCCCACCGCATTGTCGCTCACCGAGAGCGTCGCCGGAAGAACTGCGGCTGAACCGGGCGCAAAAAACACGCTGATTTTGCACTGTCCGCCAGGGGCCACCGGGCCGCAGGTATTGGTCGTTCTGTAAGCAGCCGCGTTGGCGCCGGTGACGGCTATGCTGTTGAAACTCAATACGACGTTGCCAGTGTTGGTAACCGTGACTGTTTGCTCTCCGCTGGCCGCATTGACGCTGACATTACCGAACGACAGGCTGGCGGGGCTCAGGGTAGTCGTGGGAGCGGTTCCCGTACCAGAGAGAGCTATCTGCTGGGGCGACCCGATGGCGTAATCGGTCAGATTGAGCGTCGCTGTCAGCGGGCCCGTGGCGGCGGGAGTGAAAGTAACGGTAATGGCGCATTCCTGGCCCCCTCCCACGCCCGCTCCTGGCACCGTGCAGCCGCTCTGGAAGCCGAACGAAGACGGGTCTGCCCCTGTGTCTCCAGGAAGACGCGGCAATCCCCAGGATATTCACGGGAGTGGCGGCAAAGATCAGGGGGGCGGTGCCGGTGCCGGTGACGACCACCGTAGCGACCGGGCCGCTGTTGGTGCCGACTCCCTGATCGGCAAACGTGAGTTTGACGGCGCTCAGGCTGACGAGGGGAATCAGCTCCATGATCGCGCCCGGCAGATCGGTGACGTGAACTACCTCGGACAACACAAGAACCCGGTTTGCCGAGGGCGCATCCGTCACGTGAACAACTTCGGACAACACAAGAGCCCGGTTTGCCGACGGCGCATCCGTCACATGAATTGTCTCCGCCAATGCCACGGAGATACTGAGTATTCCGGTACCGCTGAATGTCACGGACTGCGGGGAGTCAGCGGCCACGGAGCCGTTGAGCCCGGCTTCGGAGATTATGCAAGCCATGTCCGGAGACAGCCTGTTCCGGATCGAATCCCTTACCGTCGTCGGTCGTTAAGGCCTACTTTAGCTTTGGCCGTGGGAGTCTTGTAATTCTCACTCGAAACAATTAGCTTGAGAATCATATTTCGTGCAGCTTAGCCCCGCTATTATCATGGAGTTTCGCCCCAAGATCATGCGCACGAATCGGGACGCGCATGATCTAGTGTTCACTATGTGCAATGTGCTGGCTCCGGAAATTTTCCGGGCGCATATTCGAGGTAGGCAATCCGCCAGCATCGGCCGCGACTCCGTAACCTTTATCGGGCGCAATAATCGATACACTTGTCTTGTCTGCGAATCGACCCGGCGTTGTGCCAAAAGATTCTGATCGCGATCGAGAGCGACCGGAAAATCCTGCGTCGAACTGCACCCGCGAGGCCAAACAGCACGCTGCTGCCGAACATCGCAAGGGTGCTGGGTTCTGGAACCTCTGCAATCGCCGGAGCACCTAATGTAAGCGACACTCCGGTGCCCCCGTTCGTTAGCCTCGATGGATCTGTCCCATAAGCAGCGATCGATGGCGTCACAGAGTCGATGTTGACCGTGAGCAAAGTATCCGCTCCACTCGGGTCCAGCGTGGGAATGGAGCCGCCACCGATATCGAGAATGCTGAATGCAAATGCATCGGGAACTCCACCCGTATCCACGTTGGTGGTGAGGTCAACCTGAAAGAACAAGCTCGTGCCGGGAGTGAACGTCTCGACCAGGGCGTTGAACGGTTGGGTTGCTCCCAGCAGCACGCTGCTGCCGATGTGGCCGCTCGCATCCCCGAAGGTGCAGACTCCTCCAAACGCGGCTGGGCATCCCAAGCCGGCGCTGCCTCCACTTCCAAAGTTGAAGTAGTCTATTGTGGCTGTGTTTTGACCCGCCTGGCTGCCCTGCACTAACTGGAAAGCAAGGGAAAACGGACCTGCGGTTGAGCCGGGGGTAACCGTTAAAGGCACCGTGCTCAGCGAAACGCTGAATATCACATCCGCACGCGCCGTTGCCATCATCGTGACGAAGCTCAGGAGAAATGCCCAGGATACAAACCGCAATGCTGTTCTCATAAATCGTGCTCCTCTATGGTGTTCCAGAACCGGATAATACTCGCGTGTGATAGGTAGTCGTTGCGTGTGTTGGATCTGTAAATTGAAGCGTCACTGAGACACTGCCGCCAGGTGCAATGCTGCCCGTGCTTGCGGTGATATAAGGACTTCCCAGTGGGGCCGCGCAACTTGTTGTGCCAGATCCGCTGAACAGGAGGGCATTAGTGCTCAAGCCGTCGAGAACCAGATCGACCGGTCCCGCGATCGGCGATCCGCCCGTATTGGTGAGTTTCACTGTCTGGTAGAAGCGTTGAGTGGCAAAGTTATAGGTGAAGCCGGACCTGGTCACCGAAACGGAGCTGGTCGTGTCCGTCGCGCATGCCGTGGCGACACCAGTGCCTGTGAGAGGCACATTCTGCGGCGAGCCGGCGACGTTGTCGGTGAAACTCAGTGAGGCGCTGCGGCTGCCGGCGGCCGACGGCGTGAATGACACTTGAACCATGCAGTTGTTGCCGGGTAGCACCGTTGTTCCCGTACAGCCGTCAACGCTCTTGCCAAAGTCGCCGGCATTCGGGCCGCCGGTCACCGCGACCGTCGAAATGATGAGGTTGGCGGTGCCTGTGTTGGTGATGGTCATTGCGGGGGCAAAGGCGCTGGTGCCGACGTTCTGCGGGGGGAACGTCAGGCTGGCCGGAGACAGACTGATGGCGGGCGCTGCGACAAAATCCGATGCAATCTTTGCCACAAAGGCATTGATAACGCCGCCCAAAGCTGGTTGGAAGGGACTGACCTTGGTGAAGTTGGTCGAACTCGTCTGGCCCGTCACGTAGACGTTGGCGGTGGCATCCAACGCAATGCCCAGGCCAGCGTCAAAGCCGCTGCCGCCGAGGTAGGTGGAGTAAACAAGGGCGCTGCCGGCGGCGTTCAGGCTGGCAACAAACACGGAGCCTGTAGTCTGGATGGGGCTAGCCGTGGGAAAGTTGGGCGAAAGGGTCTGCCCGGCTACATACGCGTTACCTCCCGAGTCAACCTGGATGGCGAAACCTATGTCATTGCCGCTACCGCCGAGATAGGTGGAGTAAACAAGGGCGCTGCCGGCGGCATTCAACTCGGTCACAAAGGCATCATCGCCTCCGCCGCCAAACGCAATCTGGATGGGACTGGCGGAGGGGAAGTTGGCCGAACTCGTTTGCCCGGTGATGTAGGCGTTGCCGGAGGAATCCACCGCAATGCCCAAGCCTTTGTCCTGGGCGTTTCCGCCGAGGAAGGTGGAGTAAACAAGCACGCTGCCCGCAGCATTGAGTTTGGTCACAAAGGCGTTCCCATTCGCTCCGAACGTGCAGGCACCGCAAACGAGCTGGAAGGGACTCGCTGTGGGAAAGTCGCTGGAAGTTGCAGTCCCGGTTACGTAGGCGCTGCCCGCGGAGTCAACGGCAATTCCATTCCCAATATCCTGGACGCTGCCGCCGAGATAGGTAGAGTAAACAAGGGCGCTGCCCGCTGCATTCAGTTTGGTCACAAAGGCGTTAGTGCGGTTCACAGTCGAATGGTTAGTCGGCTGGAAGGGACTGGCTATGGGGAAGTCGATCGAAGTTGTTTGCCCCGTCACGTAAGCGTTGGCGACGGAGTCCAGCGCGATGCCAAAGCCCCGGTCATCGCGGCTACCGCCAAGATAGGTGGAGTAGACAAGGGCATTGCCGGCAGCATTCAGCTTGGCCACAAACGCGTTGTCGGTACCGCCGAGAGCAACCTGGAACGGACTGGCCGTGGTGGGGAAGTCGGTAGAATTTGTGTGCCCCGTCACGTAAGCGTTGCCGGCGGAGTCGACCGCGATGGCGGCACCGACATCGACGCCGCCGCCCAGCCGGGCGATGAAGCTGCCGCCGAGGTAAGTGGAGTAGACGAGCGCGCTGCCCGATGCGTTCAGCTTGGTCACAAAGGCGTTTTGGGCGCCGGGGCCGCCAAGGGCGGGCTGCAGGGGGGGGGCGGCCGTCGGGAAATTGGTCGAGTTCGTTTGTCCGGTTATATAGGCGTTGCCTGCGGAATCCGCCGCGATTCCCTTGCCCGCGTCGACGGCGTTGCCACCGAGGTAAGTGGAGTAAATCAGCACCGGGTCGATGACGAGCGGCTTGCTTCGGTCGTAAGACGCCACCTCAAATCCGACGCCGCGGTTGCCCCTGAGCACGTAGCGGCCGTCCACGGAGTGGCGGGTGCGTAACTGTTCCTGGTATACGACAGGCTTTTGGAAGCGAACTTCGCCGCTGTTGGTTTTGACCACGAGGTCGCCATTGGGAGCGATCCGCAGGGAGGAGCGGCGCTCGCTTTTGGCCGTGCGCATGATGTCCCCCGACACATCCAACGTGAGCACGTTGGGATCTGCGCCGGGCGCCACGACGAAGTCGTATTCCAGTTGTCCGCCCTGGTTGCCGTAATAGACCAGGTCCACGCCGGGATACACATCCCGATATCTCACCTTGGCGTAGTTCGCAACGTTCGTGCGCCACATCTTCGGATCGTTGCCGATGAAGTAGTTGCTCTTGCCGGGCAGCTCATCGATGCCCATCACTGCCGCGCGAGCGTTTGCACCCACGAGTTTCATGCGAAGCACGCTCTTCAACTTCGAATTTTCAGATGCCGGTTTCCTGTTTGCGATTTCCACTGCCGGGGTTTTGACATTCGTCGGGTGACTTTCACGATTCGCGTCTTGACTTACGCTTTGCAATGTCAAAACTGCCTCGTCGCCGGTGAGGAACAGAGCGTAGCCCCTCCCGCGCGAGAGGAATTTGACTCGTCCATCCGTTTGGCCTTGATTGACCTCAAAGGCCAGCGGCAGCTTCCCGTAATTTGAAACCAGGCCACTGGCTCGCGTGGCGGGCTGGGAGGGTAGGTTGACGAAGGGAGCCGGGTTCGCGAAGCCCTGGGAGCGTGCGACCACTCCTGAAAACAGCGACAGCAGCCCGACTGCCGTGCAAAACCGCCGACGGCCAGCGTAGGAGGAACTCACAACTGTACGCGCAGAAACCATATACACCTCTCGACGTGCCGGCAGAAACAGTTTCAAATTCAACGGAAAGGGACCCGTCGCACTGGGCCGCCTCGACAAGACTGTTCGTTGCATTCCCTAGAATCGGGCTTGCCGCCTCTCCCTCGTTCTACTGAGGCATTATGTGCCCGTTTTCCGAAATGGCTGCTACCTGCGCAGGTAGTGATCATCGCCGGGTACGGTTCGGCACGTAACGCCGCTAGTCGAACAGGCCGCTGCGCAGCGCCTTGGCTACCGCTTCGGTGCGTGAGTGCACGTGCAGCTTTTCGTAAATCCGGCGGACGTGGAAGGAGATGGTGTGGGCGGTAACACCGACTTTCGCCGCCGCGGTTTTGTAATTCTCGCCCGAGACCAGGAGCTTTAGAATCCTCATTTCGTGCGGCGTCAATTCGTAATCCGCCTGTTGGGGGGGTGGGCGCTTGCGAAAAACCTCGATGACCCGGCGCGCCACCTCCGGCGACATCGGCGCGCCACCTCCCGCGGCTTCGTTTAAACACTCCAGCAAACGGGCCGGCGCGGTCCCCTTCAATAAATAGCCATTCGCGCCTGCACAGAGCGCCTTGAGGATACGCTGGTCGTCGTCATGGACCGTGAGGATCAAGGGATAAATCGAAGGCCAACGCTCCTTCAGCGGGCCTATTCCGTCGATGCCGGACATTCCAGGCAAGTCGATATCAACCAGCGCCAGGTCCGGCGGGGCGGACGGAGAGTGGCTCAAGGCCTGTTCCATCGAAGAGCAGGCGCCGCAACAGGTAAAACCCGGGGTGCCGTCAATCAGGGCGGCCAGGCCTTCACGAAAGGCCCGGTGATCCTCCACCAGCAACACTTGAATTTGAGGACTAGCGGCCATGAGATTGCATCCAGCATTTCACATGCGGACCGATCCGTCGCTGTCTGCCCAGGTAGCTTCCCTCCTGAGCCGGCCAAACATCATTTCCGTAGCGGAGCACGAAACCTCATTTGGGCGCCATTCCCCGGGCTGGATTGAATCGAGAAGCTTCCCTGAAGCCGTTGAGCCCGGCTTCGGAGATTATGCAAGCCATGTCCGGAGCTGGCCTGTTCCGGATCGAATCCCTTACCGTCGTCGCTAACCTCCAAAACCACCGTGTCCAGATCGATTCGCAGATCGATTTGGACACTGGTAGCCTGGGCATGGCGCGCGACATTGTTGACGGCCTCCTTGAACACGAGAAACAACTGCCGGCGCACGTCCGATTCCAATTTGCAGCTTCCATCAGCGCCCACCTCATTGAATCGGACATCGATTTCACGGGCGCTCAATACATCCACGGCGAAGCGTCGCATGCGCAGGACCACGTCATTCAACGAATCACGTTGGGGATTGATGGCCCAAACCACGTCTCCCACGGCGGCCGCCGCTTCCTGAGAGACCAGGTTGATCTGCGCTAAATAGTCGGCGAGCCCCGCATGAGGATCATTGATACTCTGGCGCGCCAGCTCGCTCAATACGGCAATGTGGGACAAGCTGGTCCCGATATCGTCATGCAAATCGGTGGCGATGCGGGTGCGCATGCGCTCCATTTCCAGCAGCCGGCCCAACCGATAGCGTTGCCACTGCCAGATGGCGCCGGCCACGGTCGCCGACGCCAGCAGGAGAAACCACCAGCGCTGCCAAATGGGAGGCAGGACGTTGAGGGACAGCGCGGCCGCGACGGGACTGACCGCGTCGTCGGCATTGAGTGCGCGAACCAGAAAACGGTACCTTCCGGAAGGAAACCCGGGATAAACCACGCTTTGTTGCAGACCGGGCTGGCTCCAGTCGCGACCGGAGCCTTCGAGTTTGTACTGGAATTGCAATGTCGAATCCAGGTTGATGCCGGCAAACGAAATCTGAAGGTGGTTATGTCCGGCGATCTTGAGGCTTCCGATGCTGCTTTCTCCGAAATCGGAAAGAGGTATCTTCCGATCGTCGATGCTCACTTCCGTAATGCGCACCGGGGGCGGCGCCGCTGCGGGATTGCGGGAGACGGTTAGCCTCGACAACCCATTCCGCGTGCCGAACCACAGGTCGCCCGACCGGTCCCGGAAGGCGCTAATAACCGCATTGCTCGCCAGACCGTCCGCTGCGGTTAGATGCGTGATGCGGCCGGTATTTGGGTCGATGCGATCGACTCCATGGACGGTTCCAACGTAGATCCTGCCGTACAGGTCGCCGGTGATCGCGTTGGCCCAGTCGGTGCTCAGCCCGGAGAAGGCGGTGAACCGGACAAATTGCGGATCACCGGTATCCCGGCGGTCCACCCGGAATACGCCTCCGGAGTCTGCGGCGCCCCACAGGCGATCGACAGTATCCATGTATAGGTGGATGTTCCCAGGGGGCAGTCCCTGACGTTCCGTAAGGGAAGTAAAACGGCCATCGCGATAGCGGCTCAGCCCTCCGCCCGCGAAGGCTATCCAGATGGCGCCGGCAGCATCCTCGACGAAGCTTACGGCGGCTCTGTCTTTAAAGGCGCCTGGCGCTTGCGAAAGATCCTCGATGACGTCCGTGCCGCGTTTCCAGCGCGCCGTTCCCGCGCGCTCGCGAAAGCCGGCTCCAATCCAAATGTCCCCCCGTGAATCCTCGAACAACGCGTAGATAAAGTCCGAGGGCAATCCATCGCGCGTCGTGTAACGCCGCTTGGGAAGCATGCCGGATAACTCATTCGCCGACTCTGTGCGGGGAAAGCGGCACAAGCCGTCGAGCGTCGCCATCCACCATTCGCCCGTGTGATCCTGAAGCACACGCTGCCCGGCTGCCGGGGCGAAAGCCTTCACCTCTTTCGGGAACCGCGGCCACACCAGGCTGAATCCCCGGCCGTTCCACGTCTGGACGGGGAACCGTTCCGGCTGACCCGGTACTGCCAGCAGGGACCCTCCGCGGGTTTCGAGAAGCGAGGTGACATAACTGCCCAGGAGTCCATCGGACTGACGGTAGGTGGTGATTCCGTTGCGGGCCAGCCGCATGATACCGCTGCTGTGCGTCCCGGCCCACAAGTACCCTTGGCGGTCCACCAGCAGTGAGAAGATTTGTTTTTCGGTCAAACCGTTTTCAGTGGTGTAGGTGCGGAAGCGTTTTCCATCGAACTCGGCCAGGCCCATATTGCTGCCAATCCAGATGTGTCCTTCGGCGGTCTCCACCAAGCACCACAGCCTGTTCTCGCGCAACCCATAACGGGTGTCGAAGGACTGCGAGACGATGAGCCGGTCGGGCCTGGGCGAAGACGAGAGCAGGAGCAGGCCATGCGGGGTGGTGAACCAGACTCGCCCCCGATGGTCCTCGAGGAATGAGCCGATCACATTTGTCGGCAATCCATTCGCAACGGTGTAGTGCTCCACGGCGCCGCCTGGAAGAATGCGGTAAATTCCCGCATAATGTGTGCCAGCCCACAGGACCCGGTGAGAATCGCTGAGCAAAGAGACGATCCGCGTAAAGCCGGGTGGCTCCGCACCGGCCGGCACATCGGGACGCAGGACGAGATGGGCGTGCAGGCTATCGGCGGAAGGCGTTGAATGGTACAAACCTCGCGCCGATCCAATCCAAAGTCCTCCGTTCGGGTCTTCGCACAACGTGTGAATGTCGTCGGCGAGATTAGTGCCGTCGGCGGCGGGTGGTTCGCCCAGAGAGTACATGACGAACCTCCTCTGCGCCCCGGCATTGGGCACGTACCGGGCCAGGCCACGGGATGTGCCAAACCATAAGGTTCCGTCCTTTGTCTCGAGGGCATAATATGCTCCTTCCACTGGCAGGCCGTCGGCTTGGCCGTAATTCCGGAAAGCATGGCCGTCGAAGCGGCTGATGCCCAGTGAGCCGCAGATCCACAGGTAGCCGCGCGAATCCTGGATCATGTGCAGAATTTCGCCGTCGCTCATCAAGCCGTCAGCGATCGTGTACGACTTCACGGGCAGGTATTCCGCGCCAAGGCCGGATGATAGAAGCACTGTTGCCAAGACAGCGCGCAAACGGGTAGGGACAGGCAGTGGCACGGCAGCTTAGATTATCGCAGGTGGGGGGGGACGATCTTATTACGCTCCGTGGCTTCCGACTCTTCCCCATTGCCTTGGCAGGGCCACACGCCGCTCGAAGAGTGGTGACGCGGCGGGGCCCGAAGTCGCGTTGCGCGCGGTCCCTCACGCGATGCCATTCCCGGTGGCAACGGCCATTCGCGCAAAAAATCGGTAGATCGATCTTCCCTCAACGCCGCAGTGTTTACGTTCCTGAGCAGTGGTCGGATAGTCGGCGATAACCGGCCAATGTTTGAGTGAGAGGCTGAAGGGGAGCAGGGTAAAGCTGTATTCTCTTTTTCGTTCGAAACTGATTTAGCCGGAGGGTGAAGGCCCTGCCCGCAGATCTTCGTGGGCCTCGTCCGCGAGCGCGTCCAGGCTTCCCGCAGCAACGTCATCTTCCATCTGGCGGTCCCATGCCGCGGCGTCGAATTCAGCAAACCATGTCCGGAATGCGTCGAGTTCGGCCGGTGTCAGGCGCAGAACAGCTTCGTCTATCTCGTTTACACTGCTCATCGTCTTCAACTTACTGTACTCCGTGATCGCGCACAACCGGCGCATCCTCCCGCGTCCTCGATCAAGCTCCGGCCAGATCGTCGCCACTCGGAAAGTGGCCCGAGACCGGTGGTGTGGCGGGCGCGTCATGCCGTTGCTGTCGCGAAACCCCCTTCCCACCAAGCAAACGCCCTCGAAGACCTCTTCTGGGAGATCTCACCGGATCGGGAACGACGACATAGTGTTTAGGGAGCCGATGCCTGGCGCGAATCCCTTCCGCCCAACAAAACATCCGCTGCTGGGAGATGGCCGTCGCGCGGCTCGGAGATTAAGCCCCGATTCGCCGTTGATGGAAACCCGACTGTAGATAAAATTGTAGCTGTAGAAAGCCTACAGGAGCATCAGGAAGCCACCGGACGCCACAGGTGCGCTAGGCCGTCCCGGAAGGGCCATTGCAAATAAATCAGTTATTTACGGATGGTCGGGGCGGGGCGATTTGAACGCCCGACCCCCTGCGCCCAAGACATTAGATCCCCTCATTTGCGCACCAATAGATTCAACAACTTACAGGCATTGGTTGTTGGGCCTTGTGGGAACTTTAGCTACAATCTGGACTGCAAAGCTGCAATTCGGCTTGTAAAACCGGCGACGAAACCAACGGGAAGTCCTGCTGGAAGTGCCCATTGCGAAATCAATCAACGTGGGCGCGCACCTGTTGTTACGGCAGACGGTCAGTTCCGCGGCTCATCGGCGGGCGAAGTCAAATCAGGGCGGTGTCTCCTGGGTACCAACAGTTTGCTACCCATCGGTACTATTTGTCCCCAATGGCAGCGACCATACTGGGGTGAGAGGGATAGCAATGATGCGTTTGTTCGTCATTGATTCGCAGCGTGCGGCGGCCGGTGAGGGACCGGTCGCGGCGCGTCGGGATCCAACGCGGCCTGCGCCGATTTGCCGCAGGAGGAGGTCCCGCTCTATCTCCGCCCTGCCAGCGGAATCGCATTAGGCTCCTGGTGCAAAGCCAGCAGCGACCAGACCACCGTTCCATCAGCCTGGCGAATGCCGCGGCGTCGTCGGTCCCGGCGCTGCTTCCTAAAGTGCGCGTATCACTCGCAATGCCGCGTCCTCAATGCGCTACACCGGTCGAATACACGCCGTTTGCGTACGACCCTCCACAAATCTCCGCAGAGTTCCCCGTGCACTTTACGTTGCAGTTCGACGCCTGGGCGTACCGGCCGTAGGTGTTGCCGCAAAGGCAGCTTTGCCCATTCTGCACGCCGGCGTACGGGAAGCCTTTCTGGCGGCAGGTTTGAATACACTGCTCCGGTGTGTTGGAGGCGCCCTGTGTCAACGAGCCGTCCAGATCGAACGGGCGATTCGTGTCTCTAAAGCAGCCGATGTACTTGGCGACGCCGATGGGGTCCACCTTCGTTCCCGTAGACCCTCCTCCGCGAGCCGCCACGCTGGCGGAACTGGTCGGAACCGTGATTCCGGGTGGCACCACCGCGGGCGGCAGTGGGGGAGGGGTGAGCGCTGTGGAACCGGACCTCGCCGATGTGATCGCAGTGGCAGGCCGCACAACGGCGGGTGCAGCCGATGCGATGCCGCTGGTAGCCTGGAACAACTCGGCGCTGTAGAAAGCGATCCCGCCGATCCCCGCGCCATCTGCCGTGTACGTCAGAACCAGCATCGCCGGTGAGAAGTATTCCACCTTCCTGCCCAGCGGACTCGTCTGCGAAGCAGTTGCCTTTTGCGGAAGGCGAAGCGTACCGAGCGCATCCGCCCGGGCCCATGGGGGGGCCCATGCGCCTTCAATGCGCTCGACTACCAGGGAGCCTTTCCGGTATTGAACGAAGACGCGTTCGCCGGGCTTTCCCGACTTGTACTCGATCAAAGTGGGACTGATCTCGCGGATGGGGGCGCCGACCACACGTTCCACATCGCTCCGATGGCCCGAGCCGGGCTTAATGCCTCGCCAGGTACTCTGGCCCCAGCACGTCCCGCACAGCAGCAGCGCTATCCAACCGGTTCGCGTCATCCCCATGGTCTTCGTTCCCCCCCGAGCGCTATTTTTCGAAGTGCAACACTGCCGCATCGCCAATTCCGAAGTCAGCACTCAACGTGATGGTCGCCGAAGTGGCGTTCGGGGAGACCGTAAAGACGTATTCCCCATCCTGCTTTCCCTTTGGGTTCATCGCGGCCATTTTTGAGCTTTTCAGGTCGAGGCCGGTGGCTGCCACCCAGGCCGAGACTGCCCAGTTGGCGGAAGCGTTGGCCGGCTGTGACGTCATGCTCCCCGTTACCTTAACGGTCACCGTCCCGTTCGGCGGGATGTTCGCCGGGACCGTATACGTCCAGTGCACGTGGATCTGCTCTTGGAGTTCCCCGGCATAGTTCGTATGGACATGCACCAGATCGGACGACGAATCGGTGTAGGTGTAACTGTCTCCACCTTGATCTTTACCGTAAGGCGCATAGGGATCCTTATGGTTCGCCTTGACTTCGGGTTTCCCGCGGTGGAGCGTTCCGGCGGGGGAGACTGTGGTGCCGGTCTTGGTGGTTGCACCCCCTGTGGACTGAGCACCCGGGACCTTCACGTTACTGACTTGCGTGGCCAGACACGTGTATGGACCCCCTGCCAGCTCAGCCATTCTGTGATACTGATTGGCTTGCGCGAGGTTGCCGGCCTGCACGGCTTGGCGTGTCTGGCTTAGGAGATCAGAGACCTTGATCTGTGCCTCCAGCCCGCTGTTGACGCGTGAGATTTCTGTCGCAAGGATGGGCCACGCGCGTGCGGACGCCGGAATCCGTCTGGCCCATTCCGAGGCATCGTTGAAACGGCACTGATCCCCCAAAACGTGGAGATAGGTAGCGGCGTCGCGAATGGTGCGGAAGTAGTCCAGGTCTTGGTCGAGATCGGAGACGTTGCAGCCCTGGGCGCGAGCCTGGTTCAACTTTGTCTGTGCCATCTCGATTGCGCCGGATTCCAGCAACGGAAGTACGTCCCGGGTGAGTGGCTGGCATGTGGCCTTCTGCGAGCACTGGTCCGCCTGTGCCGGCAGATCGGCAGCGTTCAGGATTTCTTCCTCGGCAGCCATCATCTTGTTGGCGGCATCTTCAACCAAGGCATCGTAGGACTTGATGGTGCAGGGCGGGGCGGGGTGGTCCGTGAGGAGCTTGGCCGTGACTTCTTTCAGGCCGTTGACGGTGGACGACTGTTGAGCCGCGGTGCCCCGGTATCCGGCCATGATCGACGCATCCAGCGTTCCCGGAGAGTTTGCCAAAGTGACACTTTCGAGATCTGTTATTTGGCGATAGGCGTTGGGCGGAAAGCCCATATACCCTGCCGACGTTATGCGCAGGTGCTCGGCGCTGAGACGCCTCACCTCCGTCAGGATGGGCGGATAGATGGCGCGGAGATCGTTCATCTGGCTCATGCTGGCTACATAGTCCAACCCGGCCGAAGTGGCGGCATCTTCCGCTTTGGATGCGAGCGCATCGAATTGCGCCAATCGGGAGGCCGCTTCCCGATGGGTATCGTTGGCGGCTGCCAGATACTTGCCGTCCGCCGTAAGACCTTTGTTGGCTGTTACGATTCTTTGTTCGGCGACGCCCATCTCTCCAAACCGTTTCAGAGCGTCCAACTGCAGTTGTTTGGCCTGAGCGGCGTCCCCTGTCTGACACCTCGCCACCAGTTGCGAAGCTTGTCTCAGGTTCTGACTGACGGCCAGCGCGGCCGTTGCGAGTTTCTTCGAGTTCGCTGTCCCTTCCTGGTACAACTCCTCCAGTTTCGGTTGCACCGGAGATAGCCCCTTGCACATTCGCTCGGCGATGGAATACAGAGACGAGACACTGGTCAAGAGCCGGTCGATTTCCTGATTGAGTTTCTCTGCCGCCGCGCTTGCCGCCATGGCGTCATTCACATGCGCCTTTGCCGACGCTTCCTTGGCGGAAATGGCAGCCCGTTTCGCCTTCAACGCTCCGACCCTTCCGGCGATGGCGGCGAGATCGGTTAACCACTTCTTGGCGTCGTTCGTGAGGTCCTGGGATGGCTTTGAATCCACATAAAACGTCAGGAGCCGCTCTTCAAGCCTGGGCACCAGCGAGTCTGCCGTGATGGACGGTGGGGTGGGATTTAGATATTTATCCTGCGGCGGGTAGATCTCCGCCCGTAACCCTTGGCGGACCAAGGATAAAGGAGCGCGCGGGTTGTCCTCAATGGCGAAGTGGATGTTGCCGTCGCGGTCGGAGCTGGCCGGGCCGGGAAACTTCAGCCCATTGGAGGTCCGCAAATCCACCACAACTCCGGCGACGCCCCGGTTGTCCTTATCCAGGATCTGTACCAACAACCGGATCGGAGTGGAGTCCGGCAACCGGTCCTCGCCCGGAACCAGATCGAATGCCACCGCTGACTTGGATTCGTTGGGGGAAGACAGGAACGCGGATGTCATGGGATTCATGGTGGCGGTCCGGGCTTGAGACAGATAGCCATCGGCGGACGCATGCACCTCCACTTCGTCGCCCGCCGCGCGCTCCCCGACGATGGTGGCCCGTCCAGAGGCGTCGGTTGTGACCGGATTGAACCCGCTCGCCCAAACCGTGGCGCCCGGGAGGGGGCTGCCGCCGCCCGTGACGGTTGTGACAATTGAGCTCTTCAGAGAGATGTGCCCGCGTGCCTCCTTCAGAGTCATCGAGACCGGCACGCCCGGCCGTGCCTCTGCAACCCGGACCTCTACGGACGTTTCGGCGGTGTTATACCGTTCCTGGCTGACTTCCACCTTGTAGGAGCCCAACACTTCCACGAATACCGTTGCTACACCGACCCCGTCGGTTGTTCCCTCGTAAGAGGGTGCCAGGTACCCGCCTTGCCCGGAGAGAACCACTCGAGCGCCGCCTACGGCCGTGTTAGTGACCGAATCCATTGCCGTGACCGTGACACTGACACCCTCCTTTCGCTTCAAGGGTACCGTCTTGAGAATCGCCGTCCCGGCTGCCCGGTCGGTGGAGCGGAACACGACGGGCTGGCTGGTCTCAAACCCTTGTGCCGAGGCTACGATGAACGCGTTGCCGCTGAGGTTGGCGCGGATGGGAATGGACACGATTCCATTTTGGTCGGCGGTCCCCTGAGCGGCGTCCGTTTCACTCCGAATGAAGGCTAGAGACGTGATTTGGACATGGGCTCCAGGAATCGCTTCGCCGTTGTCGTTGGAGATGACCGTGACTTCGACGGCGACCGTTGGGCCTGTCGGCCGCCTCAGAGCCACGATGACACCCGTTACCTTCCCCGCCTGCCGGTCTGCAGGGCTAATGGTGGCCCGTCGCTGGCCGGCATCAAAGCCGTCCGCCGTGGCGGCCACCCATAAGTCACCGCTGACGCTGGCCCGGATAGGAATGGTCACTGTCCCATCCGGGCCGGTGGTCCCCTTGGCGGCTGCCGTTTCGCTGGCCGCGAAAGAGCCGGATGTGATTTCGACGTGAGCTCCGGGAACGGGGACGTCACCCACGTCCGTGACCGTGACCTTGAGGTACATCTTGGGGCTCGGGTCCTGCGCCGCGGCGCCTTGGGATGCGATGCCGGCCAGGATTAGAAAGCTCGCCGCGCGGACGAAACAGCCAAGGCGCGGCAGAGCTCGCGGTTTCAGGCGTCGGCTGGGTCCTCCACCGGTTACTCGACTGACTGCTGATGTAGGGCCCGCTGGTATAATAAGTCCACCCCTTCGTCAGGATGCGCCCTAATGCGGAATAAATCCTGCGGAGAAGAAAAGGTTTGCGCAAGATTTCGCTGCGAACCGCAGCGCTGGGCATGGCGGACATCAGCATCCAGGCAGTTTCCGGCAGATACAACGGCGTTTACCGCACCCTCGATGTGGAAATCGATCCGGCGCGCCTCCGTAGTCCGGGCCGGTGAGGAGGTCCATCTTCGCGCCAAGGCATTCCTGGTTCTGCTCTTCCTGGTGGAACACCGCGACCGCGTCGTGGCTAAGGAAGAGCTATTCGAGCGCCTCTGGCCGGGGAGCACGGTGGTTGACGCCACCCTGGTAGGGTGCATCCAGGAGATCCGCAAGGCCCTGCGGGACCAGGCTTCGGCCTCCAGGTTCATCAAGACTGTGCCCAGACTGGGGTATTGTTTCGTAGCGCCGGTCGAAGAAATCCAACGGAATTTCGAGTTGGATCGGGTTTCCGCGGTGGTCGTGATGCCCACCCGCGCGATCCTCACGCGGAAACCCGTCGTCGCTTTGGCCGTACTCGGGGTAGTGGCTGTCGGCCTCCTGGCATTTACACTCGTTATGCGAGTGCCGCCCCGCTCCGCGAATCCGGCTCTGTCCGAAATTGCCTGGTGGAAGCTGGACCAAGGCAACGGACCTGTCATTTCCGATTCCTCGGGCCGCGGAGTAGACGGACGGCTGGTTGGCGGAACCTGGCAACCCGGAGTCCTGGGCAGTGCCCTGTTGTTTAATGCCCCGGGACAGCGCGCCGAGGGCGTCGATCGCCGGGGAGTCCTGCCCCGGGGCAGCGCGCCGCGCAGCCTGTCCGCTTGGATCAAGCGGGACGGCCCCAATCCCGACGCGGTCGCCATTCTGCATGTTGGATCGCCCCTCCCCACTTCAAGGGATTCGTTTCGCCTGTTGCTCTTGCCGGACGGACGGCCGGCCTTCGCTTGCTACGGGACCAGCGGTTTTGGTAACGACCCCACGTTGGCGGTGGCCAGCCAGCGCCTGGACGATGGGCGCTGGCACCAGGTGGTGGGTACATTCGAAAACAGCCGCGCGGCCTTGTTCGTCGACGGTGTTCAGCAGTCGATGGTGGCCATGGCGCCCCAGATACGGCCGGAATCCGACCGGCAAACTCCTTGGATGATCGGCAACAACCTGGGGGCGCCGAACCAGAATTTCCGGGGTGCGGTGGATGACGTTCGGATCTTCGGGAGAGCGCTATGGCCCGGTGAAGTGAGCGCGCTGTACCGGTGCACCGGCGCCCAGCCCGATCTTGTAGTTCCCGGCCGCGGCGCGTTTTACTTTCTCCCGGTCTTCGATAACCAGGCTCAGTACGCTTCGCGAGTAAGTTTTGGCGAACGCCTCAAATCCGAAGCCACCCCCATCTCGAACTCCGGCGTCGACTACGCCGGAGTGCAATTGGCGGCGAGGACTCCGGACTGCGCGGTCGCCTCCCTCCGCGGCGCCGACATCGGTCAGGACATGTTCCTCTCGGTGGAACTGTTTGTCCCTCGGAATGCAGGCTTCGATACCCAGGCGGGCCCTTATTTTCGGAGCCGCCTCGCTTACGCCGGGGACGGCCTCATCGGCGGAACCAGTGCCGGTTATTGGGTCGTGCTTCACTCTACCGGGGCGGTCACCGTGAAACTGTTGAATCCGCCTCGCACCGTGGCGTTCACCAAATCGTTTTCCGGATTCGACAGCACGCGGTTTCATCGGTTGGAGGCGGTTGTGAAGGGCGAAACTCTGGATTTGGCGCTCGACGGCCGCAAACTCATCTTCGACCAGAATGGCCAATTGGTACGTACGGTGCGAATCCCTTCCGAGTGGGACGGGCCGCCCCGCGCCGGTCATAACGAAGGCGCTGCCGGAATCGCGTTCGCCAGTGAGCCCCTCCGCTTCCAGGCCGGCGGCCAGCAAGCCCGGAATTTTTCAATTCAGTAGCGCCGGCGGTCCCGCCGCCGTGCAAGTGGGTGCGTGGTCATCCCCCGGGGTTCAGTTCCTCGGCCACCGCCAACACGCTCTGCCGCTCCTGATAGAGAGTGAAGCACCTGAAACCCGAGATGACCATGCGCTAACCAGCAAAGCCGTCAGGCTCAGGAGCCTGTCGGAGATAGATTTCGCTGACCGTAGAATCAACGGCCTACCATACAAGCCATGCTTGACTGACGTTCGTCCGTAAGTTTTTCATTTTGCGTAAGCGAAATTTTCATGCCGACAGGCTGTCAGGCTGATGCATTGATTCGTTGATTCCCCGCTCATTTCACTTTGGAGCCCATGCTTGCCTGGATCACGTATCCGGAAGTTGGGCTGGGACCGTCGCGCGCCGCTCGGAGGTGAAGGCCCCGATCCAGCCATTGAATGGAAACCGACTGTAGATGAAATTGTAGCTGTTGGGAATACCCAAGGCCATCAAAATTCCACAGGCCGCTACAGGGGCGCTAGTCCGGCTTGGGGCGGACATTGCAATGAAATGAATTACTTACGGATGGTCGGGGCGGGCAGATTCGAACTGCCGACTCCCTGCGCCCAAGGGATCGGAATGGCTTCCAAAGAGTCCATTCATTTGGACCCGTTCTTTATGTTTACAACAACTTGGGGAATCTGCTTTTCGCTCAGGAGCAAACCCAAAGCGTTTCAAGGGGATGGGTTTTGGCACAGTTCTGACACAATGGCGTTGGGGCTGAGTCTTCGGTGATTTCCCTGTGCCGCCCTGACTTCGTACCCGCACGCGAGCGAAGTAAGTAAACACATCGCGGGTTACGTAGTTGTACTCTGCTTCGCCGGAACCGACTCGCTCTACGGCTCAGTACCCAGCTAACGTTCTTCAGTCGCAGTCTTCGCACCGTCCAGAACATTGCCTAGCAGATGCAGAGACTTCAATTCGCCGGGAGCCGCGGAGAGAAATGTTCCCGTGCCCGGAAACGCGCGGCTATTGCGCAGCACGGCTCCCGGGCTGAGTGTCAGGCGCAATACCGGCATGCCGGCGATGGGCTTCCTGGTAGTCAGGTCATCCAACTCCAGATTGACCGCGTTTTCGATCGAGAAGGCTGGACCCGTGCCGGCATTCAGTTGAACGTGATGCAATTCCAACCCGTCGGTGTATCGCGCCGTAAGCCCCACGGTGCCGGTACCGATTACGTCCGTTAACCGCAGCACTCGAATCGGCATCTCCGGTAGGCCGTCGATATCGACCAGCTTCTTAGCGCCGTTGATCGAAACATTACTGACGGCGATGTTCCGAAAAACTGGCGTGCGCTCAGACACGGGTTCTTCTTTCGTACTGGTCTCGCCGCCCATGATGTAATAGCTGGTCACGACGATCCCCACGCCCATCTTCTCCATAGACCAGTTATCGAAGCGAACGTCCTCGACCGTGCCTCCGCGCCCCCGGCGGCTCTTGATGCGGATCCCGTTCTCGGTGTCGACCGCGGTAATATTGCTGGCCACCACATTGCGGATACTGCCGGCGGTTTCAGAGCCCAGCACGACCGCGCCGTGGGCGTGGTGAACCGTGCAGTTGGTAATGGTGACGTGCTCGGTAGGTAGATTGACGCGGAGCCCGTCGGCATCCTTGCCGGACTTGAGCACGATCCCGTCATCGCCCACGTCGATGTAGCTATCGGAAATGCGGACAAAGCGGCTGGAGTCCACGACGATGCCGTTGGCGTGCGGCCCGGGAAATGCTTCGAGCATGACATTGCGAACCGTGGCGTTTTTCACGTAGAGCAGTTGCACCACAAACGCCGGCGCGCCGATGATTCGCACATTTTCCACCAGCACGTTCTTCGCATTCATGAAGCACACCACCGACGGGCGCACCTCCGCGGCCGCCTGCCGGTACTCCTCCTCGGAGACCGGCGCCTTGGCTTCCAAACTCTTCAGGAGGTGATCCCACTGCGGACCATTGGCGCTGAACGTCTCGTCACCCCCGGTGGAAACAACGCCCTTGTGCAGCTTCAGGTACGCTTCATAGGAATCTTTGTACGCCTTTCGCCATGCTTCAAAATCGCCGGTAGTGATTGTGCCGCGTCCGGTGAGGGTGACATTCTCGATGTCGTGCCCCCCGATAAGCGGCATCGGAGCCAGCGTCTCAATCCCCAGATACCTGCCCTTGGTGAAGGGCAGCGGGGCCACAGGAAATTCGATCTTGGCCCCGGCGTCGATATCCAGCGTCATATTGCTGAACAGCTCGACGGGGCCGGAGATATACTTCCCAGGAGGCACGTAGATCACGCCGCCGCCCGCCGCTTTCGCCGCCGCGATCGCCTGCTGGAAAGCCTGCGTGGCGAGCGCGGAACCATCCTTCTTCGCGCCGTAATCGGCGATGTTGAACAGTTGCCGCCCGCTGCCCGCGGAGAAGAGACAACCCGGCAGGATCAGCAGGGCGATTGGGACAGCGCGCAACAACCGGTGACGGGTCAAACGAGACATAACATTCCTCCTGAATTCCGGGCGTACCGTGTCCGCCCAAATTCTACGACACCGCTCCGGCGAATTCGCGCTTGCGTTTCAAAACGCGGCGGACGGCCTCTATGATGCCTGCCACGCTCAGACCGTACTTCTCGAGCAACTCCGCATAGGGCCCGCTCTCGGCAAACCGGTCCGCGATCCCGACGCGTTCCACCGGCGCCGGCCAGGTGCCCGCCAGGTGCTCCGCCACCGCGCCGCCGAGTCCGCCGACGACGGAATGTTCTTCCGCCGTCACCAGCGCGCCGGTTTCGCGCGCGCACCGTTCCACCAACGCGCCATCCAGCGGCTTGATGGTGTGCATCTCCACCACGCGGATCGAGAGCCCTTGCGCAGCCAGCATGCGCGCCGCTTCGACCGCTCGCGAGAGCATCACACCGCAGGCGATCACGGTAGCGTCCATGCCATCCAGCAGCGTGATTCCCCGGCCGATTTCGGGCGCGTAATCGTGTTCAAAGATCTGCGGGACTTCATTGCGGCAGAGCCGGAAATAAACCGGACCGTTCCACGCGGCAACCTGCGGCAAGAGCCGCGCCACGGCCAGCGGATCCGAGGGAACCACCACTGTCATGTTGGGCAGGCTGCGCAGAATCGCCAGGTCGGTGATCGAATGATGCGTTGGTCCGTCGAACGAATCGGATAATCCCGCGTACGCGCCCGACAGTTTCACATTCGCCCCGCCGTAACACAGATGCGTGCGCACCATCTCCACGGCACGCGTGCTGAGCAGAAATGCGAACGTATTCGCAATCGGCACGTAGCCGCTGTTGGCCAGGCCAACGGCGGTATCCACCAGTGCCGGCTCGGCGATGCCGACATTAAAGAAGCGCTCCGGGAATTCGGCTTCGAACATGTAGCTGAAATCGGAATTGGAGACATCCGCGCTCAGGACAACCACGTCGCGCCGCGCATTCCCCAGTTCGACGAGAGCCTCTCCGTAGGCCTTGCGCATGACTACGGCTTCGCCAAACGACCCGCGGATTATGCCTGGCATCGGCTGGCTCCTTCCTGCAATTCTTCTCGCGCCGCCCGATACTGCCGGTCGTCGGGAATGCCGCCGTGCCACTCGTGCGCGTTTTCCATAAAGCTCACTCCCTTGCCCTTGGTGGTGCGCGCGATGATCACCGCCGGGCGCCCGTGGACTTCGTCTGCCAGGTCCAGGGCGTCCAGAATCCGGCTCATATTGTGACCGTGAATTTCCGTGACGTGCCAGTTGAACGCAGCCCACTTGTCCGCGATCGGCTCCGTCGGCATCACGCAGGAAGTGGCGCCGGTCTGCTGTACGCCGTTGTAATCCACGATGACGGTGAGGTTGCTCAAGCCAAACTTGGCGGCTACCAGCAGGCCTTCCCAGATCACGCCGCTATCCAGTTCCCCGTCGCCGAGAATCACGTAGGTCCTGCGACGCGACCCGGCCAGGCGCGCGCCCAACGCCATGCCGGCGCCGATAGCCACGCCGTGGCCGAGTGGTCCGGCGGCCACCTCCACTCCCGGAGTCTTGGCCGGCTCCGGATGTCCCTGCAGCCGGCTGTTTAAGCTGCGAAACGTGGACAGCTCTTCCACCGGAAAGAAACCCCGGTGAGCCAGCACCGTGTAGAGCATGGCGCAGGCGTGCCCCTTGGAGAAAACCAGGCGATCGCGGTCCGGCCATTGCGGATTTTCCGGATCGATGCGCAACTGATGAAAGTAGAGCGCCGTCAGAATTTCGGCAATCGAGAACGCGCCTCCGAGATGTCCGGACTTACGTTCGTACACCATGTCCAGCACCTGGGCGCGATACTCGTAGGCGCGGCGGGAGAGATCGCCGATCATCTCCACCGTATGTCTGGCGCCGTATGGATACACGCGATTCGCCGGAACCGGGTCCGCGTATGGGGTCGACGTCTCCTGTTTCATTGTGTGGGGCCTATCGCTTTTCGGTTGGACTCTCGGGTGTGAGGGCGTAGCCTTGCGCGGTCTCTTCCGTAGGTTTGCGCGCCTGGGTCAGGACGTTGCCTTCCAGGCTGACGGTCTTGAGTTCGCCGGAACCTACCGAAAGGAAGGCGCCGGTTCCAGCGAAGGCGCGGCTGTTTCTGACAATCGCGCCGGGGCAGTGATCCAGCCGCACCACCGGCATGCCGGCCAGCGGCTTGCGCGTGGCGACGCCATCGAGTTCGAGATCCGAGGAATCGCGGATCAGGAATGCCGGTCCGCGCTCCGCGTTGATCTGCACGTGGTGTAGTTCCAGGTGGTCGGTGTGGTACGCCTTCACGCCAGTCTGCGCCGAAGCGATCAAATCGCTGATGCGCAGGTTGGAAATCGTCATCTCGGGCAGCCCTTCGATGTCCACGGCCACGCGGGCATGATTCACCGTCATATTCGTGACGGCGATATTGCGAAACACCGGCGTGCGCGCGGAGACCGGCTCCGGATTGGTCGCCGGCTTCTCGCCTTCCATCAGGTAGTAGTTGGTGATGTTGATGGCGGTGCCGACATTCTCCATCGTCCAGTTATCGAAGCGCACATCTTCCACTCCGCCGCCGCGCCCGCGCCGGCTCTTGATGCGCACCCCCATCTGCGTGCCGTCGCAAGTGATGTTGCTGGCCACAAGATTGCGCACCCAACCCGACGTTTCGCTGCCGATCGTCACCGCGCCGTGCGCGTGATGAACGCTGCAGTTCGTAATCGAGATATTCTCCGTGGGCCGGTTGACGCGCAGACCGTCGGCGTCCTTACCGGCTTTGATGACGATGCCATCGTCGCCGGTATCGATGTAGCAGTTCGAAATGCGCACGTTGCGGCTGGAATCCACCGCGATGCCATCGGTGTGCACGCCCGGGTACGATTCGATGATCAGGTCCCGCACCACGACGTTGTCCGAATAGAGCAGGTGGACTGTCCACATCGGCGACCCGATGAAGCGCAGGCCTTCGATCAGCACGTTGCGGCTGTCCATGGTGCGCACGAACGACGGGCGCAACTCGGGAGCGGCCGCCTCATACGCCTCTTTCGGGGCCGGCGTCTTCACTTCCAACAGCTCCAGCAGCCGTTCCCAGTTGGGCCCGTTGGCGCTCCCTGGATCGCTGCCGCTGGCCTTCTGCCGCGGCATCAGCTTCATCCAGTCGTCGTTTTTGCTCTTCAGCACTCCGTGGCCGGAGATGGTCACATTCTCCAGATCGTGCCCACCGATCAGGGGCACCGGCGTGAGCGCTTCGATGCTCTGCTGCCGGCCCTTGGTGAACGGCAGCCGCTGGGCCGGAAACTCGACGATGGCGCCGGCATCAAAGTAAAGCACCAGATTGCTGACCAGTTCGATTGGACCCGTGGTGTAGTTGCCGGCCGGCACGTAGACGGTTCCTCCGCCGGCCGCCTTGGCCGCCTGAATCGCAGCCCGGAAAGCGTCGGTGGCCGGCGCCGAGGCATCATTCTTCGCGCCATAGTCGCGGATGTTGAACGTGGGCCCCGCGCCCCATGCGGGTACCGCCGCCAGTAGCAGCAGTACCGGCATGCTTCCGATTGCAAGTCGCATCACCATTTTTCCGTCCAATTCCGTTCCGTGGCCGATTCCGGCAGCATCGGATAAACCTTCGCGGATTCTTCGGTCGCTTTCCGAGCCGCGTCGAGTTGATTGCCTTCCAACGTAATTCCTTTCAGTTCGCCGGGCGCCACCGAAAGGAAGGTGCCTGTTCCCGCGAATGCCCGGCTTCCACGTACGATCGCTCCGGGACAATGGTCCAGGCGAATCACGGGCGCGTCCGGCGGCGACTTGCGCGCCGCTACGTGATCCAGTTCCAGGTCCACCGAATCGCGAATCAGGAACGCCGGCCCCGTTTTGGTTTCCAGTTGCACATTGTGCAATTCCATCGCCCGCGTGTTGAATGCCTTCATCCCTGTCTGCGCAGTCGCCACAATGTCGCTGATCCGCAGCCCGTCGATCGGCATCTCCGGAATCCCCTCGATATCGATGGCGAGCCGCGAGTTGTACATCGTCATGTGGCTGATGGCGATATTGCGATAGATCGACGTCCGCTCCGATACCGGCTCTTCCGGCGGCGTCGATTTGTTCTCCGGCGCCATCACGTAGAACGACGAAACGTTGATCCCGCGCGCCACATTCCGCATCGTCCAGTTGTCGAATCGCACGTCCTCCACGCCGCCGCCGCGCCCGCGCCGCGTCTTGATCCGCACCCCCATCTGCGTCTCGTCGCAGGTGATGTTGCTTGCCACCAGGTTGCGAATCCAGCCGGAAATCTCGCTTCCCAGCACCACCGCTCCATGCGCCCGGTGCACCGTACAGTTCGTGATCGAGATATTCTCGGCCGGGCGGTTCACCCGCCTGCCGTCGGAATCCTTGCCGGACTTGATCACAATCCCGTCATCGCCGGTATCGATGTAGCAATCGGAGATGCGCACGTTGCGGCTCGAATCCACATAGATCCCGCCCGTGTCGTGACCGCCGAAGGATTCGATCATGATACCGCTTACCACCGCGTTATCGTCGTACACCAGTTGGATCGGCCACATGGCGGAACCTACGATGTGTACGCCCTGGATCAGCACGTTCTTCGATTCCATCAGGGAAATGAACATCGGCAGGAGTTCCGGCGCGGCCTTCTCGTAGGCCTGCTGGGGAATCGGCGACTTCAGTTCGAGGAGTTCCAGCAGATGCAGCCAGTCCGCGCCACTCGCCGGATCGCCCATGATCTTCGTCCAATCCGCCTGGTTCGTGGTCAGCACGCCGCGCCCCGTGATGCTCACGTTCTCCAGGTTGCGCCCGCCGATCAGCGGCACCGGCGTGATGGCTTCAATGCCCTGCCACCGGCCTCGCGAAAACGGCAATTTCGTGGCTGCGAAACGAACCGTGGCCCCCGCCTCCAGATGCAGGTTCAGGTTACTCACCAGTTCGATGGGGCCGGTGAGGTACTCACCCGCCGGCACGTAAACAGTCCCGCCGCCCGCGGCTTTGGCCGCTTGAATGGCGGCGCGAAACGCATCCGTGGAGAGAGCCGAACCATCCTTGTGCGCGCCGTAGTCCGCAATACTGAATACAGGCGTGGCCGCTACCGAGTTCGCGGAGAGCGCCAGGGAAAGTGCGGCAAGGGAGAGCAGCGCCCGGCCGGATAACCACGACATCTTGACCTCCCGAGGTGGCGTGTTCACTTGGACGCCACCGGCATTCTCACTTCAACGCCGGCCCGGAGATTCCGAAACCACCCCAGTCCATCTACTGTGCCGGCCGCCGGACGATATTCGCACCCGACCCACCCGGTATAATCCATTTCATCCAGCAATTCGAACAGCCAGGAATAGTTCACCTCGCCGGTGTCAGGTTCGTTCCGCGCCGGCACACCGGCCACTTGAATATGACCGCAGACCGGAGCGTACTTGCGAAGCTTCATCGCCAGGTCGCCCTCCATGATCTGCATGTGGTAGAGGTCCATCTGGATCTTGAGGTTGGCCGCCCCCACCTCTTCCATCACCGCGTAGGACTGCGCCTGCGTGTTGAGGTAGAAGCCCGGCATGTCGCGTGTATTGATGGCTTCGATCAGCAGCGTGATGTCGTGCCTGGCGGCTTCGGCGGCGGCGTACTTCAGGTTGGCGATATAGGTAGCGTGCACCGCCCCCAGGTCCGCGCCCTGTGGCACGATTCCCGCCATGGCATGTACTCGCGCCGATTTCAGCCTCACCGCATAGTCGAGCGCCGTGGCCACTCCGCGCCGGAACTCCTCTTCCCTGCCGGGCAAGCAGGTAATCCCGCGCTCCCCGCCGGCCCAATTGCCCGGCGGCAGATTGAACAGCACGTTTTCCAGTCCGGATTCCCGTAAGCAACGCTCGATTTCGGCGGCCGGGTGCTCATAGGGGAACAAATACTCGACGCCGGTGAACCCGGCGGCGGCGGCGGCGGCGAAACGGTCGAGGAACGGCGCCTCGTTGAACATCATCGAAAGATTGGCGGCAAAGCGGGGCATTGTGTTTCCTTGAATTCCGGGGCGGACGACGGCCCGCCCCGCATACAACCGGTTAGAACATCAACTTTAACGCGAACTGCAGAATGCGCGGATCGGCGGCGGCCGTCAGTTGTCCGAACGTGCCGGACGTGATGTTCATGCTCGCACCCACCGTGCCCGCTCCGGACGTGCCGAATCCGAGATTGGTGTGGTTGATGATGTTGAACGCCTCCGCACGCGCCTGCAACGTCAACCGCTCCTGGAGCTTGAAGCGGCGCGCGAGCGAGACGTCGAAGTTGAACGTCCCCGGCCCGCGCAGCGTGTCGCGTCCCAGGTTGCCGTACGTGCCCGTCGGGTTTGCGGCAAAGGCAGCCGGATTCAGCCATTGCAGCGAAGGTCCGATCGTGCCGTTGTACACAGCGCCGGGCAAGACCAGGTTGGGCCGGTCCGTGACCGGATTCATCGCCGTCAGCGAATTGTCCTTTCCGCTGTTCACCGTTAGCGGCGCGCCCGAGGTCGCGCGGATCAGCGGCGCGAGTTCCCAGTTGCCCGTGACCAGGCCAAACAGCCCGTGACCCGTGGGACTCACGGCAACTCCGGTGGCATTGAAGACACTGCGGAAATCGAAGTTGCAATTGCCGCGCTCCGCCCCCCGGTTGTTCGGATTTTGATACTGACTGTTGTGCATGTCGCCGACGAAGTCTTCGTCGTCGATGCAGTGCGACACGGTGTAATTCAACAGCGTGCTGAAGTGCCGGCTGAAGCGGTGCTGTACACTGGTCAGTCCGCCGTGATAGAACGAATTGCCGCCGGAATCGCCCGTGATCATCTGGGCAATATATTGTCCCTGCGCCGGGTTGAGCAATGAGAGGACGCGGCGCGAGTTGGAATTCGTGGTCGTCGAGCACGCCTTGCCCGCGCAAAGTCCCGGTATGTAGACCGCCGGGTTGATATCCTGCTGCAGCCACACGTGCGAGGTCTTGCTGCCGATGTAACTCGCGGAGAACATCCAGTTGCCCGGTAGCTGCCGCTGGTACGTAACGTTCCATTGCGCCATTGCGGTGGGCTGCATGCTCGAAGGCAGCACGATGTAGAGCCCGCCCGCCGGGAAGGTGACGTTCTTGGTGGCCGGCTGGTACAGGCCCGGGAAGGCATTGCCGCCGGGATAGCCATTCCACGGATCCGCGAAATGGGCCGTCGGCGAGGTCTGGCTCACGTCGTTGGAGAACGGCGGATTGGACGTGAGCCGCTGCCCGTAGTACATTTCATTCACGTCGTAGAGCAGCCCCGCGCCAATGCGCAGCGTATCGCGCCCGTCGCCATGCGGGTTGAACACCACGCCCACGCGCGGCGCAAAGTCCGCCCACTTGGAATTCGCGAACGAACGCGGCACCCCGGCATCGCCGTAGTACAACATTCCCGCTGGAGCGTTGGGGTAAACCGTACTATGCTGATTGGCCAGGAACGCAGTCATGTCGAAGCGCGCGCCCCGGTTGAAATAGTCGTACGGCATCAGCATCGGTTCCCAGCGGATTCCCGCATTCACCGTCAGCCGGTTGTTCACATGGAACGTGTCCTGCACGTACGCGGCCGGCATATTTTCCCGTAGCGCGTTCTGCTGCGGACGATTTTGATCGAACAGCGACATATCTCCGAGCATCAGGTCGGCGAGCGAGTCCCCCGTCCACGATCCGTTGAACTGGAACTGCCCGTTCTGGTTGTTCCCGGTCAGCAGGTTGTTCTGGCTGCGCAGGAAATCCACACCGAAGGCCAGCTGGTGCCGCCCGTGGATCATATCGATGTCGTTCGACAGGTGGAACGTATTCGTATTGAAGTGGCCAGGCGCGCAGTTGCCGCAGCCAACCGAGAAGTAGTTGCTCACGTCCAGCCGGAAATCGTGTGGCACCGCCGTAAACGAATTGATCCCCAAAATCGAAGGATCGAGTTGCTGGTCCGACGGCAGCCGGTTATTGCGCATGCGCGTAAACGTCGCATGGAACGAGTTCACCGTCGATTGGCTGATGTCGTACGTATCGCCGATCGTCACCGATTGCGACCGCATGTAGTTGCCCGGTATCGCCGTCCACAATGCGTTCTGCGGATTCCAGAAGGCCGGAGTCGTGTAGTCGTTCAGATAATAACGCGCGAACAGCGACTGCTTCGCACTGCGTACGTAATCGACGCGTCCGATCGTCTGGTCTTCGTCGTTCACTTGCGGAATACCGTAGACCACTTTCCCGCAATTGGTCTGGGCCGCCGGCAGGTAACCGACCACCTTCAGAGCCGCCTTGTCAAACCGCGAAACCGGAATCTGATTGTTGGGGAACACCGTCCCGGTGGTCGGATCGGTCAACGGCTTGGCCTTCCCCGTGGACTGGCAACCCGCCGAAGTCAAGGTGCTGAAGTCGCCCGCCAGCGAGGCTGCGGTGGGCACATAACTGATCGTCTGCGGCGGCTGCGTGTGCGTCCGCGTGCCCTGGTATCCCGCGAAGAAGAACAGTTTGTCGCGGACGATCCGGTCGCCCACCGTGGCGCCAAACTGATTGCGCTTCAGGCTGTCGTGCGTCGCCGCGAAGTAGTTCCGCGCGTTCAGATCGCCGTTGCGCAAATAATCGAAGAAGTCGCCGTGCAGCGAGTTGGTGCCGGATTTGGTCACCACGTTCACCAGGGCGCCCGGATGCGAACCGTTGCGCGCCGGTAGCGAACTGGTCTCCACGCTGAACTCCTGCAGCGCGTCGGGGAACGGGAACGGCAGATTGAGATTGGTGAAGGTCTGCGTATTGTTTCCGCCGTCCAACAGGTAGTTGGTGGCATTCGCCTGCCCGCCGGCCACCGACATCGTCACCGAGGAGGGATGGTTCTTGGTACTGTACAAACTATCGGCCGGCGCCTGCGTCGCCGCGCCCGATATCAGAATCAACTGCGTCGCCTGGCGGCCATTGAGCGGAAGATCGTTGATCTGCGTTTGATTGATCACCTGGGCGACCGCGTTCTTCTGCGTCTCCACCATGCTCGCCCCGGCGCTGACTTCAATGTTCTCGGACACCGCGCCGATTTGCATTGCCGCATTCGCCTGAACGTTGCTGCCCACTTGCAGCACGATGCCGCGCTGCTCGTAAGTCTTGAACCCCTGGGCCTTGACGCTCAGCAGGTACGGTCCTACGGGCAGGTTGGAGAGCAGGTAATGCCCCTGCGCATCCGTGGTCACGGTGCGGTTGAATTGAGTTTCGGTTTGGGTCACGGTGACCTCGGCGCCTGACATTAGCGCGCCGGAGGCATCGGTCACCTGTCCGCTTAAACTGCCCACTGCCACGGCCTGGCCGAAGCACTGTGGCGCCGCAAGTAACATCGCGGCCACTGAAAGGCAGATAGCGAGCTTCTGATACTGGAATCCTGATGCTCGAGACATGGAGCTCCTCCACTGGCTAAGTTCGGGCGGCCGTACTTCGTTCCGCCACTTACAATTCGTTTTCGCGGCAAGACACGCTGCGTGTGCGTCAGCGATCAGTCTTGTCGCCCACCTTACTCAAATCCGTACTGTCCACGACCCGCATCGCGTTACTTGCCCTCCAGGGGAATCGCCGGATCGGGTCCGCTGCCTTTCGGCAGATCGAGAGTCCGTTCGATTTTGCGATCGGCCACTGAAATGAAACAGATCTTGTCCTGATCCTGTATGCCGGCGAACGCGCGCTTTCCGTCCCGCGTCATCGTTAGCGAAAGCGGCCTCCCGCTCAACGCCACCATTCCGGTCTGCTTGCCCGAGACCACATCCGCAAAGCCCACAGCCGGCTCGAATTGCAGGTTGTAGACCAGCGTGTTGCCATCCGGCGTAATCGCGATTCGCCCCGGGCCCTTTCCCGTCGGAATCACGCGCTCCACCGTCTGTTTCCGCGTGTCGATTACCGAGATCTGGTTGCCGCTCGTATTCACTACGTAGAGCCGGTCACCACCCGGCGAGAGCACCGCGCCCTGTGGACGCGCCCCCGTCGGGATCAACCGGACCGCGCCCGTGCCCAGGTCGATCGCCGCCACCGCATCGGAATCGGTATTGCTCACATATGCCGATTTGCCGCCCGCCATCGGGATCACCATGTGCGGGCTTTTGCCCTTCACGTCGAAATCGCGGACTACCCTGCGCGCCACCGGATCAACCTCGATCAGACCCGCCGGCCGCTCCGTCGTCGCCAGCAAATGCCTGCTTCCCGGTATCAGCGCAATCCCGTGCGGACGGTGAAATCGCCCCAGGTCGATCTCGTCCACCTTCTTCATCGCGTGGACGTCCACCACCGAGATGGTGTTCGTGCCTTCCTTGTCCTCGGTCATCCAAAGCACGCCGTTGTCGCTCACGTAGAGCCGCCCGTCCGGCGCCAGTACGGCTTCGTGGGGAAAGCTGCCCACCTTCACTTCACCGAGTAGCCGGCCCGCTTCCGTGTAAAAGCCGACCGCGCCCGAGACTTTCTCAATCACCGCCAGATATGCCGACGGTCCGGCGGAGGAAACCGCAGATGCGGTCCAAACCATCACGGCGAGAGCGGCGGAAATGAAAAGCCTGCAATCCGGCATGGGACGAGACTCCGAGCTCCACTGGGAACTAGAAAAATGATAATCGATAATCGATTATCGTGTCAATTAGGAATTGCAAAATCTTTTGAGCCGGTGGATAATCAGTTATCAGTGACGTCGCAGATTCCGATCCTCACCAGAACCGAGCAGGTACGACGCGCAATTCTTCACCAGATCCTCTCCGGCACCTTGCGGCCGGGCGAACGGCTGCTCGAAGGCAAACTCGCCAAAGAGCTCGGCGTCTCTCAGGCGACCGTCAATGCCGCCTTGCAGGACCTGCACAATCAGGGGCTCGTCACCAAACTCCTGAACCGCTCGACGAATGTCAGCCGCTACACCCTCGCCGATATTGAGAAGCTCTTTGTCGTCCGACTGCTACTGGAACCTGCTGCCGTAGCGGCGCTATCCGCCAACTGGTCCAAAGAAGCCGAAGAGTGTCTGCAGGAACAGGTGAACCAGATGCGTCGCGCCGCGCGCACCAAAGATCTCTCCAAGTGGGGCATCGCCGACTACACCTTTCATCAGGAAGTTTATCGTTTCAGCGGCAATCCCTACCTGCTCCAGGCCAGCCAGGCGATCGCGGCCGCTCCCTTCGCCTACATTTTGTGCGATCACCTGGAAGCCCTGCCCACGGATTACCTGGCTATGGCAGAGGATCACCAGGACGTTCTTACCGCGATTTCCGAAGGTCCGGAGGCCGCGGCGCAGGTCACCCGCCACCACATCGAACTATGGCTCGACCACTCGCGGCGCGCCCTTCAGGGGGTAGCCGCCAAGAGCAGTCCGTCCGACCTGCTCGAAACCACGCGCACTCTCTAGCCGGCGCCCGCGAAGTCATCGACATCTCCCTCGTCGATGGCCACTCGCTCCTGGCCGCGGACTTCGATGGCGACCACGGCGTCCTGCTCTATCGCTACTCAGTCGATGTAATCGTACGCAGGGAGGGTCAGGAACTCGGGAAACTCCGGTTC
>OCZT010000778.1_pt1 | contig 32443 bp, 26 predicted proteins | sample 1539031 | NCBI WGS metagenome assembly OCZT01 (sample SAMEA3539308, study PRJEB22396) | soil metagenome | biome: tundra; feature: field; material: soil | place: USA | collected 2010-05 | depth 0.15 m | reverse complement strand
CGATCCGGACGTGAAGGCCGCCTTTGACAGCCTGGAAATCCATCAGGACAAAGACGAGGCAGTGCTGACCGCCAAAGTGCCGTACGCCTTCTTCAAGAAGGTACTCAGCGAGCCGCCGGTGGAGTTGGGACCAGATACACAAAAGCCGCCCAAGCAGAACGCTCCGGCGGCCAAGAGACCTCAAAAGTGATGCAGCTAACCGGCGGGAACTCCTCCCGGGTGAATGGTTGTGCTGCGCAAGAATTTGTGGGGATTCACGGGCGTGTCGTGGATGCGCACTTCGTAATGCAAGTGGGGCCCGGTGCTGCGCCCGCTAAGCCCTACGTAGCCGATGACCTGTCCCCGTCGCACGCTCTGGCCGTCGGCCACTGCGAAGCCTGACAAGTGTCCGTAGCGAGTAGTGATGCCATTGCCGTGATCCATCTGAATCATGCGGCCGTAGCCGTTGTAGGGTCCGGCGTAGGTCACCACGCCGTCCGAGGGAGCCAGCACCGGCTGTCCGTAGTGGCAGGAGATGTCCACGCCGGAGTGGAACGCGCCTTCACCGTTGAATGGATCAATGCGCTCGCCGAAAGAGCCGGTAATTGGACCCATCACCGGCCACAAGGCTGGCGCCGTGGTCGCCCTGACCCAGTCGGTCAGGGTGGCTTCATGAGTCAGGCCCAATCCCAATCCAGCCGTTGCCGCGCCGGTCAGGGCTGAGCTGCGCAAGGCATAAAGCTGGTCCATGGAGGAAGTCACCTGCTCCGGCTTCAGGGCGCCGTCGCCATCATTCAACAGCTTGGGATTCGGCTTCAGGCCATAGATCATGGAGACTTCGTTGGCCAGCGAGCCCAGCGAAGCTACTTGGATGTCCTTCTCGTGGTTGACTTGCTCCAACTGCTTGTAGCGGGTCTGCAGCGAATTCTTCTCGGAACGCAACTGGTTGAAGCTGGCTACCTTCCACAGCATGCGTGTGTAAGAACCCGCCATGCCAGTGATGCTGAACATGCCGATCAACGCGCCGGCCATGAAGACGTATAGGTAATGAATGGGGATGGGGATTTTTCGTAGCTGGCCTTCTGCATCGCGAGCTACGAAAAGAATATAAAAGCGTTTTCGCAAAACTATAACCCTCAGTTGTTTAAGATGGTTCCGGAACGTGAAACAAGTAAATTGTGAAAATCCGGAACTATAGTCCCTGCCGGGTCCGAACTGCCAAACTTACGGATACCTGGAGAACCGTGGGTTAACGCTTCTCCTCCCAACCGTTAACAGATCGGCTAACTGGCTGAGTGCATGGCTGGTGTAATGAATGACATCAAACCGTAACAGAGCCTTAATAACCTGTCAACGAATTATGGGATAAGTGACTGATACTAAAGTGTGATATGCCCGGTAGCCGCATCACGCCATGGCGTCGGGTATATTGGGCTGGCAGGTTCACCACGGAGGCGCAGTGCCCCTGAAAGAGAAGTTGCTGATCGAACGGGTTCGTCGCGCGGCAACCGTGCGCGGACAACGCGCCGGCTACGGCATCGGGGACGACTGCGCCGTGCTGCCGCTTCCTCGCGGGCACGAAGCGCTGATCACCACCGACTTCAGCCTGGAGGGCATACACTTCCGGCGCGAGTGGCATCCGCCCGATTCGGTGGGTCATCGCTGCCTGGCGCGCGGGCTCAGCGACATTGCGGCCATGGGAGGAATTCCGCGCGCGGCGTTTCTCTCCCTGGCGCTGCCGGCTGAGTTGCCGCAAAGCTGGGTGGACAAGTTCGTTGCCGGACTATTAAAGCTCGCAACTCGCTTTTCAGTTCCTCTCGCAGGAGGCGACACCGCGCAGTCGCCCGCCGGCATCCTGGCTGACATCATGGTGCTCGGCTCGGTTCCGGCAGGAAATGCCATTTTGCGCGTGGGCGCGCGGCCCGCGGATTTCCTCTACGTCACCGGTACGCTCGGGGCGGCGGTTGCTGCTCTCAATCAACTCCGCGATGGTGAAAAGCTGCGACCGAGGTCTTACCCGAAGCACTTCTATCCTGAGCCACGGGTTGAAGTCGGGCAGTTCCTGCGCGAGAAGAAGCTAGCCTCCGCCATGATCGACATTAGCGATGGACTCTCCACCGACTTGGGGCACATCTGCGAAGAGAGTGGCACCGGCGCCGTTGTCTACGCCGAAGCTCTGCCTGCCACCGGCGGCAAGGATGGGCTGACCCTGGCGCTGCATGGCGGCGACGAATACGAGTTGCTCTTCACTGCTCATCCCGAGCGCCGCATTCCGAAGCAGATTGCCGGCGTGCCCATCACCCGCATCGGCGAGATTCTCAGCAGGAAACAGATGAGACTTGCCACCGCCGATGGCAAAACGCGGCCCCTGAAGCCCGCCGGGTGGGAACACTTCGGCTGATTCGAACGGCGGCGCTCCGTCCGACCCATCGGCAAGTACCTCCATCCCATGCGTTCGGTGAGCCTGTAATTAGCGCAGTTCCAGAGTTGGTGTGGCCCCGGGTAGAGCCGGCCTTCAGAGGGTGTGTGAGAACTGTATCGTCCGTGAAGGGACTCGGATCTATTTCCCACTTTACCCAGCACTCCGCCTGCGGCTCCGTGCTGGGCTAGACTGAGCCGCGCCTACCTCCACCCCACTTCGCCCGCCACGGCGGGGCGCGAAGCGGGGACTCAGGCTACGGCGCTGGATTTTTGCCCATCCAGTCCACCGGCAAATACCAAGTTTAGTTTTCACACACGCTCTTCAGGTTGGCGTCGAGGACGTTACACCGTAGGCTTGCGCCTGGCTACTCTCGATCGGTCAAGTAGGTTCGGCTGATGCGATCGTGCCAGCAGAGGGTATCCACATCCACGAACGCCCAGAGCAAGCCCATGACGAAGGAAGCCGTGGAGAAATAGAGAGCCATAACGCGATGGCGACGCTCCCGCCGGCACGGCGATTTTCCCTTAAAGGTGCTGAGGCGAATTTTGGCGACACGCATACCTGCAGTGGCTCCGCCGTAAACCAGCAGCAGGTACTGATAGATGGCCCATAGCAGTAGCGGCAGCGTGGCCGCCGTCAACAGCACTGGCTTGGTGAAGGTCACCTTGGGCAGCATCTTGTAGCCCACACCTGCGAAGACAGCGGTGCCCGCAGCCACGAGGACACAATCCAGCAAGGCCGCGTACAGGCGGTGCGTCCTGGCGGCAGCCCGAAAAGGAAGCTCGACGTTGTCCGCATGAGTAGCGATGACTGGTTGCGTATTGGGTCCAAATTGCAATCCGTCGAGGAAGGGCGTGGTGGGCAACGCTTCCAGTTCCTCAGGCACATCCAGGATGCGCGGCTGTTTCGGCAGAACCGGATCGGCCAGGCGATATATTTCTTGGGCTCCCGGCGCCTGGCGTGGAAAGGCGATGACTTTGGGTTGGGGCCTGGGGCGCGGCAGACGAGCCGGTGGCGATTCAGGTTCAACCAGCGACTCCGGCAGCGCTGGCGCTCCAGAATCAACCAGCAACTCCGGAAGCGCCGAGGATTCCGTGGACGACACTTCTGGCTCCCTGACGGCGAGTTGCGGCGTAAGATCGCAGGCCTCGGATCTGGCAATCTCGGTGGCGGTGGTTGGCACAGCGCTTGCAGTACTGGCTGCAACGAACTGTTCCTGGTTCGGCGAGTCCGCTGGTCCGCTGGTTGCCGAGCCGGGCACGTCGGGTTCAAGAGGAGGGAAGGGAAAGCGCATGCTGTACGCTCCCTCGACGCGGCGGCCGCGGCGCGTGCGATAGCCGGCCACGCGGGCGTGAATTTCCTTCCGCCAGATGTCGCTGGTGGTCTGCGGCAAATTTCCGGATGCTTCAGAACCCAAGGTCTGTTGGTCGGTCATGTGGTGGCGCGACTATTCCTTCTACCCGCTTCATGGGCAAGGCACGTGCGGCGCGTTGCGCGAGAGCACGGGTGAATCACAAATAAAAATAAGAAAAAGAGGCCGTCGGCTCGCGTCCCTGAGGCGTGGCAAGCTGTGCACCCGATCGCGTGCATCGCGCAACCAGTGGACATCGAGCGGGTTTAGGAGAAAGTCCAGAGCAGCGTGGAAGCAGCGCAAAGCGGATAGCGTTTTACCTCTCCGTAGGCAACGTGCTAAGTTGCAAGGTTCTGCTCAATTCAACCGAACCCGGCGAGGGGACGCCCGCTTCTCGATGATTGCCCGCACTCGAATGATTATCACGGCGCTGGTGGCATGTCATCTGTTTCTGCAGCCCGGTATGTTAACCAGCCAGTTGCGTCCGCCGGATCAGGCTGATCCATCGGCACAATCTGCACCGCAGTCTAGTGCATCACAGCCAGCTTCGGATCCGGCAACTGCCGCGGAACCGCAACTGCCCGACGACTCGACCTCCGATATTGATCCCACGCAGCAAGTCCCACCCGCCGAGCCTGGAGTCACGGTGAAAACCGATACGGGCCAGGAAGACAAACAAACCGAACAGATCATTCAGCAGGAAATTCAGTCGGGCAGCGACGACCAGGAGTTGGGCCCCCCGCGTCCTTCCCTGAACGTTGCCTTGGGCCGGGATGAAGCGCTGATCCGCGGCGACGAACAGGAAAAGAACCAGGACGTCTACAAGGCCCGCGGCCATGTCGTGATGCGGTTTCGCACCTACACGCTGCACGCCGACCAGGTCACTTACGATTCCACCACCGGGCAGGTCACCGCAAACGGGCACGTAGTCTTCGAGGGCGGTCCGCACAACGATCGTCTTGTCGGGACGCACGCCAGCTACGACGTCAGCCGCGACACGGGAACCTTTTACGACGTAATCGGATCGAGTGGAGTCAAGGTCAAGAACAAAGACATGTTCCTTACTTCCTCGACTCCATTCTTCTTTACCGGTAAGGTCGTGGACAAGCTTGGCCCCGACCGTTACCGGGTCAACCACGGCTCCATTACTTCCTGCCAGTTACCGAAACCCAAGTGGCAGTTCAATTCCCAGACCGCATTCGTGGAAATGGGCGCCGACGCCACTATGCATCACGCCACCTTGCGCATCCATGGCATTCCCGTCTTCTATTTTCCCTGGGTGGAACACCCGGTCGATAACCTGGGGCGCAAGAGTGGCTTTCTTATCCCGGTGATTGGGCAGTCCAGCACCCGGGGCACCATCGTAGGAGACGGGTTTTATTGGGCAATCAATCGGAGTAATGACGCCACCCTGGGGGCCTCGCTTTACTCCGCTCGGGGATGGGCACAACACGGGATCTTTCGCTCGATTGGCTACAAGTACCAGTTCAAGGCCGAATATTTCGGAGTGATTGACAACCAAGGTGCTCCCGAGACGGGACCGAGCCCGGGACAGAACCAGGGCGGCCAGGAACTGAGAGCTAACGGATCGATCCTGCTGCCGGAGGGATTTCGCGGGGTACTCTCGGTTGACTATCTCAGCTCTTATTTATTTCGCCTGGTGTTCGCCCAGGGTTTTACCCTGCAGTCCATCAGTTCCGAGGTCCGCTCCGGAGGATTTCTCAGCAAGAACTGGAACGGATACTCGCTGGGCTTCCTGTCCTCGCTGTATCAGTCCTACCAGAGCACCAAGGCCGGCGAGGTGATCGATATCGCGCACACTCCCACGCTTGAGATTTCCTCGGTAGAACGTCCTTTCAGCCGCGCAAACCTGGTGTACGCCTACGACGTAGCTACGGAAGGCCTTTCCCGGCATGAGATGGGATTTGAGACGGCCCCGGTAGTCGGCCGCCTCGACGCCCATCCCTACGTTTCTCTGCCTACGTTTCTGCATGGGTGGACTTTTCGACCGGAGGCCGGGGTACGCGAGACCTATTACACGCAGAGGCTGCGGAGCGGAGGAGAGGTGGCGGTGGGGAGGGCGATCAGCGATCCGATCAACCGCAATGTTCTCGCCGGGTCCATGGAGGTCAGGCCACCAACGGTATCGAAGATCTTCGATCGCAAACTCTTTGGCTACGTGATGAAGCACACGGTCGAACCGCGGGTGGTCTATCGCTACCAGACGGGCATCGAGAACTTCAGCCAAATCCTCCGCTTCGACCAGCGCGATATTCTGGCCGACACGAACGAAGTGGAATACGGCGTGGTCAACCGGCTGTTCGCGAAGAAAACGAGGGCGACGGCGGAATGCTTTCAACATCCGAAATACGCGCTTCTTTCCCAGCAGAAAGAACTCGCGGCCAAGGAGACCACTGGGACGGAAGCCGATACTTGCGATGACAAGCAAGGTCCGGCGCGTGAAGTCATCACCTGGGAGATCGCACAGAAGTATTTTTTCGACCCAACTTTTGGCGGAGCATTGGTGCCCGGTCAGCGTAACGTGTTCGACAGCACCGTAGATCTCACCGGCATTGCGTTTCTCACGCAACCGCGCCGCTTTTCGCCCATCATCTCCCGTCTCCGGATGCAAGATGCAAAGAGCGACGTGCAATGGGCGGTGGATTATGATCCGGTGCTGCATCAGCTGAACGCCAGCACGCTCTTAGTTGGCCGCAGGCTTGGCAATAGCGGCAAGTGGTACGTGGCGGGTGGGCAGACGTATATACGTGAGCCCGCAGAAACGTCCCCAATTGCCGGTCAACCGACGCTGGGCCTCAGCATCTACAACCAGTATCGCGTCCTGGTGCAGTACGGTAACGTCGCCCAAAGAGGGTTGAGTGGCGCGGCAGCTGTGGGCGTGGATGACCGGCTCAATCTCGTGCAGTCGGCAACCGTACAGACCAACTACAACTGGGACTGCTGCGGCGTCGCCTTCGAGTATTCGCGCTATGCCTTTGCCCCCACTGTTAGCCAAGAGAACAGTTTTCGCTTCTCGTTCAGCCTTGCCAACATTGGGACGTTCGGCACCATCCGGCGGCTGCAAAGACTGTATTAGACGGCGGGTGTGGTGGTCCCAAATCAAGTGCTACAGTAGATGCGCGAGGGGTAAGTCATGGCGAGCGGCTTCACGGCGCATAACATCAGACTTGACGACGGATCTTTCACGAAGCCGGAGCAGCCCTGGCAGATGGAAGATCTCCCGCTGCTTAAGTTCACGGAGCAGTTCCTGCGGATGCTTTTTCCCGATGGTGCCGCTGGCAAACGTGTTGTCGATCTTGGATGCCTGGAGGGTGGCTACAGCGTCGAACTCGCGCGCGCTGGCTTCGATGTGTTGGGCATCGAGGTTCGGCAAAGCAATTTTGAGAATTGTCAGCGTGTCAAAGCGGCAACCCATCTGCCCAACCTGACCTTCGCGTGTGATGATGTCCGCAATCTGGGGAAGTATGGCGTCTTCGATGCGGTTTTCTGCTGTGGCCTCCTTTACCACCTGGATGAGCCGTGCAAATTTGTCGAACAGATGGCGCAGGTGTGCCGGCGCGTCGCTATTATCGATACCCATGTCGCCGATACCCGGCGCAAGTCTGCTGTTTCCAAAGTTACCCAGAACGAAGGCTGGACTGGACGGTGGGTTCGCGAGCACAACGAGCATCATAGTCGGTGGTTTCACACACGACATGAAGAAAAGTGGTCGGCTTGGAGCAATCGGAAATCATTCTGGCCGATGAAGCGGGACTTGATCGAAGGCTTGTGTCAGGCGGGCTTCCCGATGGTTCTGGAATATCCCATCTTAGACGCCACCCGAAAGGAATATCACCCCAACCACCGTGAATTACCTTATAGGGTGACGATCGTCGCCTTGAAGGGCTGACCGTTTGCAACGTTGATTTGTGCTGCCGCAGCGCGCGCCGCTTGCGCGAATTGGGTTTCGCGATCTCTGGAGTTGTCAACACGAATGGCCTTCAGGGGTGTGTGAGAACTCGTTCTGAGGTGGCACGGTGGGGATGATTGCGCAAAATCTAAGCCCCGCAGGGGCGAAATAATACTAGCCCAGGGCGTAAGCCCTGGGTACAGTGGGGAAAATTAACGAGTCCCTTCAGGGACGGCACAGTTCTCACATACCCCTTGAAGGCCCGCACTACCCAAGCTACAGCCACTCTGTGCTGCTGTAGTGTCTTACAATTGAACGATGTCTGTGGTGAGCTCCAACCTTCCTGTCGAGGCCGAAGTTCTTGCGGCCAAGTCACGTGCGCTGGCGAAACACTTGCATTCCCTCGGCCGATTGCTGGTGGCCTATTCCGGCGGCGTGGATTCGGGATTTCTGGCTTGGGCGGCGCACCGCGAGTTGGGCGGCGACATGCTGGCGATGCTGGCCGACTCTCCCAGCCTGGCACGCTCGCAAATGCGCGACGCTGTCGCTTTCGCCGAAGAGCAAGGCATACCTCTGAGCGTCATTGCCACCGAAGAGACGGAGCGTCCCGAATACCTGCGTAACGATGGAGCCCGTTGCTATTACTGCAAAGACGAATTGTTCAGCGTCATGGAAGAGCGCCGGCAACGCTTGGGGTTCGATGCCATTGCCTACGGCGTTAACCTAGACGATCAGGGCGACTTCCGTCCCGGACAGCAGGCGGCCCGCCAGCATGGTGTGGCCGCGCCCTTGCTTGCCGCGGGATTGGCCAAGGCCGACATCCGGCAACTGGCATCGCAGGCGGGACTACGTATCTGGGACAAACCTGCGTCAGCGTGTCTGTCTTCCCGGATCGAGTATGGCCGTGCGGTGACTCGGGAAGCGCTCTCCGCAGTGGAGCAGGGTGAAGATGCGCTGCGAGAGCTTGGGTTCCGCCAGGTGCGCGTGCGTCATCATGGCGAGATTGCGCGCATCGAGATCGCGCGCGAAGAATTAGCCCGAGCGATGACCATGGAAATGGCAGCCGAGTTCACGCGAATCTTCAAGGCCCTGGGATTTGCCTATGTGACGCTTGATCTCGAAGGATTTCGGTCAGGCTCGATGAATGCTGTGCTGCCGGTGGGGAAACTGCTGAAAAATGTCGGGAAGGATTGAAACCTCGGTCTTGGGCTAACTTCAATTTCGCCCCTGCGGGACTGGATTTGCGGAGGCTTTGGCGGTCTTGCCCACCACAAATTCATGCCTCGAGTTTCCTGCCATAGCCTGCGAGCCGATCTTAGAGAGACGCACCACTCGTCCAGTCCATAGAGGCTCCCCCTCACCGCGACTGCTGGGAATGCGTTCGCCATGAGATAATCAAGGTTCAGGTTCTACCCGCGAAGGTGGTTTTCATTTTGCTCTTGAGACGACTGGCTGTCTTTTTGCTATTGTTGTGCGCCGGGTGTTCGGCGCAGTCGAATTCATCCTCAGCCCCTCCGGACGTGACCCAAAGGGTCCAGCGGCAGGTTCGGGCCTACTTCAATATTCCTCCCGACGTAGACATCAAGCTGGGACCGCTCACTCCAAGCGAGTTTCCCAACTACGACAACCTGACCATCACCTTGAGTCATGTAGGGAAGTCGCAATCCGTCGACTTCATTCTTTCGCGGGATGGCAAGAGCCTGATTCGCGTGACCAAGTTGGACATGACCAAGGATCCCTACGCCGAGACGATGAAGAAAATCGACGTAGCCGGCCGGCCGGTGCGAGGCAATCCGGACGCCAAGGTCACCATCGTGAACTACGATGACTTTGAGTGTCCGTTCTGTTCTCGCATGCACAGCACGCTGATGAGCGAAATCCTGCCACAATACGGCGACAAAGTAAAAATCATCTACAAAGATTATCCGCTGCTCTCGATACATCCGTGGGCGCAACACGCTGCCAACGACGCCAATTGCCTGGCCAAAGAGAGCGGCAAAGGCTACTGGGAGTTTGCCGATTACGTGCACGCCAATCAGCACGCAATCAGCGGTCCTCAGAAGGACCCGCAACAGGCTTTCGGTGAATTGGACCGTCTTACGCTGGATATCGGCAAAAAGAATGGCGCCGATGCCACTCGTTTGCAGGCATGCGTGAAAGCCCAGGCAGACGCCACTGTGAAGTCCTCGATGGCCGAGGCGGATTCCGTGGGCGTGAGCGCGACCCCGACGATGTTTGTCAACGGAGAACGGCTGGAAGGGGCGATGGACGCCGACCAGGTGAAGACGGCGTTGAACCAGCAGTTGCTGGCCGCGGGAGTGCAGCCACCGACGCCCGTCCCAGCCCCAGCCTCAGCACCGCCGCCAGCGACCAGTAAATAGGACGCGAGCTCGGCATAGAAGAGGCGGCTTTACAGGCTGGGGAAAGAATCGGGAAGGCAGATCCCCTGGGGCGGTACAGGTTCTCACGCGCACTGAAGTCCCTGAAGATTTACAGCGGCATGGACGCCGGTCGAAGGCTGGCTCTACCCAATGTCTCGCGTGGCATGTAGTTTTCAGAAGGAGCGGAGTTTGAAACCGAAACGTAAGGGTGTGGCGAGTCTCGCGATCATAGCCACTTTTTCGATGGCCGTCATCGCGCTGCTGTCGAGCATGGGCTGTTCCGGAAAGCATGATGGCGAAGACGTAATGGCGCGCGTGAACGGCCGCAAAATTACCCGCACTGAAGTGGAGAAGTATTTCGACAACCAAGCCGCCGAGTCACCGCAAAAACCCAGCCAGGAACAGGCTGACAGTTTACGCTTGAGCATCCTGCGCGAGCTCATCGATAACGAAATCCTGATGCAGCGCGCGGAAAAGCTGGGCCTGCTGGCGACGGACGAGGAAGTGAACAGCAAGCTGGCGGAAATCAAAGCGCCCTACACGCAGGAGGAGTTCGATAAACGGCTAAAGGAGCGCAAACTCACGCTCGACGACTTCAAACGCGACCTGCGCCGCTCCATCACCGTGGACAAGGCGCTCAACAAGGAAGTCACATCGAAGATCAACATTACCGACGATGACATTACTAGCTACTACAACCAGCACAAGGCCGAGTTCAACCTGATCGAGCCCCAGTACCACCTGGCGCAGATCCTGGTGACGACGCAGCCCAATCCGCAAGTGAAAAGCATGAAGGCCCAGAACGAGGGCGACGCGCGCAAGAAGATCCAGATGATCGCGAATCGCCTGGATAGCGGCGAGGATTTTGCCACCGCCGCCATGAACTACTCGGAGCAGCCGGAGACCTCGCAGAACGGCGGCGACCTGGGTTTCGTTCCGGAATCGTCACTGAAGTCGGACCGGATCGCCTATGATGCGATCAACAAGCTGAAGCCCGGACAATACACCCTGGTGCTGCCCGTGGCCGATCCCAACAGCCATCAGATTTACGGCTACCGCATCGTCAAGCTCATCAGCAAGGAAGTTGCCGGTCAGCGCGAACTCAAGGACCCGCGCGTGCAGCAGGCGATACGGGAACAGCTTCGTGACCGCCGGGAGCAGTTGCTGAAAGCGGCGTACTACGAGTCCATCCGCGACAAAGCCTCGGTGGAGAACTACTTCGCCGACGAAATTTTGAAGAAGGCTGGAACGATGAAGTAGCTGCGCGCAAGAGCGACCAAGAAAAATAGCGGAAGCTAGGAGCTTCCGCTTTATTGTCTCTGAGATTTCCTACGCTATTCGATGATGGCCAGCGTGTCTCCCGGGTTCACGACCGACCCTTCCGCAGTCAGTATCTTCTGTACCCGGCCATCTTTGGGCGACTTCATCTCGTTCTGCATTTTCATGGCTTCCATCACAATAATGCCCTGGCCGGCCTTCACTTCGTCTTTCTCGTTAACCATGATGCGGACGATCTTACCCGGCATGGGAGCCTTGAGCTTCTGCGGACCGACATCGGCGCCGCTGACGGCACGCCGCGTGCGCAACGAGCGCGGGTCCTGGACCTCCACCGCATAGCGCGCGCTGCCAATGACCATGTGCAGCTCGCCTTGCAGCGAGCGCTCGCGCTTAATCTCGTAGGCTTTGCCGCCGACCAGCACGGAGAGCACGTCACGCGCGGTGAGCGCGGCATCCACTTCGATCTCCTGGCCGTCCACTTTGCACAGCCAGGTCTTCTCGCCGCGCGTCAGCTCCACCGGATGGGTCTTGCCGTCAACTACAATGTCGTAGGTCATGTTTAGCAATTAGCACTCAGCCAGAGTTCCTCAGGCATTGCGCCACCCTTACCGCTCGCGCACGGCTTCGGCGCGCGCGGCGCGCCGCCAATTCGAGGCCGGCGGCGGAGCCGTATTACTGTTCATCGCAGTGGCGCCGTTTGCTCCAGTCAATGTCGCCTTGGGTTCCATGGTCGCGAAAATTGCCGCCCCGATCGCCGCTATGATCGGACGACGCGGGTCGGTCTCATTGCTGGGTTTGGCCAGCAGCCGATCCAGAAAGCCCGTGTCCAGGTTGCCCGCGCGGAAGTCCGGGTCCTTTAGGATGCGGCGAAACAGCGAGATGTTGGTCTTGATGCCGCCCACGAAATATTCGTACAGAGCGCGCAGCAGCCGGTTGATCGCCTGGTCGCGGTCCTCGCCGTAGCCGACCAGCTTGGCCAGCAGCGGATCGTATTCGATGGGAACGTTCCAGCCTTCATACATGCCGCTGTCACGGCGAATGCCCGGACCCGACGGCGAAATCAGCCGTGTGATCCGCCCCGGCGATGGGAAGAAATTGTTGTCTGGATCCTCGGCATAGACGCGACACTCGATGGCGTGGCCGCGCAGCCGGATGTCTTCCTGCTTGAACGGCAGTTTCTCGCCCGCAGCGACGCGCATTTGCAGGTGAACCAGATCAAGGCCAGTCACGAACTCGGTGACGGGATGCTCGACCTGCAAACGGGTGTTCATCTCGAGAAAATAGAAGTTGCGCTGCTCATCGACCAGGAACTCAACGGTGCCGGCGTTGTGATAATTGGCGGCCTTGGCCACGCGTACGGCGATCTCGCCCATGCGGCGGCGCATGTCTTCGTCCACAATCGGAGAGGGCGATTCCTCCATCACTTTCTGGTGGCGGCGCTGCACCGAACACTCGCGCTCGCCCAAGTAGACGATATTACCGTGCTCGTCGCCGAAGATCTGCATCTCGACGTGGCGCGGGTTGATTATGTATTTCTCGAGGTACACCTCGTTGTCGCCGAAGGAGCGCTGGGCCTCGCTGCGTGCGTTCTCATAGGCGGAGTGCAGTTCCCCGGCCGACTGCACCAGGCGCATACCTTTGCCGCCACCCCCGGCTGCGGCCTTCAGCATGACGGGATAACCGATCTGCTCGGCCAGCCGTTCGGCGGCATCGATGTCCAATCCGCGCTCCGAGCCCGGCACGAACGGCACGCCGGCGCGCTTCATGTTCTGGCGGGCGCGCGTTTTGGAGCCCATCATCTCCATCGACTCGGGGCTGGGGCCGATGAACTTGAAACCATGGTCGGCGCAGGCCTTGGCGAAACGGGCATTCTCGGAGAGGAAGCCATAGCCGGGATGGATGGCCTCCGCCTGGCTGCGGCGCGCCACGTCGAGTATCTTGTCCACGTTGAGATAGGACTCGCTGGCTGTGGCGGGACCGATATGGTAGGCGTAATCGGCTTTGCGGACGTGCAGGGCCTTACGATCCACGTCGGAGAAGACGACGACCGACTCGATGCCCATCTCGCGGCAGGCGCGAAGGATGCGCACTGCAATTTCACCGCGATTGGCGATCAGGACTCGTTTGAACATGACCGGGACTCGAAGGCGCTAAGACGCAACTTAATTGAATGTTCTGCGGGAACCGACGGCGGAAAGAGGGCAGCCAACCCGCACACTCCACAGAAGAATGGATTGTACTGCATGGGCGGCGGGCGGGGAGGGGCGACGTCACCGGGGCGTGTGAGACGGGAGGCCGGCCCCCCAGGTTTACGCTGGCATCGACAGTTACGACCGGGAAGGAGGGTGATGCGGGATCTTCGCAGGATCGACTCCGAGCTTGCGCACTTCCTCCAAGGCGGTTTGGTAGTCCTTCGCATCGACCGCGTTCGAGAGCAAGAACTCAGCTCTGCGCTCGGGAGTATAAATTTCGACAGGGACGGGTGCAGAGTTTAGAAAAATCATTTCAAGATACCTCAGGGACTAAAGAGACTTTGCCGCAACCTCTACCGTCCCTACGGGACTCGGCCTTGTTTCCCACTTTCGCCCCATTCGGGGCTGCTTCTTGTGTGCTTCCTTCCGCTGCGGCGAACCGATACGAGGTCGCAAGACAGCCTCTAGCTAAAGCCCTCTCTTCTGGCGATCCGCTTACGCGGCGCACTACCCGAGCAAACCCAAAACAAAAATCCCCATCCGCGCTGACGACGCAAATGGGGCCGATTGTCTACGCTGGATGCCGTTACAACTACACCCATTCCAGCGCGCCCTTCTTCCAAATCCAGATGTATCCCACGATCAGGATGCCGAGAAAGATCATCATCTCCAGCAAACCGAACAAACCCAGCAGCTTGAACTGCACCGCCCACGGGAACAGGAAGATGGTCTCCACGTCGAAGACCACAAACAGAATGGCCACGATATAAAAACGGACCGTGTAGCGGCCGCGGGCACTGTCGAAGGGCGTGATGCCGCACTCGTAGGGCATCAGCTTGGTCTTGAACGGATTACTGGGGCGGACTGCGTAGAAAAGTGCGAGCGTCCCAGCCGCCACCAGAAACGCCAGGAAGGCGAAAATGAACATTGGTACGTAGTTCTGCGGCATAAAGTGTTGTCTCGATGGTCGCACCGAAGCGCGATCCGGATATGAACGAACGCGCCACTATACCGCCTCGCGGGCCGGGATTCAATGACGTACGTCACAAAAGGGTCCGGAAGAATTCGTGAGGCCGGGAAGGACGGGCTCCCCTTATCCAATGGCTCATACGCGGGCAAGGCGCTTTTGCAACCAGTACACAACAACTTGGCAGAATGGTTGGAGGTCGCCGGTTTGTGATTCCCCGTTCCAGTCTCGTATCCATTTTTCCAAGGTGGTCCGATGTAAACTTCCACGTCTGTCGAGCGTGATTTTGAACGCATCCAGCGTCGCCTTGCGGTTGTTCTTGAGGAATGCCACGTTAAGATTCAGTACCTCGTTAAGTTCATGGTCGAAAATGGGGTCGTCCGAGGTTATTCGACCGTCGCCGAGAAAGTGAATTAGATCCTCCACTCGGGGCATTGGGTTTGCCGGATTACGCGAGAGATTCTTTTCCCCCTTTCGGACGTCACAGTGCTGGTCGGCCCAGGACTGTCCTTCGCTACGCGAACAGGCCCCGAGCAGATTTGCATAGTCAAGCGCCTCAGCAGGGTAAGCCGTCTGAGAGTGCCAATGCTCGATTCGCATTGCGGCGCGTTCCGATCGAATTTGCGAAAGACAATAGCAGCACAGGCCTCTTTGTTCGGTCGCGAGAGAAATTCTCAGGGTGTCCTTGTCTGGATAATCCTCATAGCTTGTGTTACCGCTGGCGCGGTATTGAGCGAGACTGGCGGGTTCAACACGTTTTGTGATTGTCCTCATGCCTTGGATTCCAGAAAAGTCATCAGTGTGCGAGCGCGTGTGACTTCCGGATCATCGGGGCCTAGTTTCTCCTCAACCTGATGCAATAGATTCGAAGCTGCGCTGAAGTCTTCTTTGTCGATTAGTCCGAATAGCCTTCCTAGAAGCTCTTCTACGGAGTTGTTCCTGGATTTGGCATCCATTACCTCCTCAAGCACGCGACTGGAATCAATGCCGTACGACCGCAGGGGTGTTGTCACTTCGTCTCCATCTATCTTGCGGATTTCCTCGGGCTGGGCTTCACCAATCAGTTGCGGCGAATGCGTTGTAGCGATGAACTGAACCGACGGAAAGGTCCTCTTCAAATCATGAATTACGTGGCGTTGCCACTTGGGATGGAGGTGCAGATCAAGCTCATCGATAATCACAACTCCGGGCGTTTGCTCAAGCGCTTGTTCACCCATCTGTGGATTAAGCGTAATAGCACGCCTCGCCAAATCTCCGACCAGTGTCAGCATGATGCGTTGGCCGTCACTGAGATTCTGGAACAGTTGGCATCCATTTTTCCCGAGCACGACAACGAGGTCCTTGTATCGCTCATCGTAGTAGAGGTTTGTGGCCGCTTCCACACAGTCGGTAATGGCGCGCCTAAAGACCCGGAGAGCAGTTGTCTCCTTGTCCAGCTGTTGCGTGGCGGAAACCTCTGCTCTAATCCAATCAAGGAGCGAAGACTCCTGGATAGTGAAGTCGATACAGTCCCTGTAGCCATCGAGCCGCGTCGGCAGTCGATGCGCAGGACTCGCGCTTTTCTTGCGTTTCCGGTGACTTGACTCAAGCCACAACCTCTCCGTTCCATAGGTACAGATAAGAGGAAGTGTGACGTCAAAGCCTGTTCGCACTCTCGCCTCTGCTTCACTAGCTGCCGAGCTCAGGCGTTTGGCCTCCACAGATGTGGTCCGTCCCCCCTCGCGGCTCAATTCTCGCGCCCAAGTAAGGACCTTGCCCATGACAACTCCAGCGGCTTTGATGCGTGACGGAAACTGCTTCTCAAAGGAGTAAATGTCGCCATACGGGCGCGCTACGACGCGAACCTCTCTCGCGCTAATCCCGAGAGGTTTGGAGTATCCTCTGACTCCGAGGAACCAGCTTCCGACGGCAATAGAAAGTGCGTCTGCGGCAGACGATTTCCCAGCCGCGTTATCGCCTATAAGCAGATTGAACTGCGGGTTTAACTCGAATTCGCAGAATCGAAATCCGTTGAAATTCTGGATCGTTAGACGATCAATCCGCATTGGCAAGCCTCATTCTGTTCCAATGCGCTAGTTTAGTGCATGGGCTTTTGGGGGGCTAGTCCTGAAACCAGCCCTGACGTTACACCCCAATGCGGCTGGTTGACGACCAGGTCTGCCGTACCCGCCTCCCGCACCCTCTATAATCACTTTTTCCCATCTTTCGGCCTGCGGAAAGCCAGGCACCAGGAATAACTGTGGCACTTGACCAGAAAATCTACGAACTTCGCAAAGAAAAGCTGAAGCAGATCGAAGCGCTGGGGCAGCAGGCCTATCCCTATCGCTACGAAACCACCCATACCGTTCCGCAGATCCTTGAAGGGTATTCGTCCAAAACCGGCCCTGAGCTTGAGTCTCCACGAGTGAACGTCAGCGTCGCGGGACGCTTGATGTCCATCCGCGTGCAGGGAAAGGCGGGCTTCGCCCATCTGCAACAGGGCGGCCAGCGCTTGCAGATTTACGTCCGCCTCGACAACGTCGGCGAAAAGGCGTTTCAGCTTTACAAGCTACTCGACCTCGGCGACTACATCGGCGTGAAGGGCTATCTCTTCCGCACCCGCACCAACGAGCTGACCGTCCACGTGGAAGAGATCACCTTCCTGGTGAAGGACCTGCTTCCCTTGCCCGAGAAATGGCACGGCTTGCAGGACGTGGAGACGCGCTATCGCCGCCGCTACGTTGACCTGACGATGAACCCCGACGTGCGCGAGGTCTTCCTGAAGCGCGCCAAGGTCGTACAGTCGATGCGGCGATTTCTGGACACCAATGGCTTCATCGAAGTCGAGACGCCGATGATGCATCCCATCGCCGGCGGCGCGGTGGCCAAGCCGTTCATCACCCACCACAACGCGCTCGACGTCGACCTGTATTTGCGCATCGCCCCCGAGCTTTACCTGAAGCGGCTGGTGGTCGGCGGCATGGACCGCGTGTACGAAATCAATCGCAACTTCCGCAACGAAGGCATCTCGACCCAGCACAATCCCGAGTTCACCATGCTGGAGTTCTACATGGCCTACGCCGACTACCGGGACATGATGGACTTCACCGCGCAAATGCTGGCGCAGGTGGCACGCGACGTGAACGGCACAACCATCGCGCACTTCAACGGGCACGAACTTGATTTCGGAAACTTCCAGCGGCTCTCGATGCGCGAGGCCATCATCAAGTTCTGGCCCGAGAACGCTGGCGATAAGCCCGAGATGGGCGACTTCTCCAGCGCCGAACAGATTGCCGCAATGGTGCACCGCTACAACGCAGAGAATCCCCACATCCCGTACGATCCGGTCGCGCCTGACGGCAAGACCATAGCCGAGATTTTCGAGTTTGTTGCCGAGCCGCACCTCATTCAGCCGACGTTCATCTACGACTTCCCTCTCGCCATTTCGCCACTCTCGAAGAACAAGCGCGAACCGGAGGAGAACGCCGAGTGGGTCGAGCGTTTCGAGATCTTCATTGGCGGACTGGAGATTGGCAACGCTTTCAGCGAGCTGAACGATCCTGAGGAGCAGCGCCGCCGCTTCGAGTTGCAGCTCGGGGAACGCGCCCGCGGCGACGAAGAAGCCCACCAAATGGACGAGGACTACATACGCGCTCTGTCGTACGGGTTGCCTCCGGCTGCGGGCGAAGGCGTCGGCATCGATCGCCTGACCATGCTGCTAACCGATTCGCGCTCCATCCGCGATGTGATTCTGTTCCCGCTGCTGCGTCCCCTGAAGCGCGAAGAAGAAGAGGAGCTGAACAGCGGGGAGGAAGAGCCGGAGAAGAAGAGCTAGAGTGATTCCAGAGTGGCTGAGGCTCGGGTGGTGCGGGCCTTTCAGAGGGTGTGTGAGAACCCTGTCGTCCCTGCGGGACTCGGGTTCATTACACCGCTCTCCCAGCGCTGAATGAAGCGCTGGGAAAAGCTCTTTCGCCCCATTCGGGGCTGGTTTCTGTACGCTTCCTTCCAGCGCAGCACACCGATACGAGGACACGACAAAGTCTCTGAAGGCCCGCACTACCCGTACGAGCGGATACACCAATCCTGGAACCGCTCCAGAGGGTAGCCAGGTTGAGTCCCACGAGCCGAAATAAAATGCCCCTCTTGCGAGGGGCGTGAGTGTTCAGGAGAAGGGGATCGAGAGGATGGGGCAAACTTATTTCGCCAGAAGCTCGCGCATGCGCAGCCGAGCCTGGTGGAGTCCAAGGCGCGATTCTTCGTCGCTCAGCCCAAGGGTCCGCGCGATACGCGCGTGATCGTAGCTTTCCACGTCGTGCATCAAGAAGATCATCTTTTCCGTAGGGGGCAACTGAACCACCGCGCGTTCCAGGTCAACCCGTAGGGTGTTGCGGCGGACAGACTGCACTCTCTCGCATGGGGCGCAGTTCAGAGTGAGCGTCCCAAGCGGCATGTATTCGCGCAGCTCGCTAATCAGGCAGCCATCAATTTCTTCCGAGGTCGGCGTGTCACCCTTGGCAAAGGCGCGGCAGAATGTGTGGGTCATCAACGCAGCCGCATCCAATTCATTGTCCGTCATCCAAAACGCCAGCGCATACACCCAATGGCGGTTCTGCTCGTAGATTTCGTTGTAGCTGTCTAGGCTGCGCGGCAATACCGCTGGCATGGGGGTTGCAAAACCGAACATTCTTGCTTCCTGGACAGTGGTCATGATTTCTCCCTTCGCAAATTCTGGCCCGTTTCGGACCTGTCTGGATTGGCGTACTCTGGATGGCCCGGAGATGCTAGTTGCTCGCTTCGCTTACCTGTTTTCTTGCCTGCTGCTCATCAACGCCTGAGCACTTTGCAATCATGGTGCCCAAAGCTATGGATCATGGAATGGAGTGTGTAAAATATGGCTAACTTACTGAAAATGTTTGGCTAGCAGGTATTGACGCTGCGGGAAGGCGCGCCCAATCGTTCAGCAATAAGGCAGTTCGTTTTGTCCCCGGCTAGGTAATTTTGCTTCCATCTGCCATAAGTTGGCATCACAATACCAACACCCACAAATGCAAGTATGTAACTTTTCCAAGCTGCACGACCAGGCTGCCTAGCTGGAGGTCACAACCCATTCGGTGTGACATGCATTATTTTGCTAGCCGCCCGAGCGGAAGCGGATAAAATCTAACCAACGACCGAAAGCGCCATTGCCACCGCGCGCTTCCCATTATGGCCGATGAACGCATTCTGGTAGTCGACGACGAGAACTCAATCCGGGAAGTCATATGCTCCATTCTGACCCAGGCGGGTTACGACTGTCGTCCCGTCACCTCGGGGGAGGAGGCGCTCGCGCTGTTATATTCCGACGAAAGTTACTCCATGGTTTTGTCGGACCTGGTCATGGAGGGGATGGACGGGTTGTCCCTGCTGGCACGGATCCGGCAGCAGCATCCTGATATTCCGGTGGTAATGGTCACCGCCGTCCATGACATCTCGGTCGCCCTGGCTGCCATACGAAACGGTGCGTACGACTATTTACTGAAGCCCTTCGAGCGTGAACAACTGCTGGCCATCGTGCGCCGGGCAATGGAAAATCGCCGTCTGAAGCAGGAAAACCTGGCGTATCAGACCAAGCTGGAGTCTCTGGTGGCGGCGCGCACCGAGATGCTACGTCAAGCCCTCGCGGACCTGGAGCGCTCCTATGACATCACCCTGGAGGCATTGGGGGATGCGCTCGACCTGAAGGATGCCGAAACCGAAGGCCACTCGAAGCGCGTGACCGCTTTCACCATTGCCATTGCCCGGGCCATGGAATTGCCCCACAATCACATTCGCGTCATAGCCCGCGGAGCCTTTCTCCATGATGTCGGCAAGATGGCGATTCCCGACGCGATCCTGCGCAAACCCGACAGGCTAAGTCCCCAAGAACAGGAAATCATGCGCCAGCATGCCCAGCTGGGGTACCGAATTTTGCGCAGAATTCCCTTCCTGCGCGAGGCCGCCGATATCGTTTACTCACACCAGGAACGCTTCGATGGTAGTGGCTATCCCCGCGGTCTAAAGGGCGAGCAGATCCCCCTGGGGGCGCGCATCTTCGCTATCGCTGACACCTTCGACGCCATAACTTCCGATCGGCCTTATCGCGCCGCACAATCCATTCCGGCGGGACGGCGAGAAATTGAGCGCTATTCGGGCCGGCAATTCGATCCGGAGATTGTGCAAGTGTTCCTCTCCATTCCCGAGCACATATGGCAGGAGTTGCGCAATGAAATTGGAGTCCCAACTCCGAGGTAATATGGCCAGTGGTAAACGTCGCTGCCACTCGGATGGGCTTCCACGTGAATGCTAGGGCTGGTTTCATAGATGTGCCATCCCGAACTGGCTTTAAGAGGCTGCGGAAAAACCCGGTGGAGACTCGTGGTGGGAGCCCTCTGCTTTCAGCAGAGGGAGTTGGACTTCAGTCCAGCGGAAAGACGGTCGATTTTGAAATGGGCTTTAGCCCTGGGATTTTTCGATGCCTGGCGCTAAAGCGCGATCGAAGCCGAACATTTCCCGGAGCGCTGAAGCGCTCCTTCCCCCGCATAAATGTGGGGGCTCCCACCACAAAGTACACTCCACGCGTAATGCACAGACTTTTTCCGACTTCGCACTAGTAAGGAGTTGACGAATGAGTGTAGTCCTATCCGAGGCTGAGGTTCAGCAAGCCCTGCAAAAGCTTCCCGGCTGGAAGAAAACCGGAAACGAGATTGCGCGCGATTTCCAGTTCACCAACTTCGTGCAGGCAATGGATTTCGTGAACCAGATCGCCGAAGCCGCCGAAGCCGTGAACCATCATCCTGACATCCACATCAGCTATAACAAGGTGACGATGGCCCTGGTCTCGCACGACGCCGGGGGGATTACGCAACGCGATATCCGGATGGCAGGAAAAATCAACGAACTGGCGCCTGCTCAACCGTCCACCTAGGAAGGGCCGGCAACTGCCTGGGGCTTTCGATCTCCGCCGGTCATTGCACCCGGCGCCTGCTCATCGCCCGAGCTGTGCGCGTGGCTCCAAAGATTCCGCAATGCGATTCAATGCGGCCTGGATGCGATCCAGTTCGCTCTGCGCGTTCTCATTCCATTCCAGCCAGCGCTCCGGCGCCTGGCCGAAATTTTCAAACATGGCGCGCAAGGTGGCCCTTCCTCGCTCGCTCAATAAAAACGCCCCAATACTGCCGATTCCCAGTACTGTAAGTGGCACATACCATCTGCGCATCGGCCGCTCCTTACCCGCCTCTGCAATGGGTAGACAACTACCTGCAACTTACCTTTTTGGATTCGTTTTTTCAACATTCGGATGACACATTCGGCACGAAAGTACATGTCGAGTTTGATTCTGGGAATCGCTGCCACGACCTGACTTCTTCCGCAAACGGGAATCTCGCGCAAGAATGACAAGTTCCGACGTTCTTTCGAGGAAGGCATTCGGCGACCACGGTTGGTCAAACCCAGCCCGCCAGACTATGATTTCGAAACGAAAGGAGCCACGCCCACCGCAGTTTCGGCCGCTCTGCCGTTGGCTTGTGCTGGAGGATGCGTGGCACCAGGTACTCTCATGCGACCCAGAAGTTGGCAGTTCATCGCGTTTTCGATCTTCGCTTTCACTGCATCGCTCTTCACCGTCGCTTCCCTGCGAGCGCAAGACCGCGCAGCAGGAAGCCCCATACCCAACACCGTGTGGGTCGGCGCCGACGGCAAGTTCGAAGCCGAGCCCGACACCGTGCTGGTGCAATTTAATATCTCGGCACAAGAAGATAAGCTGCAGGACGCGAACCAGAAGGCCAGTCGCGCCGCCGAGCAGGTGCGCCAGCTCTTGCGTTCCAACGGGCTCGATCCCAAGAACGCGCAGGTCGGCCAGTTCTCCGTGCAGCCGGTATATGACTACAAGAACCCAAAACGCAAGCTGGTCGGCTATCGCGTGGATACGAACATCAGCATTAAGCTGAAGGACTTCTCCAAAGTGGGGCCGATTACGCAGGGGCTGTCCGACATGCAGGATGTGACCGGCGACCAGTCGCTCAGCTATCTGCTCGACGATATGGAAGCGGCCAAGATCAAGGCGGTGGAAGATGCGTTGTCACGCGCCCGTGCCAACGCCGCTGCGGTCGCGCGGTTCGGCAGCCGCACCCTGGGCGAACTCTCCTATGCCTCGGTGGACACCTACGAGCCTAGCCCGGTTCGCCCGATGGTGTTCGCCAGACAGGCGATTGCGGGCGCCATGGCCGCCCCTCCGGCTGCCCCCACGGCGGAGTTTGGAGCGCAGAAAATAACCGTTACGGCGCACGTTAACGCCTTGTATATGCTGAAATAGAGGAAGCGCGACTTTTGACGCTCGAGCGCGTTCAAGGTAATGCCGGAGAACCTCATTATGATGGGAAGACACATGAGAGCAGCCGCGGTTCTGCTTGCCGTTTTTCTCGGCGCCGCGACCATCATCGTCTCGGCGCAAGACAGGGATGACTCGCCGCAGCTCACATCGCGCGCTGCCCCGGTCGCACAGGAGAATAGCCCGGCCGCTCCCGCCGACTCGATCACCGTTTCCGCGGGCACGCGCGTTCCCCTGACCATGAAGCAGGGCCTTACCACCAAGAACGCCCGCCCAGGCGATCCGGTTTACGCGCAAACTGCATTTCCCATCGTGATGAATGACCGGATTGTCATTCCACCCGGTACCTTCGTTCAGGGAGAGATCCGCCGGGTACTGCGCCCAGGCAGAGTTAAGGGCCGCGCCGAATTGCAGATGAGCTTTACCTCCATGATCTTCCCCAATGGCTACACCTTACTGCTGCCGGGCGCAGTCCAGGGAACCCCCGGGGATCCAAACACTGCGGGCGTCAAAGACAAGGAAGGAACCATTCAGGGAACTGGTAGCAAGGGCAAGGATGCCGGGACCATCGTCGGCACAGCCATACCAGGAGCGGGGATTGGGGCGATCGCCGGAGAGGGCAAAGGCGCAGCCATCGGCGCGGCCGCCGGTAGCGCGCTCGGATTGGCAACCGTTCTGCTCACCCGCGGGCCCGAGATTCAGCTCGCCGTGGGGGATTCGATCGAAATGGTGCTGGAGCGCAATCTGACGATTGACGAAACCAAGGTCCACAGAGCTGCCCAGTAGGGGAAGGTTCCCATCCGTTTGTCATCACGAGCGCAGCGAGGGATCTGCTCTTGCTTGGCCGTGGGAAAAACAGATTCCTCGCGCCAAACCCGGGCGTTCGTAATGACAACTCATGAATCACAATCTACCCCTTAACGCGGATTGAAGACCCACACCACTGCCTCAATAGATCAAATACTTCTTCCTGATCTGCATGAACTGCTCGACCCCGTCGCGCCAGTCGTCGGCAATGCGCCGGGGGTCTTGTCCCGCTTGCAGCGCCGTGAAGGCCGCTTGATTCGCCAGCAAGGGCTTCATACGGCCAATGTCAAACCCGGTTGGAGCCGCGTTGTGCAGGGCCGCCGCCAACTCCAGCCCCAACTCGGGAGCGTCCAGAGTCTCCCGATTGGTAACCATGATGTTGACCCCTTCACAGTCCCGACGAGCATACGGCCCACTGGCCGGCGTGAACGTGATTGGCACAAATCGCACTCCGGCGATGTTGCGCTCATTCAAGTACGCAGCCAGTCGCTTCGCACTGACCCACGGCGCTCCTATCACTTCAAAGGGAGTATCGGTGCCCCGTCCCACCGAAACATTCGTTGCCTCAATCAGCGCCACAGCCGGATATAGCGTCGCCTGGTTCAGGTCACGCAAGTTGGGAGATGGATTCACCCATAGCTGCGACGTCGAGTCGAACCAATCGCCGCGCATCCAACCTTTCATCGGCACCACCGTGAGATTGGCGTTGATGTGCCGCTCGCTGTTGTATAGCTTGGCCAACTCGCCAATCGTCATGCCGTGCCGCACCGGGACGGCGTAGTAGTTCACAAAGCTCGTCTGGCCGTTGTCGGAAACCGGGCCCTGAACGTAGGCCCCGGTGATCGGGTTAGGGCGGTCGAGCACGACAATCGGTTTCGCCAGCGTGGCCGCGGCTTCCAGAAAGTATCCCAACGTCGTCTCGTAGGTGTAAAAGCGTACACCCGCGTCCTGAATATCGAACACCAGCACGTCGAGCTTGCGCAGCACATCGAGCGGTGGCCGGCGCTTGGCATCGCTGTCGCCGTATACGCTGTAAACGGTTACTCCGGTCGCCCCATCTTTCGTATTGCCGATGTCCGTGCTATCGGAGGTTCCCTGCACCCCGTGTTCGGGACTGAAAATCGCGCTCAACTGCAAATCACGCTCATGAGCCAGAACGTCTATCGTGCGCCGGCCATGACTGTCGATACCGGTCTGGTTGGTCACCAGTCCCACCTTCGGTGTCGCCACACCGGGAACTCGCAAGGCGTCGAAGTTCCGCGCCTCCAGTTCGTCGATCCCGTTGGACACCTGGCCATTGCGAACCACCACGCGGCGGCTAGCGACTGCCGCCTCGTTGTAGCCGGTGATGCGCGCCAGCCGCATCTTCTGCTCTTCGCTGGGCTGCAGTTGCAACGCAGCGGCGACCGCGGTGGCCACTTCCGTGCGCAACGCAATCACGTTGCCTTCCTTAATATGCACCGCATTGGTGAGCAGGATGATGTAGGTATTGGTGGTCGGGTCAATCCAGAGCGACGTACCGGTAAAGCCGGTATGGCCGAAGGACCCCACGGGCAACAGTTCACCGCGATTGGAAGAGAACGGCGAGTCGATGTCCCAACCCAGACCGCGCACGTCGGTCAGGTTGGGAGGCTGTTGCGGAGTGGTCATCTTCTCGACAATCCACGGCGAAAATACTGGGGCGCCACCGTTCAGCAGCGCTTGAGCGAACTTCGCAACGTCATCGGCGGTTGAGAAAAGTCCCGCGTCGCCGGCGACTCCGCCCATCTGGCGTGCAGTGGGATCGTGCACTACGCCACGCAGCATCTGTCCGGAGCGCTCGTCGCGTTCGGTGGGCGCGATGCGCGGCTTCCAGTCCGCCGGCGGAAGAAAGCGTGTCGACGTCATGCCCAGCGGGCCAAATATATAGGTCTGCGAATACTGATCGAACGGCATGAGGCCGACGCGCTGCACCAATTCGCCCAACACCACGAAATTGATGTCGCTATACACGAACACCGAACCTGGCGGATTCATCAGCTTCTCGGCATTGGCGCGCTTATAACCCTCCTCCAGCCCGCTCCAATACTTCTTCAAATCCAGGTCGGGCCGCAGGCCGGAGTAGTGCGTCAACAACTGGCGGACCGTTACATCGTCTTTGCCGTTTTGCGCGAACTCGGGAATGTATTTGGCGACTGGATCGTTGAGCTTCACCTGTCCAAGCTGCACCAGGCGCATCACGCAACTGGTGGTAGCCATCACTTTGGTCAGCGATGCCATGTCGAAGATGGTATCGACGGTCATCGGCTCCTTGCTGGGATCGAGCGCGCGATAACCAAACGCTTTGCGGTAAACGAAGGTTCCGTTGTGGCCGACGAGTAGCACCACTCCGGGCGCACGCCCTTTCTCGACCGCATCTTTGAGCAGCGCGTCGAGCGGTGCAAAGCGGTCTTGCTCCTGTTTTGCGGCGACTGGCGGCGTGACGGCTGGAGCCGACGCCTTCTGCGCGAGAAGGGGAGTGCTGCCGGTTAGGGCAAAACAAAACAGAAAGAGCGCTATAGCTGGCCGACGACGAAGCCTCAATGGGTTCGAAACCTTTCTTGATTTAAGGGAACTCTGAACAAGTCGATGTTTGGATAGAGCCCGCCTTCAGAGACTGTGGCAAATCTGCCGTCCCTACGGAACTCGATCTTATTTTCCACTGCACCCAGCGCTAAAGCGCTGGGCTAAGCTCTTTCGCCCCATCCGGGGCTGGTTCTTGAGTGCTTCCTTCCACCCTGGCAAACCGATCCGAGGTTCCGACATACTGTTTCAGGACGGAGTCCAAGCGGTTGTAAATTTTCCGGGGCTTCGGAGCATATGTGAACTCGTTCTGAGTTGGCACGGTAGATCGATTGCACAACATCCAGCGCCGTAGGCGCGGAATAGTCTAGCCCAGCACGCAGCCGCAGGCGGAGTGCTGGGTAACGTGGAAAATCGATCCGAGTCCCTTCAAGGGACGGCACAATTCTCACACACCCTCTTCAGCCCCGGAAACTCAGTTCGGGTGGTGCCAGCCTTTAGGCCGGCTTCCAAGCCGTTGCAATATTCCCGGCTTTAGCCCGGAAACCCGCTTATTCCCCCCGGCAAGCTATTATAAGTTGCGATCTCATCCCGAGGTGGTTTTGAACCCAGCGCCGCAACAGCTCGCAGACCTGCCGTCCGCTTTCGAACTCCAAGACAAGCAATTCTCGCGCGCATTTGCCATGGTCCGCGAAGCCATCGAGCAACGCGCCTTCCCTGCGGCGGCGCTTGCCGTCACTCATCGCGGATCGCTGATCGCGCTGCGCGGATTTGGCCGCTTCACCTACTCTGACGACGCCCCGCTGGTTCAGCCCGACACCATTTTCGATCTGGCGTCCGTGACCAAGATCGTCGCGACTACCGCCGTGGCCATGCTGCTGTACGAGCGCGGACAATTGCCGCTGGACATTCCTCTGGGACACTTCCTTCCCGATTTTGTGGCGCGAGCGCCTCGGCATCAGCAGGCCACGCGCGAGGCAGTCACCCTCCGCATGCTGCTCGCCCACTCCAGCGGACTGCCCGCTTACGAGAAGTTATTTGAACTTGCCGGCTCTCGCGACGAACTTGTTCGGGCGGCGCTTACTACGCGGCTGGCGACCGCGCCCGGCACGCACACCGAGTACAGCGACGTCGGCTTCCTCTTGCTGGGAGAGGTCCTGACTCGCCAATCTGGCCTGGCCCTCGACCTGTTCACGCGGCAGGAGGTCTGCACGCCGCTCGGCATGACGCAAACGCAATTCAATCCTCCGCCGGAGTGGAAGCCGCGGATTCCGCCTACCGAAGACGATCGCACTTTTCGCAAGCGCATCATCCAGGGCGAGGTGAATGACGAGAACGCCTCGGTGATGGGAGGCGTCGCAGGGCATGCCGGCGTCTTCGCTCCAGCAAACGACATTGCGCGATTCGCTGAGTGCATGCTGCGCGGCGGAGCGCCCATCCTGAAGCGAGAAACCTTAGAACTCTTCACGCGGCGGGGGGAATCGCCCGCCGGTTCGTCGCGAGCGCTGGGATGGGACACTCCGTCGCCGCCGGCATCGTCAGGCACTCATTTTTCTGCGGCGTCGTTTGGTCATCTCGGCTTCACCGGCACCTCCCTGTGGATCGATCCCACACGCCAGCTCTCGATAACGTTGCTGACCAACCGCACCTGGCCAAACCGGGCATCGCAAGCCATTCGCCGGGTCCGGCCACTTGTACACGATGCCATCGTCGAGGCGCTGGAGGAGTGAGCAACAAGGCTTCCTTCCTGGCGAAAAATTTCCCGCCCGAACTCGACTCATTTTCGAGTGTTATCTGTTGAACCTCGGCAAACGGAAGAGTAGAGTTCCCAAGATGTTCGGTCCAGTGCGGACCTTCAGGGCCTGCCCGGAGCGCAGTCGAAGGGTCCGCGTCCAAGCCGTCCATAACAACCAGGGACTTTATTGGGTGCTGTATAAAGTAATGTCGGGTTTCGCGATTTCTGAGTTGTCATCACGAACGGCCGAACGGGGTCCCCAACGAGCGCCGTTTTTGCGCTTGTTGGGGTAAAGTTTAGGCCGTGAGGGATCTGCTTTTTTTCCCCAGCCGCTGTTGCATGCACGAACAACGGCAGATTCCTCGCTTCGCTCGTAATGACAATTCCAGAGGCGAAGATTACGCACAGGCCCCCAGCGACTCCGGCCCCCAATCCTCGTAAAATGAGGTCTGCGCGGTGCTTCATAAATTTGGCGTTCGCAGCGTTGGCTTAGGACATCCCTACATGGACAAGTTTGTCATTCGTGGCGGAAACCCGCTGTTAGGCACGGTACGCATCAGTGGCGCGAAGAATGCCGCGCTTCCGGCGATGGCCGCCGCGCTGCTCACCGAAGAACCCGTCATCCTGGAAAACGTTCCGCAGGTGCGCGATATCGAGACCGAGCGCAAACTGCTGGCGGCGATGGGGGCCGAAGTGGAGCTGGGTTATGGCCGCGCCCAGCACCGCACCACCATCTGCTGCCGCAACCTGGTGAATCCAGAAGCTTCGTACGAACTGGTCAAAACCATGCGCGCGTCCACCCTAGTGCTGGGCCCGCTGGTCGCCCGCATGAAACACGCGAGAGTTTCTTTGCCGGGCGGATGCGCCATCGGCGCGCGCCCGATCGACCTGCACCTCAAAGGGCTGGAGAAACTGGGGGCGCGAATTTCGCAGGAGCATGGCTACATCGAAGCCCGGGCCGAACGCCTGAAAGGCGCGCGCGTGGTCTTCGAAAAGATCACTGTGACTGGAACCGAAGATCTGATGATGGCGGCGGCGCTGGCTGAAGGCGAAACCGTGCTGGAGAACTGTGCGCGCGAACCTGAAGTCGGCGACCTGGCGACGCTCCTCAACAAGATGGGCGCGCAGATTGCCGGTGCCGGCACGCATACCATCCGCGTGCAAGGTGTGGAGAAGCTGCATGGCGCGCGCCATCGCATCATTCCCGATCGAATTGAAGCTGGCACCTTCATCGTCGCGGGCGCGCTCACCGGAGGAGACTTGCTGGTCTCCGGCTGCGATCCTCATCATCTTGGCGCGCTACTACAGAAGTTGGAGGAGTGCGGGGTGCAGGTGCGGACCAACGGCGACTCGGTCCGCGTCATCGGCGATGGCCCGCTGAGGGCGGCAGACGTAGCCACCGAAGAATATCCCGGCTTTCCTACCGACATGCAGGCGCAGTTCATGGCGCTTGCGACCCAGGCCGAAGGCGTCAGCATCGTCACCGAAAACATTTTTGAGAACCGCTTCATGCACGCCCAGGAACTGGTGCGCATGGGAGCCAACATCAAGATCGAAGGAACTCGCGCGGTGGTCCGGGGCAGAACGCCGCTCAGCGGCGCGGCCGTGCAGGCCAGCGATCTGCGCGCTTCGGCATCGCTGGTATTGGCCGCGCTCGTTGCCGAAGGCGAAACCATCATTGACCGCGTATATCACATTGACCGCGGCTACGAGCGAATCGAAGAAAAACTGCGGGCAGTTGGCGCCCAGATCCGCCGCATCGGAGAATTTCTCCCCAAGCGCGTCGCAACACCTGTCGCAGCAGGCTGACGTCGGGAATGCGCGAGCTACCGCTCCAGAAGCCGCTCCAGATCGGCAAAAAAGCTGGGGTAGGAAATGGCGACACATTCCGAGTTGCGGACCAGAGTTTCTCCCTGTGCCCGAAGGGCGGCGATGGCGAAGGCCATGGCGATGCGATGGTCTCCAAAGGACTCGATTTCGGCGCCGTGCAGCCGCTGACCACCGGGAATGCGCCATCCGTCCTCAGTTTGCTCGACCTGCGCACCCATCGCCCGCAGGTTCTGGGCGACTGCGCTCAGGCGATCGGACTCTTTCACGCGCAACTCGCCGGCATCCCGGACCTCCAACCCCGCCGTGTACGGGGCGATGGCCGCCAGCACTGGCAATTCGTCAATCAGCAGCGCAGTTTGTGCGCCTGCAATCGTCACTGGCTTGGCTACACCGGGAACCAGGGTGATGGTGCCCAACAGCTCTCCATGCTGCTCCTCCACGCGCACCATCGAGATGCGGCTGCCCATGGCGGTCAACACGTCGAGCAGAGCAGACCGAGTGGGATTCAACAACACGCCGTCGATTACCAAGTTGGATTCGGGAAAGACGGCAGCGGCGCACAGGAAAAAAGCGGCGGACGAGATGTCTCCGGGAATGTAGGCTTCCAGGGGATGCAGCGTCTGACCGCCCTCGATCGTCACCGTATTTCGCAACCGATCAACCTCTGCACCGAAGGCGCGCAGCGCAAGCTCTCCATGATCGCGCGTGCGCATTGCCTCCGTTACCGTTGTATGGCCGTCAGCAAGCAATCCGGCGAACAGCAACGAGGTCTTGACCTGCGCACTGGCGACTGGAACTAGATACTCGATACCGTGCAGCCGGGCGCCCGTGATGCGCAGCGGCGCGCAGCCGCCTTCGGTCGAATGAATCTGGGCGCCCATTCTGGTCAAAGGCTCTATGATGCGCCGCATGGGGCGGCGCGAGAGCGACTCGTCCCCAATCATTTCCGTGGTGAACGGCTGGCCGGCGACGATACCCGACAACATTCGCATGGTCGAACCGGAATTGCCGCAATCGAGGGGCGCGTCTGGGGCCCGCAACTGCGGACCGAGTCCCTCAATCACCACCGTTCCCTGCTCGCCGCGCTCACGTTCGACGCCGCACCCCAGAGCGCGGACGCATCCCAGAGTGCTGGCGCAATCGGCGCCCGGCGAGAAATTCTGAAATCGCGAACGCCCAGCAGCCACAGCGGCAAGCATGGCGTAGCGGTGAGAGATGGACTTGTCGCCTGGGACGCCCACACTTCCCAGAATGTTGCGCGCGGGATGTACGGTGACTGACGTGGTGTCGCGCATCGGTTGTCTTGAAGCTTAGGATGACTTCGATGTTCCGGTAGAGCCGGCCTTTAGACCGGCGTCTAAGCTGTCGCAAATACTCCGGGGCTTCAGCCGGATTATTCATGAGCGTGAGGTGTCATCCTGAGCGCAACGCCCGCAAAGAATTTCCGACCCGCTTCTTTTGCGGGTCGGGCGGGCGCGGAGTCGAAGGACCCCTATTACCGCACAAATCACAGTGTGGCCGCCTGGCGCAGCAACAAAGCCGGGATTGCTGGCGGCCAAAGGGGTCCCTCGACTCCTCGGTCGCCACGGCGACCTCGTCACTCGGGATGACACCTCCAAAATTTGCGTGCGCTCATGAATAATCCAGCTTCAGCCCCGGGAATGCGAACGCTGGCTTCTTCAGAGCTTCCTTACTTGGCGTAGATGCGAATTACACGCTGAAAACGGGTAAATCCTCTGCCCTGGTCTACCGCCGTGTACTTGCCTCAGCCTTGGCTTCCAGCAGGGCTTCCGGTGTCACCTCGCGAATACGCACGCCACATACAAACCTGGGTGTCGTTGGGCCGCGTCCCCAGCGATTTACGTCCCAGTGCGCGCGAACAAACTTTGCGTTCGGGGTGGCAGTCAAATTCACCAGCAGCGGATATTCGCCAACATAAAACTTTTGGGGCAACGTCGCGACGGGTTTTGCTTCCCAAGTCGTGCCGTCAGCAGATGTGAACAGGCCGATCTCGATTGACTCCTGCTCCACCACCTCGTTGATGGAAAGGGTCACGAGAAAAACAGGGTTCGCAGCGCCACTGACCTCCAGCGCTTCACTGTCACCCTTAGCGGTGACTACGGTTTTTTCCGGTACAAGAAAGGCATCCAGCATGGCGAATCTATTCTACCGAAGGGGCGAATTGAAGGATGGTGACAAAGATCACAAGGCGCGAGCCGGCCTGGAGGGCTAACGCCGCAGGACTTCGTCGAAGAACGTCCGCAGCAAAGATCCGAATTCCGCCGGCTTCTCGAGGGCGGCGTAGTGGCCCGCTCGAGATATGACCTGCAACCGGCTGCCGCAAATGTGCTGCCGCATCAGCTCGAATTCGCTGAGCGGGACACTGTCTTCGCTGCCAGCGATGAGCAGTGTAGGCACGTTGATTGTCGCCAGCGTTGCCACCGAATCGGGGCGCTCCGCCATCCCGCGTTGCACCTCAGCGATGTCTTCCGCAGACATGCTTTGCATCATCATGAGCGCCGCATCAATGATATCCGGGCGGTTTGTGCGTGTAGTTCGCGACAATAGCTGGCGGTTCGACAGCATCTCTCCGAGAAAGCCGGCCGTGCCTTCGCGCAGCACTCTGTCTGCAAGCTGCAACCGGTTCGCTTTGCCCTCGGGTGTCTCGGCTGCGGGACGCGTATTGGCTAACACTAGAGCTGCCACCTGGTCGCGGTAGCGGCGCCA
>OCZT010000777.1_pt1 | contig 32473 bp, 31 predicted proteins | sample 1539031 | NCBI WGS metagenome assembly OCZT01 (sample SAMEA3539308, study PRJEB22396) | soil metagenome | biome: tundra; feature: field; material: soil | place: USA | collected 2010-05 | depth 0.15 m | reverse complement strand
CTAGAACATACGTGTGGGCTGTAATAATGAGTTATTCACCAACAGCTCCTAACCCTCGACCATCTGGCGCAGCTGATAGAGGTTGTGCCAACCAAGCAGGTGCTCGGCCGTGATCTCGCGCATCGCCCAGAGGTGCTCGAGGTAGCCGCGGTCGGCGACGGCGCAGGCGCGGCAGCCGCAGCCGTCGACCAGCGAGCCGGCTGCCGCGGCGATCGCCAGCTCGGCCCACGCGGAGCCATCCCAGAAGCGTCCTTCGCGGGCGCGCTCCTGGGCCAGGCTGCTCACCAACAGCGCCCCCGGCGGTGGCTCGCCGCCCTCCCACTCCAGCACCTCGACGCCTTCGCCCGCGACTGACATCGCCGGCTCGGCACCGAGGCGACGTGCCCAGTCTGCGAGATCCCGCCGCGCCAGGCTGATGGTGCTGCCGTCGAGCGCAGAGCGGAGCTCGAGAATGCCGTCGCTCTCCGACAGCACCTCGGGGAGCTCCCGGGCCCGCCAACCGGTTGCGGCCGGCGGCCCCGACCCCGTCCGTGCCACCGCCACCAGCGGCCCCTCCCAGCCCGTCAGTCGAGCCAGCCCGCCCAGCCGCTCGACGCGATCCAGGCCGAGACCCACTGCCAGCTCGACGATGTCCACCGCGGCCACCGAGATCCCGATCTCCGCGAGGTCCTCAGGCCCCAGGCTGCCGGCGGCCGAGCCGGCCAGCAGTGGCAGAAGCCTAGGCGGTGGCGGAATCGGCCTCATCCAGCGCGGTCAGCAGCTCGCCGACGATGCCACCGGTGGCGCCCCAGATGATGGCGTCGTCGATCCTGTAGTAGGGAAGAGGGAAGGGGACGTTGAACCCGGGGACCCTGCCGCGGTGGCGGATGCGCTTGGCGCGCAGGCGCTCGAGGGGGACCTCATACACCTCCTCAACTTCGAAAGGCTGCGCCGTGAAGACCGGCTCAGGGTCGACCAGGAAGCCGCAGAAGGGGCTGACGACGAAATTGCTGACGAAGGTGTCGAAGGGCTTCAGCGGGCCAATCATCACCACCCGGTCGGGGTCGATGCCCAGCTCCTCTTGCGCCTCGCGCAGCGCGGTTGCCATCAGGTCGTTGTCCTTCGCCTCGCCCGAGCCGCCGGGGAAGGCGACCTGGCCCTTGTGGGTCGGCACCTTCTCGGTGCGCTTGAAGAACACCACATGCAGTTCGCCGTGGCGCTGGTAGAAGAGCACCAGCACACCGGCCGCCCGCCGCTTGGACGGCGCCTTGACCTCGGGGTAGTCCATCTGGCGCAGGCGGAGAATCGCCGCGAGGGCCTGCAGCAGCGGCGGCAGCGGCCGGCCCTCGGACTCCATGGGGTTGGCTGCCAGGTCCATCCCAGAACGATAATCCCTTGGCAATGCAGACCTACGTCGAGGCCGAGCTCACCGCCGAAGAGCGTGCCGTGCTGGGCCGTCACTTCACTTCGATTGACGGACCAGTCGCGGTGCTCATCAATCTGCCTGACGCCACCCGCGCCGCCCTCTTCGCCCGCTACAGCCGGACCGCAAAGCCCCTGAAGCGAGTCTTCCTCGACGAGTTCTACCAACCCCAGGAGGATGCCACCGTGGCTGGCGATGTCGGCATCGCCAAAGCGTCCGATCTCTTCAGCCGCGTGCTCTCGGACTACGGCGACGACTCTGTCGCCCAGCTGGCCGGCGTTCACGTCAGCTGCGAGCAGGTCTCCAACCTCCTGACCAAGGTGCTCGAGCGTGGTCGCTTGATGGGCTACCTCGAGCAATCGACCCGATACGTCTTCTATGGCGACAAGCCGGGCGGCCGCTACCGCTACTACCGAGACCCGGAGCTTCTCGACGGTCCCAACGCCGGCGCTTACGTGGAGGCGATCGACGGGCTGTTCGATGCCTACTGCGAGGTCTTCGAGGCGGTCAAGGCGTCGCTCCAGGCGCCAATTGCCGAGGATGATGCCGCCGGTCGCCGGGCCGCCAGGGCCGCTGCACTGGATGTCGCCCGAGGCCTGCTCCCCGCCGCCACCGTCTCCAACGTCGGCATCTTTGCCAGCCCCCAGGCGTACGAGCAGCTGCTCCTGCGGATGCGCTCGCACGAACTTCCCGAGGCGCGCGCGTACGCCGAGCTGTTGCTGGCCGAGCTACAGAAGGTGATCCCGGATTTCCTGACCCGCCTGCAGCGACCGGAGCGCGGCGGAGTCTGGGTGGAGTACCGACGCGAACGCAGCGAGGCACTTCAGGCGGCCGCCCATGAGCTTCAGCTTGACGGCGCGAATGCATCGGCTCCGCCGACTCCGAGCACGCGCCTCCTCCGCTGGAGCGAGACCGCCGAAGACCAGATTGTCGCCAACGCGCTCTACCCGTACAGCGGGGTGCCGCTGGACCAGCTCCTGGCTCGGGTTCGCGAGCTGCCGGAGCCGGAACGGGTGCGGTTGTTCGCCGCTTCTGTGGGAGACCGGCGCAACCGCCGTCATCACCCCGGTCGGGAGTGGGAGGCCACTGACTACGAGTTCGAGGTGGTCTCGGACTACGGCGCCTTCCGCGACCTGCAGCGCCATCGTTTGCTGACAATCGAATGGCAGCGGCTGGGAGTCGACCTTGGCTATGACATCCCCAACGAAGCGGTCGAGGCGGGCTGCGCCCCTACCTGGCGCGCGGCGGTCGACCGCGCCGAAGCCGCCTACCGGGCGATTGCCGCCGACTCGCCGGCGCAGGCCGCCTACGTGGTCACCATGGGTCACCGGCTTCGCTACCTGATGCGCATGAACGCGCGCGAGGCGATGCACGTCATCGAACTGAGGAGCTCGCCCCAGGGCCACCCCAGCTACCGACGCGTGGCTCAGGACATGCACAAGCTGATCCGCGACGTCGCCGGCCATCACCTGGTCGCCGACGCGATGAGCTTTGTCAACCAGGACGACGTCCATCTCGGGCGCCTCGATGCCGAGCGACGGAGCCAGTCCACCGCGGGGTCGTAAACTCACGTGCCCATGCCTGAAATCCAGATCTACAACACCCTGGGCCGGCGGAAACAGACCTTTGAGCCGCGGGTACCGGGCAAGGTTTCGATGTACACCTGCGGACCCACGGTCTACAAGTACGCCCACGTCGGCAACATGCGCACCTACCTGATGTCGGATTTCTGGCTGCGGGCTCTTGAGTACCTCGGCTACCAAGTCACCCAGGTCGAGAACATCACCGACGTCGGACACCTCGTCGGCGACACCCAGGACCAGGGCGAAGACAAGATCCTTAAGTCGGCCCAGGAGGAGGGCAAGAGCCCGGAGGAGATTGCCGCCTTCTACACCGCCGCTTTCATAGAGGATTGCGAGCTGCTGCGGATCCGCCCTGCAGCCGCGTACCCGAGGGCGACCGAGTTCATCAACGAGATGATCGCGCTGATTCAGAAGCTGGAGAAGCTCGGCCTCACCTACGAAGTCAACGGCAACGTCTTCTACGACGTGCAGAGGCGAGGTGACTACCCCAAGCTGTCCAACAACACCCTCGACCAGCTCCAGGCGGGCTACCGCATCGACCCCGATCCCAACAAGCGGCACCCGGCCGACTTCCTGCTCTGGAAGGCCGGTGGCGAGCGCCGCCTGCAGATCTGGGACTCGCCCTGGGGCAGGGGCTTTCCCGGCTGGCACCTGGAGTGCTCGGCGATGTCCCTGAAGTACTTTCCCGACGGCTTCGACATCCACACCGGCGCTGTCGACCTCGTCTTTCCGCATCACGAGGACGAGATCGCGCAGTCGGAGCCAGTCGCCGGCCGGCAGGTGGTCAACTACTGGATCCACGGCGAGTTCCTGGAGATGTCGGGGCAGAAGATGGCCAAGTCGACCGGCAACATCATCCGGGTCGCCGACCTCGTCGAGGCCGGTCACGATCCGCTGGCCTTCCGCTTTCTCTGCCTCACCGCCAAGTACCGCGCCAAGTTGAGCTTCTCCATGAGGACGCTCGAGGCTGCGGAGACTGGCCTCACCAACATCCGCCGGCCCGCCTCCAAGCTGGAGCCGGCCGTCGCGGTGGAGTCTGCGGGTGGGCAGGATTTGCAGCGCAAGTTCGTCGAGGCGCTGGCCGACGACCTCGACCTCCCGCTGGTGTCGGCGCTGCTCCAGGAGGTGCTTCGGGCAGACGTCCCCGACGGCGAGAAGCGCGCCCTGCTCGAGGATTGGGACCGCGTCCTGGCACTCGACCTGACCCGCGCCCCGAAGGAGGACGACGCCGAGGCGCCCGCCGAAGCTCATGCGCTGGCGGCGGAGCGTGACGCCGCCCGGGAAGCCAAGAACTATGCCGAGGCCGACGCCCTCCGCGCCAAGCTGGAGGCAATCGGGTGGCAGGTCGAGGACGGCGCCGGCGGCACTCGGCTGCGTCCCCGTCGAGCTTCAGAAGAGCCGACACAGGTAACGTAGCGGTCGTGCCGGACACTCTGACCCGCGCCCAGCGCCATACCCTGGAGGCGCTTGCAACCACGCTCCTGCCGTCGGGGGTTGGCGAGGCGCCGGGGGCGGCCGATCTCAACCTGACGGATCGGCTGATAGGGCAGCTTGATGGCTACGATCGCGCCACCCGCGGCCTGATCAAGGCCATGATCAGCGGCTTCGACTTGATGGGAGTGGCCTCGAAGCAGCTCCGGCCCTTCCATCGCATGAGCCAGGAGCAGCGCAACGCCTTCCTGGAGAGGCTGGAGACCGGCGGGCTCGCCTTTCGCCGCGACCTCACCATGGGTCTCAAGGCGCTCATCAGCCTGGCCTACTTCTCGACCCCGGAGGTTGAGAAGACGATCAAGTACGACGGCCTCCCGCTGGTGCCGGTGACCCATGAGAAGCAGAGCCAGCAGCTCCCCGTGACCCGCTACCCAGACGTCGATGACGGCGCCCGCGACGATGCCGACGTTGTGATCGTTGGGACCGGCGCCGGTGGCGCAGTGGCCGCCTACGAGCTGGCTTCCGCGGGCCTTTCGGTGATCATGGTCGAAGAGGGAGGGCCCTTCAGCCGCGACGATTTCGCCAACCGTCCCGTGCTCGAGCGTTTGGACCGCGCCTACCGCGACCACGGGCTGACCTTCACCACCGGCAACGTCACCATCTCGCTGCCGATGGGCAAGGCGGTGGGCGGCACCACCGTCGTCAACTCGGGCACCTGCTTCCGGGCGCCGGAGTGGATCCTCGCCAAGTGGGGCCGCGAGTACGGCGTCAGGGACACCGACCCCGAGACAATGGATCCCTATTTCGCGCAGGCGGAGGAGATCCTCAACGTCACCCCCGTCCCCGACGAGGTGCTGGGGAAGAACGGCGAGACCCTCAAGCGGGGGGCCGAGGCTCTGGGCTGGAGCAGCGGCCCGATCCCGCGCAACATCCGCAGCTGCCACGGTTCCGGCGAGTGTGCCTTCGGCTGCCCCCGCGACGCCAAGCAGTCGATGCAGCTCAGCTATCTGCCGATGGCAGTTAATGCAGGCGCGCGGATCTATGCCAAATGTCGCGCTCGGCGGGTCCGCCACGACGGGATTCGAGCCACCGGCGTCGAGGTGGCGATCCTCGACCCCGAGACCGGCCGCGAACGCGGCACCCTCGAGGTCCGGGCCCGCACCGTGGTGGTGGCGGCGGGTGCCGTGTTCACGCCGATCCTGCTGCAACAGAGCGGGCTCGGCGGCATCAGCCGCCAGCTCGGTCGCAACCTGCGCATCCACCCGGGCGCCGGGGCGATGGCGATGTTCGATGACGAGCTGCGCGCCTGGCGCGGGACGATGCAGTCCTACCATGTCGACGAGCGGCTGGAGAGCGACGGCATCATCCTCGAGGCCACCATGCCGCCGCCGGGGATCTCGTACAGCGCCGGCGCGCTGCCCTTCTTCGGCGAGCAGCTGGTCCAGCACGTCGTCGACTACCCGCGGATGGCATCGGTTGGGATGATGGTCAGCGACCACACGTCGGGCCGCGTCTTTCGCCGCCCCGACGGCAAACCGTTGATGTTCTACAACATGGGCAAAGATGAGACCCGCCGGATGGCTGAGGCCGTCAAGATGGCCGGCGAGGTCTACTTCGCCGCCGGCGCCAAGGAGTTCTATCCAATCCTCCAGGGCCACCCCGTCATGCGCTCAGTCGAGGAGGTCCGGCGGATCAACTCCGACAAGGTCAAGCCGAGCGATCTCAAGTTGTCGGCATACCACCCGATGGGCACCGCTCGGATGGGTGAGGACCCGCGGCGCGCGGTCGTCGACAGCAACGGCCGCAGCTTCGCCTGCGAGGACCTCTACGTCTGCGACGCCAGTCTCTTCCCTTCGTCGACGGCGGTTAATCCGCAACTGACCCTCATGGCGACGGCCCATCGCATTGGCCGTCGCCTGGCGGAGGAGCTGACCGGCGGAGCCGGGTTGCCTAGGAGCTGACCTCCAGCTTTGGGGGGCGCTCCTGCCGGTACTCGGCCGCCATTTCGGCCATCAACTCGAAGTTCTCGCCGAACTTGGGGTTGTGGCTGGTCTTGCGGGTCCGCTTCACGATCGTCCCCAGACTCTTCCAATAGACGTCAAAAGCGAAGGCGTCGAAGAGCAGGTCGCGGCTGATCAGGTTGTGGATGACCATCGCGCCGATCTCCTCAAAGAAGTGCGCCAGCCCAGTCGCCTGGGCCTCGGTCACCTTGCCTTTCTGCAGGGCGTTGAACGCCGTCGCCAGCGGCTCATCGTGCACGATTGACATCACGCCGAGGAGAAGGTGGGCGTCCGTCGCTTCAGGACGATGCAGCGGCTGCGTCAGGCCGTGGCTGACCGCTCGCTGACTAACTGTTTTGCCGGCCATGTGGTTGCCTCCTATTCGTAGATCAACGCCCCCCTCGCTACAACAGTAGCGCGGCCGTGTCCCTGCAGGTGAGGTCGACCGACCCGAAATTGGATTCCAATTGTGACCAGAGTGGGGTATACGTTTCCGAGAAAAGCACGTAAAAGCACAGATACAGCACGGGCCTCTTGGGGCCGCGTGCTTGCAGGCGACATCCCTGCGCTTTCCCTCCCGGCCGGCCATGGGGCCCGAGCCCGAGACCGGCCTGGCTTAGGCCGTAGCGCGTCGTCTCGCGTGGGCGCCTTTTGCATGCGCGCCTTTTGCCGCGGCCGGCTTTCGTGCGGCGCTCGGTCGACGTGCCGCCGGGCGTTCCCTGGCCGGCGCGGGGGCGGCCTGGCTGGCTCGAGCGACGTCGAGGAGCTCGGCAAACGACTCCTCCATGCATTCGCCTAGTCGGGGCAGGTCGGGGAAGGCGGAGCGGTCGGCGATATAGCCGAAGTTGATCCCGCCCAGGTAGCTGAAGATCGCGGTCGCCACCTGCATCCCCTCGTAGAGGAAGGCGATCGGCATCGCTTCCACGAGCCGGCAGCCCAGCGTGTACAGCGGCCACTGAGGGCCGGGCACGTTGGTGACGATGGTGTTGTAGTTCATCGATCGGAGCGACGCACGGGCCACCATTCCGTGCAGCGTGGCCGGGGCGAACCCCGCGAGCTTGAGGAGGATGTCGGCGCCAAGCGCCTGCTTGCTCTTCTTGAGCCGGTCGACATTGGCCTTGGCCTTGCGCATCCGAGCCGCCGGGAAGGGCTCGTCGACCGGTAGCGGTACCAGCATCAGGGCGAGCACATTACCGAGCGCGGTCTTCTGCTTCTCGTCGCGAAGGGAGACCGGGACCAATGCTTTCAGCTTGAGGTTGTCCACGTCCTCCTCATGGATTTCCAGGTACTTGCGGAAGCCGCCTGAGACGATGCCCAGGACGACGTCGTTGATGGTGGCGCCGAAGGCGTTCTTGATCTCCTTGAACTCGTCCAGCTGGAAGCTGCTGTACCAGTAAGCTCGGCTGGGCCCGGTGGGTCCGTTGAGCGGTCCCTCCGGAGGGGTCAGTTCGCGGACGGTGACGGCGAGGGCGCCCGCGCCCTCGGAGAGAGCGGATGCGAGCCGGCCCGGGTTGCTGACCGCGTCGACGGCCGTCCGGACGATGCCGACGGGAGCCGCCGCTCGCTCGCGCAGGCTCTGCATCAGCAGCCCCAGGGTGCCAGGATCGTTCTTGGCGCTCTTCCACTTGGACTTCTCCGCCGGCGGGACGTACTCGTCGGTGGTGTCCATCAGCACCGTCGCCAGTTCGAGCGCCGACAGGCCGTCCACCATGGCGTGGTGGGTCTTGGTCAGCAGCCCCCAATTGCCGCCCTCGAGGTTCTCGATGTAGTACAGCTCCCAGAGCGGATGGCGGCGGTCCAGCTGCCGCGAGAAGACCCTCTCGATGTAGTCGCACAGCTGCTTCTTGGTGCCCTTGCCCGGGATCGCCGCGCGCTTGACGTGGAAGTTGATGTCGAAGCGATCGTCGTCGACCCACACCGGCGTGTCGACGTTGAGGGGAAGGAATGCAACCTTCTGCCGGTAACGCGGCATCAGGTCGAGCCGCGGTTCGATGTGCCTCAACAGCGCCTGGTATCGCTCGTCGTGGCTCTGCCAGGGACCGGGTTCGAAGATGGCGATGCCACCAACGTGCATGTGGGTGTTACGAGTCTCGAGGTGGAGGAACGACGAATCCAGCGAGCTGAGTCTTTGAGCGGGCACTGATATCTCCTTCCAGCGGTGCTTGCGGCTCGGGGCCTGACGTAGGTTGCAAAGTATGAGGGCTGCGCGGACGGCTTATCCTGTGGGGCGAGGTCGCGCGGGTGGGCCGTCAGGGGAGAACGCGATGAGCACAGCTGCCAAGATCCTGGTCGTCGGCGGTGTCCTCAACCTCGCCGCGGCATTCGTTCTCGGCCACATGCAGAAGGAACAGCTCATGGCCATGGTCGCCCTGCTCGACCAGCGTCTTGCCCGTGTCGACCTTGGAGATCTTGGGCGAGGTGCCGCCTTTCATGATGTGCTGTGAGAGTTCTCGCTCCAGGGCGGTCTCCACCTCGGTGACCAGCGCCGGTGAGTCCTCGTCGCCCAGGGGCTGTGGCCGCCGAAGGCCTTGGTGTACCAGCTCTTGAAGTCGATCACACCGATCTTCTTCGCCAGCTTGCCGCCGGCGTCGTAGATCCAGTGCCGCGGGAACGGACTGGCGCTTACGATGTCGTGCTCGACCCTTCCGTCGGCGTGGATGGTCAGCCCCAACACGGCTGGGCCGCAAAATGAACCACCCGCGCCCGAGTCCGGCTGGCGCAATCCGACGGCGCTCTTTCGGTCGCCATCGGAGATGACGGTCGAGGCTTCGATCCAAGCAGCGTCAAGAGGGGCTCGGGTCTTCAGAACATGGATGACCGACTGGACGCGCTCGGCGGGACTGTCGAAATCGAGTCGGCACCTGGATCTGGCGCGACGGTGACCGTTCGTTTGCCGATCGGTTTGCGATCAGGAAACCCTGGCCGACCAATGCGACCAGGAGCAGGCAGCCCCAGAGGACGATCGGCCCTTTGCGGCTGGTCGCCTGCATGTCGCCCGTAGCGGGGCGCGTGCCTCGTCCCACAGATCCCTCTGCCATGCCTCACATTCTGCGTGACGACTCCGCGCCGAATACAGGGTGTTGACCGTACGAGTTCGGGCCGAAGCCCGCTATTCCGGGGTGGTGCCAGCACCCCCGGCGCGTCTAGGCGGGCTGCAGCTCCTCTTCGGCCACGCCGACGCCGAAGTACTTTGCCTGAGGGTGGTGGAAGACCAGGGCACTGACGCTGGCCTCAGGATCCATCATGAATCCGTCGGTCAGCTCGACGCCCACGGTCTCGGGCTTGAGCAGCTTCCATAGGATCGCCTGGTCGGACAGGTTGGGGCAGGCGGGGTAGCCGAAGCTGACGCGGATGCCCTGGTAGCGCGCCTTGTGGATGTCGGCCATGCTGAAGTCGGGCGGGTCCTCGATTCCCCAGCCGCGGCGGAGGTCGTGGTGGAGCTTCTCCGCGAATGCCTCTGCGGTCTCGATCGCTAGCGCCTGCATGGTCTGGGAGAGGACGTACTCGCCCTTGTCCTTGAGCTCCTGGCTGAGTTTGCGCACGCCCGCGCCGCATGAGGTGACGAACATTGCGACGGTGTCGGTCTCGCCCGACGCCAGCGGCGCGACATAGTCCGCCAGGCAGAGCCGGTCGCCCTCTGCCTGGCGCGGGAAGCTGAAGCGAGCCAGCTCCGCCCCGCGGGCGCTGGAATCGTTCTCCGGTGCCGCGAAGATCACGACGTCATTGCCTTCGCTGCCCGAGAGGAAGTACTGGTAGACGCCGCGGGCTCGGATCCAGCCGCCCTCGGCGCGCTTCTTGGCGTCCTCGACGATCTCCTGCAGCTTGAGGAACTTGGCGTCGTCGCCGCCCATCAGGCGGTGGACATTGCCCTGCAGCCCGAGGTGCTTGCCGTAGAGCATCTGCGGGTTCAGGTACGGCCATAGCTCGTGGAGCCTCAGCGCCAGCTCGTGTCGCTCGAGGTCCGGCGCCTGGCGCGCTGGTGCGACGTCGACGCTTGGCGATCTCACCGTGCTCACCGGTGCCGCCGGTCTCGGCGTCTTCTGGGGCGCCTCGCCGAGCTTGGCGACACGCTCGTCGACAAGCTTCTGCAGCTCGGCGCGGCCTTCCGGTTTGGCCAGCCGGTTGGCCAGCTCGAGGCCCTCCATGGCGTCCTTGGCGTACAGCACCAGCGTCTGGTAGGTCGGCAGGATGCGCCGGTAGGTGAAGTTGGGCGTCAGCGCCGCGCCGCCCACCAGCAGCGGCAGCGAGATCCCGGCGGCACGCAGGTCCTCGGCGGTGATCACCATCTGCTGTGCCGACTTGACCAGCAGGCCGCTCAGCCCGATGAAGTCGGGCTGGTGCTCCTTGACGGCGGCGATCAGCATCTCCGGCGCCACCTTGATGCCGAGGTTGATGACGTCGTAGCCGTTGTTGCCGAGGATGATCTCGACCAGGTTCTTGCCGATGTCGTGGACGTCGCCCTTGACGGTGGCCAGCAGCAGCTTGCCCTTGCTCGAGGTCTCGGTCTTCTCCATGAACTGCTCGAGGTGGGAGACGGCGGCCTTCATCACCTCCGCGCTCTGCAGCACCTCGGCGACGATCAGTTCGTTTGCCCCAAAGAGCCGGCCGACCTCGTCCATGCCAGCCATCAGCGGCCCGTTGATGATCTCCAGCGGCGACATCCCCTCCTTGACGCGCTTCTCCTCGAGATCGGGAATCAGGCCTTCCTTGGTGCCCTGGATGATGTAGCTGGCGATGCGCTCGCCGATCGGCAGGAGGTCGATCTGCACCCCCTGCTGGGGCTTGCGCTCGCGGAACTTGGCGGTGAAGACGCCGATGTCATCGTCGCTGCCCTCGAAGAGGAGCTTGTCGCAGAGCGCCTTCTCGGCCTCGGGGATGGTGCCGTATCGGACCAGCTTCTCGGAGCTCACGATGGCGAAGTCGAGGGCCGCCTTGGTGGCGTGGTGGAGGTAGACGCTGTTGAGGACTTCGCGCCCTGCCTCGGGCAGCCCGAAGGAGACGTTGGAGATGCCGAGCACGGTGCGGGTCCCGGGGAAGCGTTTCTTCAGCTCGGTGATGGCGTTGATGGTCTGTGGCGCCGAGCCACGGTAGTTGTCGTCGCCGGTGGCGCAGGGGAAGACCAGCGGGTCCCAGATGATGTCCTCGGGGGCAATACCGTACTTCTCCGTCAGCAGCTGGTAGCTGCGCTCGGCGACCTTGACCTTGGCCTCGGTGGTTATCGCCTGTCCCTTCTCGTCGATGCAGCCGACCACCAGGGCGGCGCCGTACTGGTGCGCCAGCGGCGCCACCGCCGCGAACCTGGTCTCGCCGTCCTCAAGGTTTATGGAATTGAGGATGACCTTGCCCTGCGAATAGGGGAGGGCGGTCTCGAACACCCTGATGTCGGTGGCGTCGATCACCAGCGGCACCTTGACCAGCTTGACCGTGACCTCCAGGAAGTTCTCCATGTCCCTGATCTCGTCGGCGTCGGGGTTGCTGAGGCAGACATCGATGAGGTTCGCGCCCGCCTTGACCTGGGCGCGGGCGATCTCGGCGGCCTCCTCCCACTGCTCGTCGACGATCAGCCGCTTGAACTTGCGGCTGCCGATGACGTTGGTGCGCTCGCCGATGATCAGCGGGCGGCTGGACTCCTCGCACTCGACGTACTCGATACCGCTGACATGGGTGATGTGTGCGCTGGTCGGCAGCTGGCGTGGCTTGTGGGCGCGCGCCGTCGCTGCGATCTGACGGATGAACTCGGGGGTCGTGCCGCAGCAGCCGCCGACGAGGTTGAGCCAACCCCGCTCGGCGAACCGGCCCAGGGTCTCGGCCATCATCTCGGGCGTCTCCGAGTACTGACCCAGCTCGTCCGGAAGGCCGGCGTTGGGATAGACGGAGACGAAGCAGTCGGCCATCCCCGCCAGAGTGCGGATGTGGTCGGTCATGAACTCCGGGCCGGTGGCGCAGTTAAGCCCGATCGAGGTCATGTGGGCGTGCTCCACCGAGGTGTAGAAGGCGTCGACGCCCTGGCCGGCGAGCATGGTGCCCATCGGCTCGATCGTGCCCGACAGCATCAGCGGGGTCCTGAAGCCGACCTCGCGGAAGGCCCCCCAGATCCCGAGGATCCCGGCCTTGACGTTGCGAGTGTCCTGCGAGGTCTCCAGCAGGAGCGTGTCGGCGCCGCCCTTGAGCAAGCCGAGCGCCTGCACCTGATAGTGGTGGCGCAGGCCGTCGAAGGTGATACCGCCGGTGACGGTGATTGCCTTTGTCGTCGGCCCCATCGAGCCGGCCACAAAGCGCGGCCCATCGAACTCGGCGGCGACCTCGCGGGCCAGCCGGGCGGCGGTGGCGCTGATCTCCTCGGCCTGGTCCTGCAAGCCATACTCGCCCAGCACCAGCGGAGTGCTCCCGAAGGTGTCGGTGCCGACGATGTCCGACCCCGCCTCGTAGTAGGCGCGGTGCATGCCCTTGACGATGTCGGGCCGGGTCATCACCAGGTTCTCGTTGCACCCCTCCAGCTCGACGCCGCCAAAGTCATCGGCGGTCAGGTCGCAGCCCTGAAGGTAGGTGCCCTGGGCGCCGTCGAGCACAAGGATGCGCTCGCGCAACAGCTCTTCGAACTGCTGTCCCCGCTCGTTCAGCGGTAGGTCGGTCGGCGGACCAGGCAATGGATGTGCGGAATCGGCAGCCATCGTCCCTCCAATGCTACCCGGGCAACTGCAACGTCAAGCTTGCCCCTGCCGACAATCTCCAGGGGCGTCTCTGAATTGGGCTGAACGTGGCTGATGCTAAACTCGAATTATTCGGTGCGGGGAACCGCACGTAACTCAACGCGGAGGATCCATCCAAATGGCCATTGACACCCAGCTGATCACTCTTACAGACGACGCCGTAGGACAGCTGCGCAGCATGATCGAGAAGAAGGGCAACCCCAGCCTCGGTCTTCGTGTTTGGGTGCAGGCCGGCGGCTGCTCTGGATTCTCGTACGGCATGGCGCTGGACGATTCCCCGCTGGATGACGACGTCATCAGCGAGGTCTCGGGACTCAAGGTCATCGTCGACGCTTCCTCCGCTTCCCACCTCCAGGGTGCCAAGGTGGACTACGCCGACAGCCTCATGGGCGCCGGCTTCACAGTCCTGAACCCCAACGCCGTTTCGAGTTGCGGCTGTGGCCACAGCTTCGAGTCGGCCCAGGGTGGCGGCGAGGCTCAGGCTTGCGGTTCGGGAGGCTGCGCCCACTAGGTCGCGACGGCTGGGCCGCCGATCCGTGCGTCGGCGCCTCCGCTCCTCGCCTCACGTACTACGGGTACGCTTGGTGCGCTGCTCCTAGGCTTCTACCCCTGGCTCGTCGATCGGCCGCTCACTCGGTAGGTAGGCCGCCGATCGGCCGCTACTTGCTAGCGCATTAGGTCCCGACGGTCTCCCCCGGCAGCCCGTACATGCCCTTGTAGAAAACCAGCGGGCGCCCCCGGCCCAGCTCGGTGCTGGTGGCTTCCGCGAGGAAGACGGTGTGATCGCCGCCGTCATAGCGAGAGTGCTTGCGAGCGGCGATGTAGGCGAGGCAATCCGGGATGCGCGCCGCGCCGTAGGCGTCGGTGCTGGTCGACACCCCAGCGAACTTGTCGATGTCCGGGGTGGCAAAGCGACGCGCCAGCTCCTCCTGCTGCTCAGTGAGGATGTTGACCAGGAAGCCCTCGGCCTCCGTCATCGCCGGGTAGCTGGAGATGCTCTTGTCGACGCAAACCAGGATGAGCGGCGGATCGAGCGACACCGATGTGAAGGAGTTGGCCGTCAGGCCGTGCGCCTCGCCTGCCTGGCTGCGCATCGTGACGATGGCGACGCCGGTCGCGAAATGTCCGCAGGCGATGCGGAACTGGCTGGCGTCGAGGCTCACCCGGCAAGCGTACAAAAGCCGGGCATCGACGTCAGCCTCGGATCGCCGCGGACCTGAAGTCGAGGACCTCGGCGGCCAGCCGCAGGCGGCCCTCAAAGCCCTCCATGAGAGTGTCGGTGAGGAGGACCCTGAGCCCCCCGGACTCGAGCTCGGGCTTGAAGGCGACGTCCTGGCGGTCGATCACGATGGCGTCGAGCAGCCCCTCGTACGCCTGGGCGACTCCGATCGGGGTGATGGGTAGGCCGGCCGCCTGCATCATCGGCACCGTCGGTCCCTTGACCGCCTCGCTGCCGATCAAGGGCGAGATCGCGATCCGCATCCCGGTTGCCTGTGCCAGCGCTTCCTTGAGCCCGCGGATCGCGAGCATCGGGCCGATGCTGGCGACGGGGTTGCTGGGGGCGATCATCACGGTGCTGGCGCCCAGAATGGCGGCCAGCGCTTCGGGACTGGGGAGGGCCTCGGCGGCGCCGTCGAAGCGCACCTCATCCACTGGGGGCTCGAAACGACGGCGTACGAAGTAGTCCTGGAAGTCGAGCTCGCCGTCGGGTGTCACCACCACGGTCCGGAGCCGGTCGTCGCTCATGGGGATGACTGCGCACGCGATTCCAAGACGCTGGGCCAACTCGGCCGTGACCTCGGTCAGCCGCTTGCCCCCTCTCAGCCATTGCGTGCGCAGGATGTGGGTGGCCAGGTCGCGGTCGCCGAGCTTGAACCACGTCGGCTCGCCGTAGCGCTCGAGCAGCTCCAACGCCTGGAAGCTTTCTGAGTCCAGGCCCCAGCCCTGGTCGCGATTGATCAGTCCCGAGAGGGTGTAGAGCACGGTGTCGACGTCGGGGCTGACGTGGAGGCCCCAGAACTCCTGGTCATCGCCGGTGTTGCAGATGACGGAGAGCGCCTCCGGGGCGAGCAACTCCTGCAGTCCCTCGACCAGCTTGACACCACCGATCCCCCCGCTCAGCACGGTCACCCGCTCGCGGCTTGGCGGGGGGCTCATCGGAAATAGTCCTGCGCTGGGTCGCGCATGAGGACGCTGGCGGTGCCCTCGGCGGCGGTGAAGGGATAGCCGCGGATGACGGCGGCGGGGACTCGGTCGAGCTTGTTCATGACCAGCTCGGCGGCGCTGCAGAGCTCGTCGGCGACCGCCAGCTCGGTGCCCTTGAGGGTGCGACCGCCGGCGTCGACAAGGCCGCGGTAGTCGTGGATCGCCTCCATCCCCGCGACCCCCAGGGCGACGTTGACGAGCCCGTACCGAAAGGGGCGTCCGAAGGTGTCGCTCACAAGCACCGCGATGGCCGCGCCAAACCGTGCCGACAGGCCGTCCAGCAGTCTCCGCGCACTCGCGTCGGAGTCCACCGGCAGCAGCAGGGCGCTGGTGTCGTCGCCGGTGTTGCTGCGGTCGACACCAGCGTTGGCGCAGACGAAGCCGTGGACCGTCTCCACCACCAGTACCCCCGGGGCGCTGCGCAGGACCCCGCGGCTCTGCGAGAGGATCAGCTCGACCTCGCCTGCGTCGAACCCGGTGATTGCCGCCAGCCTCATCGCCTCGGCGCCGGCGGCGGGGTTTTCCGCCACTCGCATGCCCTCCGCCTTCGATATCACCTTGCTGGCCACCACCACGATGTCGCCGTCGACCAGGCCGCCGACCGAGGTCTCGATGGCCGCGCTCAGCAGCCCCACCAGGTCGTCGCCCGACTCGACCTCGGGCACGCCGCCGACCGGAAGAAGCTGAACGGAGGGAGCCGTCTTCAGTAGGACCGCTGCTCCCGCGGCCACCAGATGTTGTCCTTGATCTGTTCGGCTCGCAGCTGGCCCGCCTCGATCAGCACCCGGCGCCCGTCGGGCCCGGAGACCTCCAAGGCGTCGATGTCGTCGGGGGTATCGATGTCGAGGCGCACGCGACGATTGTCGATGACCTTCACTGGCAGTCTCAGCGCCGCGGCCTCGCGCTTGTGCATCGAAAGGCTGTCGGGGCCGAAATGGAGGCGCATATCGATGGCCGGGTCGAGGCGCATCGCGTTGGTGCCAAGGCCTTCGCGATCGGAGACCATCACCAGCACCGGTGGCTTGGGGCGGAGCATCTCGTCGATGTCCTTGGGTCGTACCAGGGGAACGTCGGCCGACACCGTGAGGATGTTGGTGGCGCCACGTTTGATGGCGGCCGAGAAGCCTGCGCCGACGGCGGCGCTCTGGCCGAAGAGGTCGGCGCGTTGGAGGACCTCGAAGTTGCGGTGCAGCGCCATCTTGGCGGCGAGCTCGGTGTCGACAACGGCAAGTCGGAGGTCGACGAAGGGGCAGTCGGCGACGGCGCGGAGGACGCGGTCGGCGGAGGCCTGTGCCAGGCACGCCCGCTGGTCGGGGTCGAGCCTGTCGGAGAGCCTGGTCTTGGCGCTGGTGAAGGCCTTGATGGGCACGACCACGCAGATCACGACCCTATTCTGACTCGGCCGTCAGTTAGGATTGCCGCCGTGATGGCCCAGGCGGAGTCGAACGCGCCGGAGATCCCCGACAACTGGCTCAACGACCTGACCGACTACAGGTTGTGCTTCGTGTGCGGGACCAAGAATCCTGGCGGCCTGAAGCTTCACTACCGCCAAGAGGGCGATGAGATCGTCACCGAGTTCGTCGGCAAAGCGGACCACCAGGGCTTCCCGGGCGTCGTCCACGGCGGGCTGCTCTCCACCATCCTCGACGAGACCATGGGTCGCACGGCGCTCTTCACACGCACCTGGACGATGACCGGCCGACTCGAGATCCGCTATCGCAGCCCCGCCCCCGTCGGCGAGCGCCTCACCTGTCGCGCCCGGCTGACCCGGGGCCGCAACAGCGCCTTCGAAAGCCGGGGCGAGATCACTCTCGATGATGGCACCGTGCTGGCCGAGGGCAAGGGATTGTTCATCCGCGTCCCCGACGACGTCCTCCGCCAGGCCGCCGAGGCCCATCCCGAGTTGGGCGAGTTCTTCAACTCGATGCCCGACGGGCGACCCCTGGGACGTAAGTGACCCAGCGCTACTTCATCTTCGACGAGGAGCACGAGGCCTACCGCGAGAGCGTCCGAGCCTTTGTCAGCAAGGAGCTCGCACCCCACGCCGAAGAGTGGGAGAAGGCCGAGGACTTCCCCGACGAGGTCTTCCGCCGCATGGGCGCGCTGGAGATGTTCGGGAACAAGTTCGACGAGAAGTACGGCGGTACCGACGCCGGCTACCTCTTCGAGGCGGTGCTGGTCGAGGAAATGTCGCGATGTGGTTCGGGTGGGGTCGCCGCCGGGCTCGGCGCCCACGCCCAGATCGCGCTGCCGCCGATTGCCAGCTTCGGCAATGAGGAACAGAAGCAGCGCTGGCTGGTACCCGGGATCAAGGGCGAGAAGATCGCGGCCCTCGGCATTACCGAGCCCGAGGCCGGCTCCGACGTCTCCGGGATCAAGACCAGGGCTGTCCGCGACGGCGACGACTACATCCTCAACGGCTCCAAGATGTACATCACCAACGGCTGTCGCGCCGACATTCTGGTCACCGCGGTGCGCACTGGCGAGGATCCCCACGGGGGTGTCTCGTTCATCGTCGTCGAGAAGGGCACTCCGGGGTTCGACCAGAGCACCAGGCTGAAGAAGCTCGGCTGGCGGGCGTCCGACACCGCCCAGATCTTCTTCTCCGACTGCCGCGTGCCGGCGGCCAACCTGCTCGGCGGCGAGGGCGCCGGCTTCCCCATGATCATGGCCAACTTCCAGTGGGAGCGGCTGACGATGGCGCTGGGTGCGGTGACCGGCGCGGAACAGACGATGAAGCTGGCCAAGGACTATGCTGAGACCCGGATCGCCTTCAACCGGCCGATCGTGAGGTTCCAGGCGATCAAGCACAAGATCGTCGAGATGGCCACCGAGATCGAGATGGCGCGCCACCTGACGTACCACGCGCTCTGGCTCTTCAGCCAGGGCCGCGACGCCGTCAAAGAGGTCTCCATGGCCAAGATCGCGGCCACCGAGGCTGCCACCCATGTAGCGGACGAGGCGGTCCAGATCCACGGCGGATACGGCTACATGATGGAGTTCCCGGTGCAGCGCGCCTGGCGCGACGCCCGCCTTGGCCCCATCGGCGGCGGGACGACTCAGATCATGCGGGAGATCATCGCCAAGTCGATGGACCTTTAGGCGGCGACTAGACACCGCGGGCTTGTGGGGGCTACAGTAGCGCCGCCGAGGCAACCGCCTTGAGGGGGGAAGAAAAGGGTGAGCTGGCTGCTGTTCTGGCTGCTCCTGCATATCACCGCCGCAATCATCGCGTTCGGGCCGAACTTCGTATTCCCGTTAATCGGCTCACTGGTCCCAAAGCACCCCCATGCGCTGCACTTCGCGGTGGAGTTGCAGCACAAGATGGAGACCGGACTGATCATTCCCGTTGCCCTGACCATGCTCGTCAGCGGGACCGGGCTGATCATCACCGCCAACATCAACGTGCTGGCGACGACCTTTCTGCTGGTCGCCATCATCCTTTACCTGATCGCGCTCTCGATCGCAGTCTTCAACCAGGTGCCGACCACCTCCAAGCTGCTCAAGCTGACAGCCGGTGGTCCGCCGCCCGGGGCCCCGCCGGGACCACCACCCCCTGAGGTGATGGCGCTGATCAACCGGGCGAAGTACGGCGGCATCGCGCTCACCGTCCCCCTGCTAAGCCAGGGGGGATCCACACCGGTCCGATCTTCGGATAGCTGGCAGGCGCCCCTCTAGGCGCGCCGGATTAGGAAGCGAAACTCGGGTCCGGGCAGCTCCTTGACGCTGACGAACTCGTGATGCTTGCGCTGACACCAGGCTCGGAAGTCGTGGTCCGCCCCCGGATCGGTGGCCAGTATCTCCAGTAGCTCACCGGGCTCGATGTAGTCGATCTCGTTGCGCGCCTTGATCAGCGGCAGCGGGCAACGCAGACCCCGGGCATCGATGGTGCGGGCGGGGCGGTTCGGGTCTGCCATGAGTCAGTAGCGACAATATATAGATGAGGCAGGAGTACCCCTTCACCTTCATCGTCGGCCAGGAGCAGATGAAGCTGGCGCTGGTTCTCAACGCCATCAATCCGCGAATCGGTGGTGTCCTGGTGCGGGGGGAGCGCGGCACGGCGAAGTCGACAGCGGTGCGGGCGCTGGCGGCGCTGCTCCCCGAGCAGAAGGTGGTCGTCGGTTGCCACTACTCCTGCGACCCGGATGTCCCGCGCGATTTGTGCCCCGATTGCCGCGCACAGTTGAAGAAGGGGGAGGAGCTGCCGACGGCGTCGACGCGGATGCGCGTCGTCGAGTTGCCGGTGGGTGCCAGCGAGGATAGGGTGGTCGGCACAATCGACCTCGAGGCCGCGATCCGGCATGGCGAGCGGCGTTTCGAGCCGGGGCTGCTGGCCCAGGCCAACCGCAACATCCTCTACGTCGACGAGGTCAACCTCCTCGACGATCACCTGGTCGACGTACTCCTCGACGCCGCCGCGATGGGCATCAACACCGTCGAGCGCGAAGGCGTCTCCTTCACTCACCCGGCTCGCTTCATCCTGGTCGGGACCATGAACCCCGAGGAGGGCGAGCTGCGGCCGCAGCTTCTGGATCGCTTCGGGCTCTGCGTCGACGTCAGCGGCGCCGACGACATCGAGGACCGGGTGCGGATCATGGAACAGGACCAGTGGCGGGCGCTGGACAGCGAGCGCTTCAGCCGCGAGGCAGCCGACAGTGAGGCGCGCCTGGCCGGTGACATCGTCGCCGCTGAGGCACGGCTGGCCGCGGTCGGAGTCAGTCGCATCATGCTCGAGCTGGCGTCCAGCCTCGCCGTCGCGGCCGGGGCCTCCGGCCACCGCGCCGACATCGTGCTGGTGCGTGGCGCGCGGACGCTGGCGGCGCTGAGGGGGCTCGACGCCGTGGGCCTGCCGGAGATCCAGGATGCCGCCGACCTGGCCCTCAACCACCGCCGCCGCGAGCAGTCGCCCGTGACGCGCCACTCCCAGGAGGACTTCCGTCAGCAGGCCGAGGAGAAGCTGAAGGAGCTCGAGGCCGACGCCGAGAAGGCGAAGGCCGAGGGCAAGCCGGAGGCCAGCGCTCAGAGCGACTCCGGTGCCGGTGGGGACCAGGTCGACGCCGAGACCAGCGCTGCGCAGGCGCCGCTGAATCCCAGCGACCCCGCGCCGATGGAGGGCTCGGAGCCGTTCGTAGGCGAGATCTTCCCGATCGCCAAGATCGAGATCCCCCGAGAGCGCCGCCAGCGCAAGGCTGCCGGCAAGCGCACCAAGAGCATCACCGGCCAGCGCCGGGGGCGCTACGTGAGGGCCACCACAGTCGAAAAGACAACCGACCTGGCGCTGGATGCCACCCTGCGCGCGGCGGCACCGATGCAGCGAAAGCGGCGGGCCGCCGCCGCCGCCGCCGGCGAGGAGGTCGGCGAGAGGCTCCGACTGGAGCGCCACGACCTGCGCCAGAAGGTGCGCGACCGAAAGATCGGCAACCTGATCGTCTTCGTGGTCGACGCGTCCGCGAGCATGGATGCCGAGCAGCGGATGACCGCCACCAAGGGTGCCGTGCTCTCGCTGCTGCGCGACGCCTACGTGCGCCGAGACAAAGTTGCGCTGGTGGTCTTCAGCGGCCGCGAGGCCCGGGTTGTGCTGCGGCCCACCAACAGCGTCGAGATGGCCGAGAAGCGGCTCAGCCGGCTATCCGTCGGCGGCACCACACCGCTGACCCACGGGCTGGTCGAGGGGCTGAAGCTGGTCCGCTCGGAGCGCCTCAAGAATGCCGACGTGTACCCTCTGCTGGTGCTGATCTCAGACGGTAGAGGCAACATCTCGGTGGCCGGCGACGAGCCGCTGATCGAGGCGCAGCGGGTGGCGGAGCAGATCCAGACCGAGGGCATCCGTGCGCTGGTGATCGACTCTTCCCGCGACTACTCAAAGAGCCTGCCGGCGCGGCGCCTGGCTCAGATCAGCGGGTCGGCCTACAGCAGCTACGCCCTCAACGCCTGCAACGACCTCGCCGAGCACATGGGCGGCCGTTACCTCGGCCTCTTCGACCTCAACCAGGGCAGCATCCTGGCCGGGGTCCAGGAATCCCTGGGGCAACGATCCGCATGAGCGAGCTGGAGATGTCCAGCGTGCGCGGCGCGGTGTATCCCTTCACCGCCATCGTGGGCCAGGATCGGATGCGTCTGGCGCTGGAGCTGAACGCCGTCAACCCTGCCATCGGCGGGGTCCTGATTCGCGGTGAAAAGGGCACCGCCAAATCGACCGCGGTGCGCGCCCTGGCGCGGCTTCTGCCCGAGATCGACGTCGTCCAGGGCTGCCACTACAGCTGCGAGCCGCCGGGCGACGAGGGTGATGCGAGGCTCTGCATCGACTGCACCGAAAAGCTGGCACGCGGCGAGAAGCTGGGCGTGACGCAACGACGGATGCGGGTCGTGGAGCTGCCCATCAACGCCAGCGAGGACCGCGTCGTTGGCAGCATCGACATCGAATCGGCGATCAAGACCGGGACCAAGAAGTTCGAGCCGGGCGTGCTGGCCGAGGCCAACCGCAACATCCTCTACGTCGACGAGGTCAACCTCCTCGACGACCACCTTGTCGACGTGCTGCTGGACGCCGCCGCCATGGGCGTCAACGTGGTTGAGCGCGAGGGCGTCTCGGTCTGGCACCCCGCAAGGTTCATCCTGGTCGGCACCATGAACCCGGAGGAGGGCGATCTCCGGCCCCAGCTGCTGGATCGCTTCGGGCTCTGCGTTGACGTCATCGGTATCCGCGACGTCGGCGAGCGAGTTGAGATCATCGAGCGCCGCGAGGCCTGGGAGGAGAATCCCGAAGGCTTCGCCGCCGACTATGCCGAGGCCGAGTCGGAGGAGGCAGCCCGGATCGCTGACGCGATCGGGCGCCTCTCCGCGGTGGAGGTGCCCCGACCGATCCTGACCGCCATCGCCGAGCTCAACGTCAGTCTTGGCGTCGACGGCCACCGGGCCGACCTAGTGGCGCGCAAGGCGGCCCAGACGCTGGCCGCGCTGCAAGGCACCCAGACGGTGTCGCAGGCAGAGGTCGACGAGATCATCGACATGGTCCTCAGCCACCGGGTCAAGGGTCAGCTTGCCGGCCGGCCCACCCTCGACGCGGTCGTCAGCCGGGCCAAGTAGGCGGCTCGCGCTGCCCTAGTCGGAGTCGACGATGCGCGGGCGGAAGGTTCCCCGTCGGCGCACCTTGCCCGCGCCGGATGCGCCTGCCGCCGCGGCCGCCTTCCTGGCTGTCGCCGACCCCGGTTTCGCTCTCGGCTTCGCCTTTCTGGTCGGATGGGCGTCGACCAGCGATGTGACCTCGGGGCGCTCGCCAATCGCCGTCCTTCGGTCGAGGACGGTCTGGAAGAGGCGTCCCAGCAAATTGCCTTGCTTCTCCATCTCTTCGACCGAGACCTCCAGCGGTTTGCTCTCGATGACCTTGCGCGTGATCTCGATGCCGTGCTTGGGCAGGATCCGGCTGAGGTACGGCCACATCTCGTAGAGCCCGCCGATGACGGTTTCGTAGCCGTGCTGGAGCACGATCATCTGGGCCGAGAAGCTCATGACTTCGTGGAAGAACATCTTCTCGTCGTCGGGCCGCGGCTCGATGAGGATGAAATCCACGTCGGGGTGCTGATCTCGCATCGACTTGAGGTGGTCGATGAGGCTGTCGTGGAGGACGCCGCGCAGCACTTGGTTGCCGATGGCGCGCAGACCCAGATCGATGATCGACCGCGGGCCGCCATTGACGGTAGAGCGAGCGGCGATGGCGGCTGTGTTCAGCGGCACCAGGCCGTTGACGATGACGATCAGCTTGGCTCCGCTGTCGATGGCGATGTCGATCGCCGCCTGCCCCTTGATGCCACCGTCGACATAGTGGTGCCCCTCGATTTCGACGGGACGGAAGAGCAGCGGAATGCACGTCGACGCGGCGACCGCCTGCGAGATCGGCACATTGGGAGTGGTCGCCTTGGAGAAGTCGACGCGCCTGTTGGTCTCGATGTCGGCCGCGATGATGTGCAGCTCCTTGGTGACGTCGCGGAAGTCGTCGCTCAGGCCGGCGGTGGCGAAGGTCTCGGTCAGGTAGTTGATCAAGCCGCCGTTGGTGAAGATCCCCGAGGGCAGCACCGGCGCCAGCGCGTACAGCGTCTCCGCCAGGGGGACCCGGTCGCGATACCGCCAGGCCTCCGAGAGCGCGTTGCGCAGCAGGCCCGGAGCCCCCAAGAGCCGCTGTACCATCTCGCCGATGTTGAGCCTGTAGAGCGCCATCTGGTTGAGGCGCTGGAACCCGGGAACGGTGCCTGCGAGCACGCCGGCAAGCATGATCGGCGGCATCCCGCTGGCAAGGCTGGCGGCGACCACCGCGCCGGCACTGGTGCCGACGTAGATGTCGAAGTCGTTGACGGTCCGGTTGGTGAGGATGTGGTCAAGGGCCCGGAGCGCGCCGACCTCATACGCCACCCCGGTGAGGCCGCCGCTGGCCAGGACCAGAGCCGTCTTACTTCCGCGTTTAGCCGGCATCGCCTGATTGTCGCAGCCGGACCTGGTGAACGAGGCCGAAGGCGGCCCTAGATAGAATCACGGCTTATGTCGCAGAGCGGTGAGCGAATACGCAACTTCTGCATCATCGCCCACATCGACCACGGTAAGTCCACGCTCGCGGATCGCCTTCTCGAAGCCACCGGCGCCGTCACTGCCCGCGACATGCACGACCAGTTCATGGACCAGCTCGACCTGGAGCAGGAGCGGGGCATCACGATCAAGATGGCGCCGGTGCGGCTGCGCTACCACGCCGCCGATGGCCACGACTACGAGCTCAACCTGATCGACACCCCCGGCCATGTCGACTTCGCTTATGAGGTGTCGCGTTCGCTGGCGGCCTGCGAGGGCGCCATCCTGGTCGTCGACGCGGCCCAGGGGGTGGAAGCCCAGACGCTGGCCAACGTCTACGCTGCCATCAACCACAACCTCGAGATCATCCCGGTGATCAACAAGATCGACCTTCCCGCGGCCGAGCCGGAGGTCGTCCGGGAGGAGATCGAGGAGGTCATCGGCCTGCCCGGCGAGGACTGCATCCTGGCCTCGGCCCGCAGCGGCACCGGCATCGCCGAGATCCTGGAGGCGATAGTGAGCCGAATCCCCCCGCCCAAAGGGTCGGCTGCGGCGCCGCTCCAGGCGCTCATCTTCGACTCTCACTTCGACAGCTATCGCGGCGTCATCAGCCACATCCGGGTGATGAACGGCAGGATCAAGGTGGGGGCTCGGATCCGGTTGGTACACACCGGCAAGGAGTTCGAGGTCGACGAGGTCGGCACCTTCGCGCCGGCCATGCGTCCCGGCAAGGAGCTGGTGGCGGGTGAGGTCGGATACATCGCGGCCTCGATCAAGAACCTCCGCGACGCCAGGGTGGGTGACACCGTCGTTGACCCCGCCCACCCGGCCGATCCCCTGCCCGGCTACAAGCAGGCGCTGCCGATGGTCTACGCGGGGATCTATCCGCAGGACTCGGACGACCATGAGGACCTCAAGGAGGCGCTCGAGAAGCTGCAGCTCAACGACGCCGCCCTGGTCTACGAACCGGAATCGTCGGCCGCGCTGGGATTCGGCTTCCGCTGCGGGTACCTGGGGCTGCTCCACATGGAGATCGTCCAGGAGCGGCTCGAGCGCGAGTTCAACCTCGAGCTGATCGCAACCGCGCCGACCGTCGTCTACCGCGTCACCTACGCCGACGGCAGGGTCGAGATGGTTGACAACCCCGAGCATTTTCCCGAGCCCCACCACGCCGAGAACATCGAGGAGCCGCGGGCCAAGATCTCCCTGATCTGCCCGGCCGAGTACACCGGCGCGATGATGCAGCTCTGCCAGGACCGCCGTGGCGAGTTCATCAACCTCGAGCACCAGCCTGGCGATCGCGTATTGCTTCACTACAACCTGCCCATGGCCGAGCTGATCCACGACTTCTACGACACTCTGAAGTCGCGGTCCAAAGGGTATGCCTCGCTGGACTACGAGCTGGTCGGGTACCGGGCCGCCGACCTGGTCAAGCTCGACATCCTCGTCGGCGGGGCCAGGGTCGACGCGCTCTCGATGATCGTTCCGCGCCAGAACGCGGCCCAGCAGGGCCGCAAGCTGGCGGAGAAACTCAAGACCCTGATCCCCCGACAGATGTTCGAGGTCGCGATCCAGGCCGCCATCGGCGGCAAGATCGTGGCCCGCGAGACGGTCTCTGCATTCCGCAAGGACGTCATCGCCAAGTGCTACGGCGGCGACATCACGCGCAAGCGCAAGCTCCTCGAGAAGCAGAAGGCGGGTAAAGCGCGGATGAAGCGCGTCGGCAATGTCGAGATCCCCCAGGAGGCCTTCATGGCGGTGCTCAGCCTTGACTGAGGTTGCCACCCTGCAGACCGATCGCCTCGACTTCCGGGAGCTCCGCGTCGGCGACATCGACGACATCGCCCGGCTCTACGGCGACCCGAGGGTCACGCGGTATATCACGGGCGGCGTCCACACGCGCGACATGGCGCAGGCATGGCTGGACGCCCAGGTTGCCTTCTGGCAGCGACACCAGCGGATCGGGATGTTCAGGGTCGCGGACCGCGCTACCGGTGCGTTCCTGGGCAGATGTGGGCTTCGCGACCTCGGCGACTCGGGCGAGATGGAGCTCGGGTACGCCTTCGTCCCGAAGGCGTGGGGGAGGGGCATTGCCACCGAGGCAGTCCGTGCGACGCTGCACTTCAGCTTCCAGAACAGCGACCTCGCCCGCATCGCCGGCATCACCTTCCCGGAGAACCTTGCCTCGAAGAAGGTGCTGACAAATTGCGGTCTTCGCTACGTGCGCGAGGACCACTTCTACGGCATCGATGTCAGTTACTTCGCGATCAGCCGCGAGGAATGGCTGGCGCAGGAGGCGGGCGCATGACCGACCACTCGCCGCACAGCCTCTACCTCCACGTCCCCTTCTGCGTCAGCAAGTGCTCGTACTGCGATTTCAACTCCCACATCGGTCTCGAGGGGCTGTTCGAGTCTTACAGCCGGGCCCTGGTCTGTGAGATCCGGCTCTGGGGCCGCGAGCTGGGAGCGCCTCGCCTCGACACCGTCTTCATCGGGGGTGGCACCCCGAGCCGTGTGCCGGCGGAGCACATCCGCGCCGCGTTGGACGCCGTGCGAGAGAGCTTTGACCTTGCCCCAACCGCCGAGGTCACCCTGGAGGCCAACCCGCAATCAGCCGAGTCCGACAAGATGGAGGCCTGGCTGGAAGCCGGGGTCAACCGGTTGAGTCTTGGCTTCCAGAGCCTCGACAGCGATGCGCTGGGTTTCCTCGAGCGCGCCCACACCGCCGACGAGGCCGTTGACGTCTTCGGGCGGGCCCGCACGGCCGGCTTCGGCAACGTCTCCTGCGATCTCATCTTCGCCATCCCCGGCCTGACCACGTCGCGGTGGGAGGAGGTCCTGGCGGCGGTGCTGCAGCTTGGACCCGATCACGTCTCGGCGTATGAGCTGACCCCAGAGGCCGGTACACGACTGGGCGCGGATGTCGCCTCCGGCAAGACCCTGATGCCCGACGACGAGGTCAAGTTGGAGCAGTACGCCGCCGCCGCGCGGTTGCTGGCAGCCGCTGGCCTGGCTCGATACGAGGTCTCCAACTGGGCCCGCCCGGGGCGTGAATGCCGCCACAACATCGCCTACTGGAGCGGGGTGCCATACGCCGCCGCCGGCGCTGGCGCCCACGCTTTCCTGTTTGCCGGGTCGTCTCCCTCCTGGCTCCGCGAAACGCGCACCCAAGGCGCGGTGACAGCGCGGCAGTGGAACCTGACCAACCCCGCGGCGTACATCGCCGCCGTCCGCGACCACGGCCACGCCCAGGCCGGCCACGAGTGGCTCGACCTGCCCACCACCGTCGGCGACCTGATGATGATGGGCTTGCGGATGCCCTCCGGCGTCGACCTCGGCGCAGCTTCGCGCCGCTTCGGAATCGACATTGGCGACGTGCTGGGGACAAAGGTAGACGAGCTTGTCGGCGCCGGTCTGCTACACCGGGACGGCCAGATGGTGGCGGCGACGGAGCGGGGGATGCTGGTGCTCAACTGCGTGGTCGCCGAGTTCGTGGGCGTCCAAGCCCGCCGCCAATTGGCTGTTCCGCTGACCCTGGTCTAGAATCGTTGGCACTCAGGTATTTAGAGTGCTAAAAGACACTTCGAATCTCGATGACCGCAAGGAGCAGGTGCTCAAGGCTGTCGTCGTGGACTACACCACCACCGCCGTGCCGGTCGGCTCGCAGTCGCTGGCAGCGCGGCATTTCGCCCGGTGGAGCGCGGCGACGATCCGCAATGAGCTCGCTTTCCTGATGGAGACCGGCCACCTGCGCCAGCCACACACTTCGTCGGGTCGGGTCCCCTCCGACCTCGGTTATCGGTATTTCGTCGACTACCTGATGGAGGAGGAGTCGGTCAGCCCCCCGCTCCGCGCCAGCATGCTCGAGTTCTTCGAGGCGCTACCCTTGGAGCTCGAAGCGATCCTTGAGGGAACGGCCCTGGCAATGGCGCGCGCTGCCGACAACGTCGGCGTGGTGACCGCCCCCCGGACCAGTGAGAGCAAGCTCAAATACACCGACCTGATCCATCTCGACGAGGGCCGAATCCTGGCGATCGTGGTGCTGGAGGGGAACCTGGTCCGGCAGCAGCCCGTGGACCTGACCGCCGACGTCGACCAAGAGCTCCTGGGCGCGTTCTCGAACCGCCTCAACCAAGACCTCAAGGGCAAGACCGCCCTTGAGCTGCGCGCCTACCACGCCGGCAACGAGCTCGAGGACTGGCAGGCCGCGGTGGTGCAAGGGATCGCCGACTTCATGAAGGCGCACGACTCCGAGTCGGCGACCGTCGTCGTTCACGACGGCGTCCGCAACCTGCTCAAGCAGCCGGAGTTCGTCGATGCGGAGCGGCTGCTTCCGGTGTTGGAGTTGCTTGAGGAGAGCCGGGACCTGGCCCGGATGCTGGAGGCCACCGATTCCGCGGAGAAGGTAGAGGTGCTGATCGGCGATGAGAGTGGGGACCTTCACCTGCGCGAGTGCAGCCTGGTGATGACCACATACGGCGCCCCTGGCTTCACCGGCACCATCGGCACCATCGGCCCCACCCGGATGCTCTACCCGCAGGTGGTGGCCCGGCTGCGCTATGTCTCTGAGCTCGCCGGCCTGGCTGTTGCACGCCTTTATCAATGACGCTCGGATCGGGATTGTCCGCTGGGCGCTTTGGGTAAAACCGCAGGCATGGGTGATGACGACAACGGTATCGACCTGGGCGTAGATGTCCACGGCGCCCACGAGGGGCCGCGGAAGCGGGCCGGCCGCGCGCCCTCCGGACAGCGGGGGAAGGAATCCGGCCGCCACGCGGACCTCGACCCCCGCAAGCAGCTGGAGGCCGCCGAGGAGGCGCTGGAGGAGGCCCGCGCGGCTGTCAAAGAGAACACCGACAAGTACGTGCGGATGGCCGCCGAGATGGACAACATGCGTCGGCGCCATCGCCAGGAGCAGGCCGACCAGCTCCAATACGCCAACTCGGAGCTGATCACCAAGCTGCTGCCGGTGCTGGACAACTTCCACCGCGCTCTCGACCACGCGCCTGAAGGCGTTGAGGGCCCGACGGAGCAACTTCGCAGTGGCCTGCTGATGGTGGTCAAGCAGTTCGAGGACATCCTCGAATCCGAGGGCGTCCGCCCGATCGAGGCCGAGGGCCAGTTCTTCGATCCCAGCCTGCACCAGGCAGTCACCGCGGAACCCTCCGAAGAGCACGAGGAGGGCCAGGTCATCGCCGAATTGCAGCGCGGTTACACCCTCCACGACCGGGTCCTGCGGCCGAGCCTGGTCAAAGTCGCCCGCAACAGCTAGCTTTCGGCGCAATGGCGACGACCCGGGATTACTACGAAGTTCTCGAGCTAACCCGTAGCGCGAGCCAGGACGAGATCAAGAAGTCGTTCCGCAAGCTGGCGATGAAATACCACCCGGATCGCAACCCGGGCGACGCCGCCGCCGAGACCAGCTTCAAAGAGATCAACGAAGCCTATGAAGTGCTCTCCGACCCGGGCAAGCGCAGCCAGTACGACACCTACGGCCGCGCTGGCCGCGGCGCTGGCGGTTTCGGCGATGCCTTCGCGGGGGCCGGTTTCGGCGATCTCTTCGACATGTTCTTCGGCGGCCAGGGAGGCGGCCGGCAGCGGGGCGGGCCGCGACGGGGCGGAGACCTTCGCTACGGCTTGGAGCTGACTTTCGAAGAGGCAATCTTCGGCGCCGAAAAAGAGATCCAGGTTCCTCGCCGCGACGTCTGCACGACCTGCTCCGGTTCCGGCGCCGAGTCCGGCTCGACGCCGATCCCATGCCCTGACTGCGGCGGCCAGGGCCAGGTGCGGCGAGTGGCGCAGTCGGTCTTCGGCCAGGTCGTCAACGTCGTCACCTGCCCGCGCTGCCGAGGCGAGGGTCAGCTGATCGAGAAACCCTGCACCGCCTGCCAGGGATCCGGTCGAGTGCAGTCTCGCAAGACGGTGAAGGTCACCATCCCCGCCGGTGTCGACGACGGCGACCAGATCCGGCTCACCGGCGAGGGCGAGGCCGGCGCGCGCGGGGGCGGCTACGGGGACCTCTACATCGCCATGAGCGTCCGGCCTCATCCGCTGCTTCGCCGCCAGGGTCGCGACATCTACTACGACCTCGGCGTCAATTTCAGCCAGGCGGCCCTGGGCGACACCATCGAGGTCCCCACCGTCGACGGGCCGGTCAAGCTCGACGTGCCCGCCGGCACCCAGTACGGCACCAGGCTCCGCCTCGCCGGCAAGGGCGTTCCCCACGTGCGCTCGGGCAAGCGGGGCGACGAGATCGTGGTCGTCCACGTGATCACGCCGACCAAGCTCAACTCTGAAGAGAAGAAGGCGCTTGAAGGCCTGGGCGGCCGCACGGGCCTTCCCACCGAAGCGCCCAAGAACGTCTTCGACCGTCTCCGGGATTCGCTGGGAATTTAGTCCGGGCCTGCGCGAGGGCTCGCGTGGGGCATGTGCCAATGCTTTACATCAGGCAGAACAGGGTCCGCGAGCTCAGGTTGGGAAAGGAACTTTCCCAGAGCGACCGGGCCGACCACCTGGGCGTGTCGCGCCAGACGGTCAACGCAATCGAGACAGAGCGCTACACGCCCTCACTGCCGCTGGCCATCGCCCTGGCCCCGTACTTCGAATCGACAGTCGGATCGGCCATGTCGGTCTGGGCTTTTCGGCCGGACTAGCGGCCGTGATGGTCGCGTACAGCATCGTTCTGATTGTGTTTCGCGGGTCTGGGGCGGTGCAGACGCTGTCCCAACCGAACCGGGACGAGCGAAGCTTCAATCGTGGCGTTCAACGTCATCGTCGTGTTCGTAATCGGCGCCTTCTTTCTGGACCTCGCCCACCGCAATACCGGCATGACGCCCTGGGTGGCCGCCGCCTGTGGCCTGAGCTACCTGCTAGCGGCGATCTTCTTCACCATCCGCAACTGTCGCTGAGCGAAAACCCGCTGAGGGGCGATGCTCTCGACGCTCGGATGCGGCGTTTAGTGGCTCAGCCTGGCGGCCAGGTCATGAAGCGGCCACCGATCAGATGCACGTGCAGGTGGTACACGGTCTGGCCGCCGTTCGGGCCAGCGTTGATGTTGAGGCGGAACCCGGCGTCGTGGATGTCCTTCTCCTTGGCCAGCTTGTTGGCGGTGCGGACCAGGTTCGCAAGGACGTCGGCGTTGGATTCGTCAAGCTCGCGGATGCTGCTGATGTGCTTGGTTGGGATGATGAGCAGGTGCACAGGAGCCACCGGCTTGATGTCTTCGAAGGCGACAACGTTGTCGTCCCGGTACACGATGTTGGCCGGGATTTCGCCTTCGACGATCTTGCAGAAGATGCACTCCTCGCCCACTCAGTCCTCCTTGAGTTCCAGGTCTCCGCTGCGGTGATAGAGCACCGCCAGCGCGGTCAGGGCCGCGGGTAACGGCCGCATCACCCTCGGGCCCAGGCTGACCGCGAGCGCGCCCGAGCGCTCAGCCAACCTTACTTCGGCGTCGGACCAGCCACCCTCGGGGCCGACGATGATGCAAACGCCGTCATCGGCGAGGTCGGCCGCGGAGAGGCTTGGCAGCCCGGCGCCCTCATAGAGCAGGAAGGTCCTCAGGCCATCGGTGGCTGCCACCGTGGTCGCTTCCGCCAGCGCAGCCGCCGCTAGGACCTTCGGGAGCCGCCCCCGCTGGCCCAACTCGGCGCCCTGGCGGACGATCTGCTGCCAGCGCTGGTGCCGCGCCGCCAGCTTGGCGGCATCCGGCCGGGCCACTGTCCGCTCAGTGATCAAAGGTTGCACCGACTCCACCCCCAGCTCGCCGGCGTACTCGAGGATCCGATCGAATTGGTCGCCCTTGAGGAGCGCCTGACAAAGGCGGACCCGCCGGCTCGGCTCTCGGCGCGACGGGTTGCTCTCGAGCAAGTGCGCCACCACCTCGGTGGCGCTCGCGCTGGTGACCTGGCAGCGATGCTCGATTCCGTCGGGCGTCACGGCGACAAGCTCCTCATGGGGCTGCAGCCGTAGGGCTCCACCGAGGTGCCGGGCATCGGCGCCCGTGAGGTGCAGCTCGCTTCTGCTAATCGCCCCGGCATCCACAAAGACCCTGACCATCGCAGCGATGGTAGCCGCGTCGCCAGTAGAGTGGCTGGGTCCTTCCACTAAAGTGCGGCCATGATCCCGATCGAGGCGCGACTGCCAAAAGACCCCCAACTGCGCAAGCTGGTCACGCGCGCGCAGGATGAGCTGGCCATCGCCGACCCGCTCGGAGCCGCGCTGCTCACGGGCGAAACCGGGCACCTTCCCGACGGCTCCGCGGAGGCGCTGGCGCATGAATCCCAGCGGCTGGTGGCGCTGGCGGCCGAGCTTGAGTCCCTCGACGGCCTCGACGGCGATGACGACCTGGATCGCTCCGCACTGGCGCACTCCCTGCGCCGCGTCACGCCCGCCCCAGATCCCCGGCTGCCAGCGGGAGCCCTCCTGCTGGAGCGCCACCTCCTCGCCGCCCTTGGCGGCCTCGCTCTCGCGCCCCAGCCTCGCGCCGCGGAGCTTGCCGCGCTGGTGGAGTCTGGGCCGTCATTCCTGGCAGCCTCTCGAGAGGGCTGCTTCGGGGCAACCGAGGCAGCCGGCCAGGTCGCGCTT
>OCZT010000776.1_pt1 | contig 32480 bp, 21 predicted proteins | sample 1539031 | NCBI WGS metagenome assembly OCZT01 (sample SAMEA3539308, study PRJEB22396) | soil metagenome | biome: tundra; feature: field; material: soil | place: USA | collected 2010-05 | depth 0.15 m | reverse complement strand
GCCAGCGCCGCGCTCGCGGACTGGAGCGTCAGCCAGCCGCGAGGGCTCGCCGCGCGGCTGGGGTTCACGCTGCGCGCGCGCTACATCGCGTCGGGGACGGCCGGCATGTCGCTGCTCGCCGCGGATCACGACGTGCTGCTAGCGCATCCACTGCTCAGCCCCGAGCTGTGGGCGGCCGTGGCGCGCGACGCGGCCCCGCTCGGATTCGCCGGCCGCACGGAGGGGATGCGACGGCTGTTCGGGGAGGTGCTGCCCGAGGAGGTCTGTAACCGGGCGTCGAAGGCGAACTTCAACGAGGCGTTCTGGACCGAGCGCACGCGTGCATTCGTGCGGCGATGGGACGGCCGCGGCGTACCGGAGCAGTGGGTCGAGCCCGCAGCACTGGCCGAGCATTGGTCGCGGGAGCGGCCCGCGGCGAATTCGTTCTCGCTGTTGCAGTCGGTGTGGCTCGCCTCAGCCGACCGCCTCGAGCAACCGCTCGATCGCATCCCTGCCTGACTCCCAGCTCTGGGGGCGCCGCAGCTCGAGCACGGGAAGCGCACTCAGAGCCACCAGCAATCCAGGCTCGGGCGGGTACAGGCGCCCCCCGCGGTGTGCGGCCAACTTGATCAGGCGCTCGGACCCGCTCAGCGCGCGCACCCCGGTGTCGGTGTCCCAGCGCAGCAGCACCCAGCCGCGCATTGGCGCCTCGGCGGCGATCGGGCCGAGCACGAGCCGCCAGCGCTCGCGCGTACCCATCACCCCGACCGCCTCACCGACCGCCAGATGGCGGGCCGCGCCGGCGCGCAGATCGATCGAACGCGGTCCCGCCAGCGCCGTCATCTGGTCGAGCACCAGGATGTCGTCGGAGACGACCGGCACGCCCGCGAGCGCCAGCGAGGCGAGCAGCGAGCTCTTGCCGGCCTCCTTGTCGCCGAGCACTCCCCAGACCCCGCCGCCCGCCAGGAACGCGCCCGCGTGAAACGTCTCCCGGCCGAGCCAGTGCGCCGCGACCACAGCGACCGAGGCGAGGTGCGGATGGACGAGCGCCCCGTCCGACGGCCGTTGACCGAGCATGAACGTGGCGCAGCCGGCACCGCGTTCGATTCGCGCCGAGCCGCCCGACCGGAGCCGCAGCACTGCAAACTCGTCGTCGACGTGGTCGCCGGGAGGCTCGGGTTCCGAGGTGATGCAGACCTCGAGATCCAGGCGCGGCCAATGCGACGGCGCCTCGACCAGCAGCTCCCGCGCCGCCGGGACGCCCGTCAGCTGAAACCCGTATGCGCCGCGTGGCCGGTGTTCTGCGTTCAAGTCCTGAACACCCGATGTGGTCCGCTCGGTCATTGCGATGGCGCCGGAGCGTATTGATAATCCCGTGTACAAGTCTCCCCGGTACGGGGAGAAGAGAAAGGGGACCGCAGTGAAGTCAGTTACGGACAAAGCCCAGATGGCGTACGCGCCACCGCGGCTGCGCGTCCTAGGTGCCGTTCACGTCCTGACCCAGTCGATTCCGGCGAAGGTGATAGGCGGAGCCGACGGCGCCTTCTACGAGCAGCAGTCGGTGAGCTGGGCATCCTGACGCTGTAATCGCTGGGGGGCGGTCCTGCGCTCGCCCAGCAACTGCAGGAACCGGTGGCCAGCGGCGAGGATCTCGCCGCTGGCCATTGCGCTGTCGGGAGACGACGCGGCGGCCGGTGCCGCCGGCGTAAGTGTCACTTCCGGGTGCAATTTGTCCGCGACCTTGGACGTTGATCAGGCAAGGTGGCAGACGTGGGCACAGCAGCAATTAATCGATCAGAAGCCGCGCAGCACGGGGCGTACGCAGACCGTCAGCCCCGCGCCGCCGATGCGGCCTGCCGCACGCTCGACGTGGTCGTGGCGGCGCTGTTGCTGATCCTGCTCGCACCGATCTTGCTCGTGATCTCGGTGGCCATCCGCCTGGAGTCCCAGGGGCCCGTCCTGTTCCGCCAGCGCCGCTTCGGCCGCAGTCTGGCCACGTTCACGGTCAACAAGTTCCGCACGATGCGGGAAGGCGTCAGCCACGACGTCCACCGTGAATTCGTGCTCAGCCTGATCGCCGGAGAGCAACCGCCGAAGACCGAGGGCAAGCCGCGCTTCAAGCTCTCCTCAGACGACCGGGTGACACGCGTCGGGCGGCTCCTGCGGCGGTCGAGCCTCGATGAGCTTCCGCAACTGTGGAACGTGTTGCGCGGCGAGATGTCGCTGGTCGGCCCGCGTCCGCCGATCGCTTACGAGGTCGAGCACTACCCGGCGCACTGGTTCGTGCGGTTCGCGGTCAAGCCGGGTCTGACCGGTCTATGGCAGGTCAGCGGCCGCTCCGAGCTCACGCTCGAGGAGATGATCGCGCTCGACGCGGAATACGTTCGCCGGCGGTCGGTCTGGCTGAACCTGTGGATCTTGCTGCGAACCGTCCCCGCCGTGCTGAGCCTGCGCGGCGCGTCGTGAGCACCGCCCGTCACGGGCCGGGTCAAGCGTCGGTCACTTAATCGCGCCCGGTCGCCGACTGGACGCGCACAACCGGCCGCCTCGTTCAGATCAGAGGTGTCCAGCCCTCCCTGGACGCACTGTGTCCGCGGGACGCGCCGGATTAAAAACCTTTCGGGGTGCACTACGGTCGTTCCCCTCAGCGGTAACTACTGACCGCGACTCGACGCTTGTACTAGCTGGTGGACGTTTGCCCGACGCCCCTCCCGGACGACTTACAGCCGCCTCCATCGGCGTCCATAGCAGCCGCACTGAGTCACTAGGCGAGAGGGACCGGAATGCGGCGTATTGCAATTGTTTGCTTGCTGTGCCTATCGGCTACGGCAAGCGTGGCATGGGGATCGACACGCTCGTCGATCACACACTCACACGCGGGTCACAACTCGCGTGTCATCCACAAGCATGCGCGGCACAAGGGACGCGGACACAAGCACAAGCGGACCGTCCGCAAACCGTCGCGGACGCACTCCCCGGCCAGGAGAACTACCGCGGCCGCCACCGGTTCTGTGCTGTTCGGGGATCAGGCCGTCGAGCGGACGGTCTCCTTCGATACCGCCGGCCTGGCGGAGGCGTTCCCGTTCAGCAGCCAGAGCGCGGCCACCGTCACGTCGATCAGGATCTACGTCGACTCCCACAACTCGGCGAGGACGTTGTTCGCCGGCCTGTACGCCGACAACGGCGGACACCCAGGGTCCCTGCTCGCAGCGGGTTCTGTTTCCTACCCCAGCCGCGGCGCGTGGGACACGGTCACCCTCCGCTCCACCTCGGTGAGCGCCGGAAGCACCTACTGCGTGGCGGTGCTCGGGCGCTACGGCACCCTGTTCTTCCGCGACCGTACTGGCGGCCCGTGCAACAGTGAGACCTCCGCTCAGTTAGGCCTGAGCGCGCTCCCTTCCTCGTGGACCAGCGGGCAACAGTGGAACACCTGCCCGATCTCGGCATATGCGGTCGGCAAGGTCTCGAGCACCGATCCGCCGCCCACGACGACGACGACCACGAGCTCGGATTCGCCACCGCCTCCCGCGGGACCGACGGCGGCGTTCACCGATTCGCCGAGCAGCCCCGTGACCGGACAGTCAGCGCACTTCAACGCCTCAGGCTCGACCTGTTCGGCGACTCCATGCTCCTACGCATGGGCGGACGATCCGCCCGGCGGCGGCACGTGGCCATTTGGATCGAGCCAGAGCGTCAACTACGCGTTCAGTGACGCGGGCACGAAGTACACCGTGCTCACCGTGACCGACGCGAACGGGCGCAGTGCGACCGTCGAGCACGACGTGGTCGTGAGTGCGACCGCACCGACGGCGCCGTCGAACACGGCTCTGCCGCAGATCAGCGGCACCACCACGCAAGGCGACACGTTGACGAGCTCCAACGGGTCCTGGACCGGTAGCCCCACCGGCTACAGCTACAACTGGCAGGACTGCAACGGCTCAGGCGCCGGCTGCACCGGGATCAGCGGAGCCGCAGACGCGAACAGCTACACGCTCACCAGCGGCGACGTCGGCCACACCATCCGCGTCGTCGTCACCGCCTCAAACGGCGGCGGATCGGCCTCGGCCACCTCCGGCGCGAGCGCCGCGATCGCCGCCGCAAGCTCCGGCGGCGGCGGTGGCGGGACGCAGACCAACTGCATCGCCAATCCGAGCGCGTGCGGTTACCCGGACGCGACCAACTCGGGCGTGCCCGCGGGCACGCAGTTGACGAGCTCTGGTTCGATCACCGCCGGCACGCCTGGCGAGACGATCTCTGACCTGAGCGTGAACGGCACGATCACCGTCACGGCCAACAACGTGACGATCAAGGACACGAAGATCACGACCGGGAACGGCCAGCTCAACGGCGTGTCCGCGATCATGATTCAGAGCGGCGTCAGCGGCACAGTCGTCGAGGACACGACGATGCAGGGTTCGAACTGCCAGGGCGGATCGCTGTTCGCCGGCGTCATGAATGAGTCGGGCGATCAGCTGACGATGGAGCGTGACTACGGCACATGCCTGGACGACATCCTCCACGGCAGCGGGACGCTCGCGGACTTCTACTGGATCGACAACGCCAACATCCCCAGCGACCACTACGAGCCGGTGGCCTACGACGGCGGCGCCGGGTCGATCACGATCAACCACAACACGCTGCTGAACCCGCACGACCAGACGGCAGCGGTGTTCGTGACCTGCTGGGGCGGTCCGGTTACCAGCGAGACGATCACGAACAACCTGATGGCTGGCGGTGACTACGTGGTCTATGGCCCGACCGGCAACGGGGGTTGTAGCTTCGCTACTGGCCCGCAGACGGTCACGGGCAACCGCTTCTCGACCATCTACTACTCGAGCGGCGGACAGTACGGGCTCGGTGTCTACTTCGAGTCCAACCAGACAACCTGGAGCGGCAACATCTGGGACAACAACGGAGCATCCGCGGGCATGTAGGAGCGCCCGCCGCGCCGTAAACCTGCGCCCCGCGGGCGAGTACCCGCGGGGCGCAAACCTGTTAAGCGGGTTGCTCGCGCGGGCGCCGGCGCAGCACCATGCGCACCTGGTTGCTGAACAGCTCGTCGTCCGACCACCCTGCGAGCTCGCGCGCGAGAGCACGATCGAGGAACTCGCGTCCCAGCTCGGCCTGGGCGACGTGTTCCTCGAGAATCGAGAACTCGGCGGCGAACAGCTCGCGGTATTGATCGCGGGTGAGCTCGTTCAGGAACGTGTTCGGTACGTAGCGGCGCGAGCGGAGGTGATCCCAGGGCTCGGTGCTCCGCTGAAGCCCGGGCGTGGTGAACGAATGCCGGCTCCAATCCAGTGCATGACCGCCCGTAATCCCGGTGAAGATGTTGGGCCTGATCAGCGCAATCCCTCCCGGCCGCAGCCAGCGCGCGATGTTCGAGACCAGGACCGTGAGCGACGGCAGGGCGATGTGCTCGAAAACGTCCTCGGAGATGATCAGGTCGTATCCTTCCGCGGGCTTGAACGCCGCGGCGTCCATCACGTGAAAGCGCTCCCGCCGGACGGCCAGCGAGCGTCCTCGGGCCTGCAGCGCGGCTCTGAAGTCCCTGCGCTCGCGCGCGTCGAACACCACGTGCCTGACCGTCGACTTCAGCACCCGCTCGAAGCCGTTGACCCGAAACGCCGCGGCGAACTCGCGCAGCTTGCCATCGAGAATCGGCGCTTCGGCGTCGACTCCTTCCGCATCGACGCCCATGCTGTGCAGCGCCATCAGACGGAACGGACGGGCGCCATAGCCGATCTCGAGCACGCGGGCCCGCTCGAGGCTGACCGCGCCGTGGCGGCGCAGCAGCTGATCGTAGGCGGCGATGTCGTCGAACACCCACGAGAAGTCGTCGTGGCCCCGGGTGGCCGCCCAATGACTGCGGAACAACTCGACGCTCGTGCGCAGCTTGCGCACCAGCGGAAGCCGTGCGGTCGATGGAGCGCGCGGGGCCGTGACGCCGGTACTCACGACATCTCCGCCGTGGCGTAGGAGCGCGCGCGACGTGCTCGACCGGGACGACGCGGTGAGCGCGCTCTCGGCGCGTCCTCGTCGTCGTCCTCTCCCTTGCTCGACGCGACCGTGGCCAGCGCCGCGACTATAAAGAACATGTACGGCGCCTGCGGGAAGGACATCGCGTCGAACAGGGCGCTGACCACCAGGTAGGCGACGCACCCCGCCGAGGTGGCAAGCGCGAGCGAGCACATCGCGGGATCACGCCCACGGATCGCACGGCGCGCGACGAGAATTGGGGCGATGATCATCCCGACGTATGCGAGCAGGCCGACGATCCCGACCTGCCAGATCTCATCGACGTATTCGTCGTCGTTGATCCGGAAGATCGTCGGCTGGTCGGGGTTGAGCGTGCCGAATCCGCGGCCGATGACGGGATGGGCAAGGATGTCCGGCACCACGCTCGAGAAATCCCCCAGGCGATGCAGGGTCGAGTTGCTGTTGACGGCCTGCTTCTTGTCGAAGATCGACCCGAGCGCGCCAGGCGAGGCGAAATGCACGATCCCGACGAGCACGATCAGGCCGATCGGGACGATCTTCATCATCTGACGCGGCCGGTAGAAGGTCACGTACGCGACGATCGCGAACGGAACGACGACCGCGGTCTTCTTGTCTGTCGCGATGGCTCCGGCGAGCATTAGCAGGAACGCCGCGGCGTACATCAGCCGCGGTTTGCGTTCCTTCGCATCGAGCATCCGCACAAGCGCGAACGGCATCACCATCGTCATCAGCGCGGTGACCGCAAGGCCGTGGATGGTCGGTCCGACGACGACCGCGCGGCCGTCGGTGCCGAACGCCGGATGGATGTTCGTGGGCGCCGGCGCGACCGTCGCGATCGGCTTGAGGATCATCTCGCTGAAGTTGTAGAAGACGTTGTAGCCGGTGCGGCGCTCGATCAGGACGCCGAGCGCCGTCAGGCACCCAAGGCCGATCAGGTAACTGGCCAGGCCGGGTAGGTCCGCGCGGCGGACCGCGGTCAAGGTGAACCAACCGACAACCAGGAACGCGGCGAGCGTCGCCAGGTGCTTCTCGGCCAGCGTCAGTTCGCTGAGGTTGATGATCCGCGGTCCGTCGAGGACCACGCTGGCGATCGTGGCCGCAGTGAACAGCGCGGCGAAGGTGATGAACAGCTTCGAGCGCCGCGGATTGAAAAACGTGCGCTGGTCACCTCCGAGCCAGAACCACGCAGCGACGATCGCGAGGATCGCGAACCGGTCGATGTGGGAGTCGACCGGCAGATGGATCTTCAGATGCGTGGAGTCGATCGGAACCAGGAACAGCAGCGCGAGGAAGCCGGCGAGCATCCACGGCAGCCGTCGCCGCGTGTGCGGGAACGCGTCTTGCCTACGTGCTTCCGCGGGCAGCGGAACGAAGCGCGCCGGCAGCATCCTCTCGCCGGCGCCGCTTGCGATTGCCGACATCGTCAGTCGGAATCGTCTGCGGTTTCTGCGCGGGCGACGACCGACGCCAGCCGGGCGTGACCCAGCTCCTCAGCGAAGCCGTTGTGCTCCGCGGCGAAATCTTCATCGAGCGGCTCGGCCGACGTCGCGCCGTTGGCCGATCGCTTGACGGCCCTTGACTCGCGCTGCTTGGTCCTGAGACGCTCGCGCGAGCGAGGTGTGCCTGCGGGAGGTGTGCCTGCGGGAGGTGTGCCTGCGGGCGCGTACGTCGCGCTTATCCGCCAGGTCGCAAGCAAGCGCTCGCCGACCAGGATCATCGCGCACCAGAGCACGAACACGCCGAGGAAAGCCATCAGTCCTAGCGTCTTGCTCGCGCTCGGCGCATCGACACCGCCGGTCGCCTGTCCGAGCGGGCGGAGCACGACCCGGTTGCTCGCTGAGACCTTTTCGGCCTGCTGGAGCTGAGTGAGGTACTCGGTCAGCCCGGTGACGGCGGCGTTCGCCAGCCTGATCGCCTCGGCGGTCGTCGGAGCCTGAGCGTAGATCCCGATCTCAGGGAGGTTGGGGTCCGAGTTGAACTGCAGCCGGAACGGAGCCGCTTCGCCCGAGATCTGGATGTTGCGCTGCAGGTCGGTCGGCTCCTGCACGGTGCGCGGCAGGTTCTGCGAGACCGGCCCCTCCGCGTACAGCTGCCCGCCCGTGAGTCCGGCGGCCGGGCCGATCAGGTTGAGCACGGCTTGGCTCGGAGCGAAGTTCGCGAGCGTCGTCGCCAGGCTCTGCAAGGGTGTCCCGGCTCCCTGGGAAGCGAGGTCGGCCAGCGCTGAGGACGGCGCGTCGACGAGCACCTGGGTGCTGGCGGTGGAGTGCTGAACTCCGGTCTTCGCGACGAGCGAGGTGCCGTTGAGGTTGTAGACGGACAGGATCCCGGCCGCGCCTGCGACGAGCACGCCGATGGCGATGGCGAGCTTGTGCCGCAGAAGCTTTCTGATTGCGATAGCGAACTCCATGCCCATCTAACGAAACCTGCCGGGGGCAACTTGTGCGCTAATCCGATCTTTACGAAGTTGTTCCTCCGACGACCGCCATGAGCGAGAAATCCCCCCGCGTGCGCGTTGCTTTCGGTGATGCATGAGACTCCCGGACAGCCCGACCTGAGTGTCATCGTGGTGACCCACAACCGCACCGAGCTCGCGCTGAGGACGCTTCGCCGAGCGCATGCTGCGGTCGGTTCGATCGGCGTCGAGTGGTACGTCGTCGACAGCGGATCGCACGAGCCGACCGCTGAGGCGATCGAACGCGAGTGGCCCGACGTGCACGTCATCCGCGGCGAGAACGCCGGCTTCGCGGCGGCCAACAATCGCGCGCTGCGCGAGGCCCGCGGGCGCTACGTGTTGCTCCTCAATCCCGACGTGGAGGTCCTCAGCGGCACGTTCGCTGCGCTCGTCTCGGCGCTGGACAAGCGCCCCGAAGTGGGGATGGCGAGCGTCATGCAGCGCGCGCCCGACGGCTCGCTGGACTACTCGATCCGCCGCGATCCGAGCCCGTGGCGAACGCTCGGAGAGGCCCTCGCACCCGGTCGGCTGACCGAATTGTGCGGCTGGGGAGAGATCTACTCCGACGCCCACGGGTACCGAGCGGAGCGCTCCGCCGACTGGCTGTGCGGTGCGTTCCTGATCGCGCGCGCGGAGGCGGTGCGCGATGTCGGCCCGCTCGACGAGCGGTTCTTCTTGTACTCCGAGGAGACGGATTGGTGCTATCGCTGCCGGCGCGCGGGATGGGATGTCCGCCACCTGCCGGTGATGGACATCGTCCACCACAAGAGCGATCACTACGGCGCCGAGCTGCTCGCCCAGCTCAGCTACTCGCGGCTCCTGTTTGCGCGCAAGCACCTCGGCGCGCGCAAGGCCACGCTGATGCGCGCGGCGGTGGCGGTGCGCCACATGACTCGCGCCCTCGCGTTCGGCGCCCTGCGCCCCGTGCGCCCTGCCCTGGCCGCCCGAGCCAGCGCCGAAACACGCGCTCTTTCGGTCGTTCTGGACCGCGCGGCCGCACCGTTTCCGAGGCAGGCGCCGCGATGAGCCAGCGCTTGCTCGTCATCTCCCCGGTCCGAAACGAGGCCAATCACATCGCTCGCGTGGCGCGGGCGCTCGCAGCGCAGACGCGGCCACCCGACGCGTGGCTGGTGATCGACGACAACTCCACCGACGCGACCCCCGAGATCCTCGCGGAGCTCGCCGGCCAGCTTCCGTTCATGCATGTGCAGAGCTCGAGCGGCGCCGCGCGCCAGGTTCCCGATCGACTGGCCGTCGCGGCCGAAGCGTGCGCGTTCAACGCTGCCCTGTCGAGCATGCCGTGGCAGACGTATACGCACATCTCCAAGCTCGACGGCGACATCGAGCTGCCGCCGCGGTATTTCGAGCTGCTGCTGAGCGAATTCGCCGGCGACCCCAGCCTCGGACTGGCGGGCGGTGTGTTGCTCGAGCCGTCGCCCGCGGGATGGACGCTTGACCCGTTCCCGTACGACTACCACGTCCGCGGCGCGCTGAAGTGCTACTCGCGTCCATGCTTCGAGGCGATCGGCGGGATCGAGGAGCGACTCGGTTGGGACACGATCGACGAGGTCTACGCGCGCATGCGTGGATTCAAGACCCGGTCGCTGCCCGAGCTGGTCGGCTGGCATCACCGTCCGCTTGCCTCGGCTGACGGCGTGCTGCGCGGCAAGGTCCGGTACGGCAAGAGCTTCTACATGCTGCATTTCCCACTCCCGTGGGTGGCGCTGCGCGCGATCAAGACGGGCTTCGAACGCCCACGAGGTGTCTCCGGTCTCGCGTTCTTCGGCGGCTATCTACAAGCCGTCGCGACCGGCGCGCCGCGGGTTGAGGACCCCGCCTATCGCCGCTGGGTTCGTCGCGAGCTGGCCGGCCGCATGCGCGCAGCACTTGGGCGCCGCGTCAGATCCCTTTGAGCTTCCAGCGCAGCTTCAGGGCGTGGGTCTTGGCGCGGTGGGCGGAGCCGGTCGCGACGAACGGCAGGAACCAGCGCGAGCGGCCCTCGCCGATCGCCCGGCGCAAGCGCAGGCCGCGCCACTCGGCGAGCCGTCTGGAGCGCGGATAGACGTCCAGGGCGAACGCCGTCAACTCCTCGACGGGCAGCGCATCGGGTCCGCTCGCCCGGCCGCGGTCGATCGCGCGGCTGGCCTGCCACAGCGCCTGGCGAGCAAGCGAACGGCAGGCCATCTCGTGGAGCCGCTGAGCATCGCGGAGCTGGGCACCGCCGCCGGCGAAGAACGAATCGAAGGCCAGCCGGCGCTCGCTGAGATCGACGATCGGCGTGTCGGCGCTGCGGAGCATTCCATCAGGCTGGATCCGGTAGATCGCCTGCCCGACGCCCCTGATGTACGCGACATCGGCAACCGCTGCGACCCGCAGCCACAGCTGCAGATCGCTCGTGTGGTAGCAGGCGGGGTCATAGCCGCCGACCGCTCGCTGGACGGTCGTCCTCGTCACGACCTCTGGCGAGGAGATGCAGTTGTAGCCGGAGCGGCAGCGTGCCCGGACCCAGTCGTACCCGGACCAGACGTCGGTTCCGCGCCACCGCCCGTACGTGGTGGGCAGCGGCCGGCCCTCGTAGGCGTACAGGCTTCGTCCGTACACCATGCCGACCTCCGGATGCGCGCCCATCACCGCGACGGCGCGGCGCAGGCAATCCGGAACAAGCAGGTCGTCGGCGGACAGCACCACCGTGTAGTCGCTGTCCTCGGCCCACTCGAGTCCCTCGTTCAACGTCGGGATCATCCCGACGTTCACGCCGTGGCGCCCCGACTGGACGCGCTCGTCGCGGGCGCACAGGCGCGCGGCAACCTCGGGAGTGTCATCCGGCGAGCAGTCGTCGATCACGAGCACCCGCACGTCGACACCCTCCTGGCCCAGGACGCTGCCAACGCACCCCTCCAAGAGCCCGGCGTACCGGTAGCAGGGCACGATGACCTTGACGCGTGGAAGCGCAGACCGCACGGTGTGTTAACGGAATCCGGGCCGCACGTCTTGCGGGACGGTGGCCTGAACGCCAGATGGCCGACTGCGAGAAATCCCGCACGGCGCTCGTTTGTAGGACGACGCCATGACCCTGCGCAGCACGACGATCGACCCTCTTGCCGACGAGCGGTGGCAGACCTTCGTCGCGACGAGTCCCAACGCCACGATCTTCCATCACGTCGAATGGCTGCGCCTGCTGCACGCGCAGTATGGCTACCGGATGCTGGCTCACTGCGTGGTCGACTCGGACGAGCGGATCGTCGCGGGCCTGCCGCTGGCGCATGTGCGCAGCCGGCTGACGGGCAACCGCCTCGTCGCCCTGCCGTTCTCGGACCTCTGCCCGTTCGCGTTCGACGCCACCGCCAGCGATCATGCACGCCAGCTGCTCCTGGCCTCGCTGCGCGAGGAGCACGAGCGGCTCGGCATCGACATCGAGGTGCGCGCCGCTGCGCCGGGCCTGCCTGTCAGCGGCAAGGGCTTCTATCACCATGAGATTCCGCTCGGGCAGGACCTCGACGCGGTCAGGTCCAGGTTCGTCAGCAACGTTCGGCGCGGGATCACGCGAGCCACACGCGAAGGCATCGAGGTTCGCCGCGGGACCGGCGTCGAGGAGCTGGATGCCTTCTACCGCCTGCATCTCCGGACGCGGCAGCGCCAGGGCGTGCCGACACAGCCACGGCGGTTCATCCGGCGCTTCGCTCGCCTGTTCGACGCCGGGCTCGGATTCGTCCTGCTCGCTGTCTCAGACGATCAACCGGTGGCCGCGGCGCTGTACCTCAATTGGGGGGACACCCTGACTTACAAGTACGGAGCCTCCGCGCCCGAACATCTGAACAAGCGCCCGAACCACGCGATCTTCATGGAGTCGATTCGCTGGGGATGCCAGCACGGGGCCACGGCGCTGGACCTCGGTCGAACCGATCTGGACAACGAGGGGCTGCGGTCGTTCAAGCGAGGCTGGGGCGGCGACGAGCGCGAGCTCGTCTACACCGCGCTGTCGCGGCGGCCAAAGACGGCCGGCAGCGGCGTCCCCAGCCTCGCCCGAACGCTGATCACACGGACTCCCGCGATGACAGGACGCCTCGCCGGCCTGGCCCTATACCGACACTTCGGGTGAGGACCGATCCGACCGTGAGCATTCAATCGCTGCCGGCGGGTGACCGCGCTTACGACGTTCTCGCTCCCTGGAACGAGTTCGATCCCCGGCATTACCAGTGCGAGCACTACCTGGGTGAGCCCGGCCGCAACCCAGCCTTAACCCTCTACTACAGGGTGAAGCCACTGATCCCCCGCGGGATGCAGCTGACGCTCCGCCGCGCGTACGCGAGGCGTCAGGCACAGCGAGCGTTTCCGGCATGGCCGATCGAGCCGATCCTCGTCGACCAGCTCCACGAGGGCGTGCGTGCGGCGCTGATCGAGGCCCGAGCGGACCGGCTGCCGTTCGTCGGCCTGTGGCCACGTCCATGGCGCGCGGCATGTGTACTCACGCACGACGTCGAGGGCGCTGCCGGGATCGACAACATCGAGCGCGTGCTCGAGGTCGAGCAGCGCCACGGCCTGCGCTCGGCGTGGAACTTCGTCGCCGAGGACTACCGGATCCCGCCGGGGACGTTCGAGAAACTGCGCGACGCTGGATGCGAGATCGGGCTGCACGGGATCAATCACGACGGCAAGCTGTTCCAGACGCGCAGCCGATTCCTGGACGACTTGCCGAAGATCCACGCGTATCTCGAGAGCTGGGGGGCGGTCGGGTTCCGGTCTCCCGCCACCCACCGGCGAGCCGATTGGATGCACGAGCTGGGCTGCCTGTACGACAGCTCTTACCCGGACACGGATCCATTCGAGCCGCAGCCGGGCGGTTGCTGCTCGATCCTGCCATTCCTGTTCGGCGACGTGGTCGAGCTTCCGATGACGCTCGTGCAGGACCACACCCTCTGGGAGGTGCTCCGGCAGCACTCGATCGAGCTCTGGGTGCGCAAGAGCGACTGGATCATCGCCAACCACGGCCTCGTCAACCTGAACACGCACCCGGACTATCTGAATTCATCTGAGCGCCTGCGCCAGTACGAGGACTTCCTGATCTACCTGGCCGGCCAGCGCGACTGCTGGCACGCGCTGCCGCGCGAGGTCGCCGGCTGGTGGAGGGCCCGGACGCCGATGCCCCCGGCGGACGTGCAAGCCGGTGAGGGCCTCGGGCACGGAGCGTCCGTGTGGTGGGCGTCAGACACAGGATTTGAGCTCTGATGCGCGCCCGAGTACTGGTCGTCAACGAGAACGAGTCGATCCCTTCGGACCGGCGCGTGTGGGCGATCTCGCAGACGCTCGTGCAGACGGGATGCGAGGTCGTGGTCGTGTGTCCGCAGGGCGACGAAGGCGAGCGCGCGGGCGGCGAGCGGGCCCGCTTCGAACTGCGCGACGGCGTGCAGATCCATCGCTTCCCGCTGCGGTTCGCCTCCGGAGGACTGCCCGGATACGCACGCGAGTACGGCGCCGCGCTGTGGCAGGCTTGGCGCGCCGTCCGGCGGGTGTCCCGCGATGGCTCGTTCGACGTCGTCCACGTCTGCAGCCCGCCCGATTTCATGTTCCTCGCCGCAGCGCCCGCGCTGCGTCGCGGCGCGCGACTGGTGTTCGACCACCATGACCTCACTCCCGAGCTGTTCCTGACGCGGTTCGGCGACGGGCATCCGCTGGCCCACCGGGCCACGCTGTCGGTCGAGCGAATCGCGTTGCGCGCCGCGGACACCGTGCTGGCGACGAACGAGTCCTACAGGCGAATCGCGCTGACGCGGGCAGGCAAGTCGCCGGACGGCGTGTTCGTCGTCCGCAACGGGCCGGACACGCGGCGATTCAAGCCGACCGCTCCCGACGCCTCGCTGAAGCGCGGCAAGCCGCTGCTGCTCGCCTACCTCGGGGTGATGGCGCCCCAGGATGGAGTCGACTACGCGCTCCGCGCGCTGGCCGAGCTCGCCTCGCGCAGGACCGACTGGCACGCCGTGTTTGCCGGCGAGGGTGAGGCCAGGCCGGAGCTGGAGCGCCTCGCGCTACAGCTCGGCATCGCGGACCTCGTCGAGTTCACCGGCTGGCTGGACGACGGGGCGATCACGCGGCTGCTCTCGAGCGCCGACGTATGCCTGTCACCGGAGCCCAAGAGCCCTCTGAACGACGTCTCAACGATGGTCAAGCTCGCCGAGTACCTCTCGATGTCGCGCCCGATCGTCGCGTTCGACCTGGCTGAGTCGCGGCTGTCCGCGGGCGAAGCAGCGCTGTACGCGACGCCGAATCAGGCAGCCTCGTTCGCGGCGCGAATCGATGAGCTGCTCGAAGATCCCGAGCGGCGCAGCCGCATGGGATCGCTCGGGCGCGAGCGCGTGGAGCAGGTCCTGTCGTGGCAGCGGTCCGAAGAGCAGCTGCTCGCGGCCTATGAACGCACCCTCGGTCTCGGAAGGAGACCGAGGCTGCAGACGTTGCTTAGGGAGGACCGTGGGCGGCTCGAGCCTCAGTGCAGCTAGCCATGATGAGGTTTCATCACCTCTCGCTACGCGTGCCGTGCCCCGCCTAGCGCGCACCGCCCTCCTGGCTCTCGCACTCCTCCTGGCCTGCCTCGCAAAGGCGGCTCCGGCGCTCGCCTCCGGCCCGTGCGGCCCTCCGGTCGTGAATCCGGTCGCCTGTGAGAACACGCTCCCGGGAGATCCACCCAGCGACTGGCAACCCGGCACGCCCGATGACCCGTCGATCGTCGGCTTCGCCACCTCGATGAGCGTCAACGCCGGGCAGACCGAGTCCTTCAAGATCAGCACCCCCTCGACCGGGTACCACATCGACATCCTGCGACTCGGCTACTACGGCGGCGACGGGGCGCGCATGATCCAGGCGAACATCAAGCCGTCGGCGTCGTTGCCCCAGCACCAGCCGGGCTGTCTCGTCAGCACCTCGACCGGCGAGGTCGACTGCGGAAACTGGGGCGTGTCGGCGTCCTGGACGGTTCCGGCAAACGCCGTCTCGGGCGTCTACGTGGCGCACCTCGTGCGCGACGACGCCTCGGCCCCAAGCGGGGATGCCAGCCACATCGTGTTCGTCGTGCGCAACGACGCGAGCCATTCGGCGATGCTCGTGCAGACCTCCGACGCGACCTGGGAGGCGTACAACCAGTACGACGGCAACAGCCTCTACACGTGCGTTATGGACTGCCCGCCCGGCAATTCAGACACCTACACGGGAGCAGCGGCCGTCTCGTACAACCGCCCGTTCTTCATCCCCTCGAACGCGACCTTCGGGTCGCAGGAGACGGGCGTCTGGTGGGCCGAGTATCCGATGCTCCGCTTCCTGGAGGAGAACGGCTACGACGTCAGCTACACGAGCGAGTCCCAGGTAGAGGCGAGCCCGTCCCTGTTGCTGAACCACAAGCTCTTCATGTCCAGCGGACACGACGAGTACTGGTCGGCCGGGCAGCGCTCGGCCGTCACCGCCGCACTCGCCGCGGGCGTGAACCTGGCGTTCTTCAGTGGCAACGAGATGTTCTGGAAGACCCGCTGGGGGAACAGCATCGACGGATCCAACACTCCCTACCGAACGCTGACCACCTACAAGGAGACGAACTTCAACCAGCCGATGGACCCGCAGGACCCGCCGACCTGGACCGGAACATGGCGCGATCCCCGCTTCAGCCCGCCGGCCGACGGGGGCCAGCCCGAGAACGCCGTCACCGGACAGTATTCGATGGTCGACTACGGCACGACCGACATCACGGTCCCCTATCAGTACAGCAAGTTGCGCTTCTGGCGCAACACGTCGGTGGCGAGCCTGAGTCCCGGTCAGACGCAGACGCTCGCGCCGAACTCGAACACGCTGGGGCACGAATGGGACGTTGACGCCGACAACGGCTTCCGTCCCGGTGGGGAATTTGACATGTCCTCCACGACGGTCAGCGGCGCGCATGCGTTCACCAACGACTACGGCAGCAACGAGAACGACAACGCGACGGTCACGCACCACCTCACGCTGTACCGCGCTCCGAGCGGGGCGCTGGTGTTCGGGGCCGGAACGATCCAGTGGGCCTGGGGCCTCGACCCCAACAATCCGCTCGGCAACAACCCGGACCCGACGATGCAGCAGGCCACGGTGAACCTGTTCGCGGACATGGGCATCCAGCCCGCGACGCTGATCGCCGGTCTCGTCCCCGCGAGCGGGTCGACCGATACCACCCCACCGACGTCGACGATCTCCAACCCGACCGCCGGCTCCTCGCTGAGCGACGGAAGTGCCGTCACGGTCACCGGTAGCGCTACCGACAAGGGAGGAGGCGTCGTCGCCGGCGTCGAGGTCTCAACCGACGGAGGCACGACGTGGCATCCGGCGACGCTGACCACCGCCGCCGCGACGACCGTCAGCTGGTCCTACAGCTGGGTCGCGCACGGGTATCCGAAGACGACAATCGAATCGCGGGCGGTCGACGACAGCGCCAACATCGAGACGCCCTCCGACGCCACCTCCGTGACGATCAACTGCCCGTGCTCGATCTGGGGGAATTCGTTCACGCCGTTGAACACGGATGCAGGAGACCCCGGTTCGATCGAGGTCGGCTTCCAGTTCAAGTCCGATTCGAATGGCTTCATCAACGGAATCCGCTTCTACAAGGCGTCGACCAACACGGGCACGCACGTCGGCAGCCTGTGGACGAGCACCGGGACGCTGCTCGCGCAGGCGACGTTCACCAACGAGAGTGCATCCGGCTGGCAGACCGTCAACTTCTTGAGCCCCGTCGCGGTCACCGCCGGCACGACCTATGTCGCCGGCTACTTCGCTCCCAAGGGCCACTACTCGTCGACCCCCGGATACTTCTACCCGCCCCCGTCCCCACCCGGCTTCGGCGGCGGCATCGTCGACAGCGGCCCGCTGCATGCGATCAGGAACGCCACCAGCCCCGACGGCCTGTATTCGTACGGCTCGAGCAGCACGTTCCCGACGAGCACCAACGTGGCCACGAACTACTGGGTCGACGTGCTGTACGCGCCTGGCTCCGCGCCAACCGCCCCGGGGCAGGTCACCGGGGTGGCGGCGACGCCCGGCAACGGCAACGCGACGGTCTCCTGGACCGCACCGAGCAACGGCGGCAGCGCGATCACCAGCTACACGATCACGCCATACATCGGCTCCACCGCCCAGACCCCGACGATCCTCGCCGGGTCCCCACCAGGAACCAGCACGACGATCACCGGCCTGAGCAACGGCACCACCTACACGTTCACCGTATCCGCCACCAACAGCGTCGGCACCGGCCCGGCATCGCCGGCTTCCAACCCGGTCACACCTGCGACGGCCAACGTACCCGGCGCGCCGACGAGCGTGAGCGCCAGTCCGGCGAGCTCCCAGGCGCTCGTCAGCTGGACCGCGCCGGCGAACAACGGCGGGTCCTCGATCACGGCGTACACGATCACGCCGTTCATCGGCTCGACGGCGCAGACACCGCTGACGGTCAGCAACGCCTCGGCCACCTCCGCGACCTTGACCGGCCTGACCAACGGCACCGCCTACACGTTCACGGTCGCGGCGATCAACGGCGTCGGCACCGGCGCGCCCTCCACCGCGTCGAGCACCGTCACGCCCGAGGACACGGTCTTCGACTTCAACGGCACCCCGATCCAGACCGACTCCGGCGACAGCTCGGCCGTCACCGTCGGCGCGAAGTTCACGTCGACCACGAACGGGACTGTGACCGGGATCAGGTTCCTCAAGTCCGCCGCCAACATCGGCACCCACATCGGTAGCCTGTGGAGTGCCGGCGGCACGCTGCTCGCCGAGGCCACGTTCACCAGCGAGACGGCCACGGGCTGGCAGACCGTGCTCTTCTCGAGCCCGGTTTCGGTCAGTGCGGGCACCACCTACGTCGCCTCGTACCTGGCCCCCAACGGCCACTATGCGGCCAGCCAGCAAGGGTTCGCGTCCGCGGTCACCAACGGACCGCTCACCGCGGTCGGCAACGCCACGAGCGTCAACGGGGTGTACGCCTACGGCGGTACGAGCACGTTCCCGACCAGCGCCTACAACGCCACCAACTACTGGGTCGACGTGCTGTTCCAGCCGGGCCCCGGCGCCACCGTTCCAGGACAGCCGACCGGTGTGTCGGCGAGCGGGGGTAACGCCAGCGCGACCGTCTCCTGGACCGACCCGAGCAGCGGCGGCAGCCCGATCACCAGCTACACGGTCACCCCCTACATCGGCTCCACCGCCCAGACCCCGACCACCGTCAACAACGGCTCCGCCACCTCCACAACCGTCACCGGCCTGACGAACGGCACCGCGTACACGTTCACCGTATCGGCCACCAACGCCGTCGGCACAGGCGCGGCGTCGGCCCAGTCCAACGCGGTCACACCGACAGGCGGCACGACGGTGCCTGGAGCGCCGACAGCTGTCACCGCGACCCCGGCGAGCTCGCAGACGCTCGTCAGCTGGACCGCGCCCGCCAGCAACGGCGGCGCGTCGATCACAGGCTACACGATCACGCCGTTCATCGGCTCCACCGCCCAAACGCCAACGGTCCTCAGCAACGGCTCGGCGACCTCCGCGACCGTCACCGGCCTGACCAACGGCACCGCCTACGCGTTCACCGTCGCGGCGACCAACAGCGTCGGCACCGGCGCCGCCTCCACGGCCTCGGCCGCGGTCACGCCGGAGGACACGATCCTCGACTTCAACGGCACCCCGATCCAGACCGACTCCGGCGACACGACGGCGGTCAACGTAGGCGTGAAGTTCACCTCGACCGCGAACGGGAGCGTCACCGGGATCAGGTTCCTCAAGTCCGCCGCCAACACCGGCACCCACGTGGGCAGCCTGTGGACCGCCGGCGGCACGCTGCTCGCCCAGGCCACGTTCTCGGGCGAGACCGCCTCGGGCTGGCAGACGGTCAACTTCTCGAGCCCGGTCGCGATCACCGCCGGCACCACCTACGTCGCCTCGTACCTGGCCCCCAACGGCCACTACTCCGCCAGCCAGCAAGGGTTCGCCTCCGCGGTCATCAACGGACCGCTCACCGCGGTCGGCAACGCCACAAGCGTCAACGGGGTGTACGCCTACGGCGCCACGAGCACGTTCCCGACCAGCGCCTACAACGCCACCAGCTACTGGGTCGACGTGCTGCTCGCGCCCGGCTCCGCTCCGACCGCCCCGGGGCAGGTCACCGGCGTGTCGGCAGCGACCGGCAACGCCAGCGCGACCGTCTCGTGGACGGCTCCGAGCAACGGCGGCAGCCCGATCACCAGCTACACGATCACCCCGTACATCGGCTCCATCGCCCAGACCGCTACCGTCGTCTCAGGCGCCCCCCCGGGGACCAGCACGACGATCACCGGCCTGACCAACGGCACCGCCTACACGTTCACCGTCGCGGCGACCAATGGCGTCGGCACCGGCCCGGCCTCCGCCGCCTCCAACTCCGTCACGCCGGTCAGCGCGCCCGCGCAGGTAACCGGCGTGTCGGCGACGGCCGGCAGCGGCGGTGCGACGGTCTCGTGGACGGCTCCGAGCAACGGCGGCAGCGCGATCACCAGCTACACGATCACCCCATACATCGGCTCCACCGCCCAGACCGCAACCGTCCTCGCCGGATCCCCACCGGCGAGCAGCACCACGATCACCGGCCTGACCAACGGCACCACCTACACGTTCACCGTATCCGCCACCAACGGCGCTGGCCCGGGTCCCGCATCCGCGCAGTCCAACGCGGTCACGCTCGCCGGGACCAGCGTGCCGGGTGCGCCGACGGGCGTGACGGCGAGCCCGGCGAGCTCACAGGCGCTGGTCAGCTGGACCGCGCCGGCGAGCAACGGCGGCGCGTCGATCACAGGCTACACGGTCACGCCGTTCATCGGTTCGACCGCCCAGACCCCGTTCGCCGTCAACAGCGGCTCCGCGACGTCGGCGACGGTGACCGGGCTGACGAACGGCAGCTCCTACACCTTCACGGTCAAGGCGACCAACAGCGTCGGCACGGGCGCGGCGTCAACGGCCTCGAGCGCAGTGGTCCCGGAGGACTCGATCTTCGACTTCACCGGGACGCCGATCCAGACCGACTCCGGCGATACCTCCGCGGTCAACCTCGGGGTCAAGTTCACGTCGACGGTGAACGGCTCGATCACCGGGATCCGGTTCTTGAAATCGGCCGCGAACACCGGCACGCACGTGGGCAGCCTGTGGACCGCGGGCGGGACGCTGCTCGCGCAGGCCACGTTCTCCGCCGAGAGCGCATCCGGCTGGCAGAGCGTGCTGTTCTCGAGCCCCGTCGCGATCACCGCCGGCACCACCTATGTGGCCTCCTACCTGGCCCCGAACGGCCACTACTCCGCGAGCCAGAGCGCATTCAGCTCCGCCGTCACCAATGGGCCACTGACCGCCGTCGCCAACGGCACCAGCGTCAACGGCGTCTACGCCTACGGCGCCACGAGCACGTTCCCGACCAGCGCCTACAACGCCACCAGCTACTGGGTCGACGTGCTGCTCGCGCCCGGCTCCGCTCCGACCGCCCCGGGGCAGGTCACCGGCGTGTCGGCAGCGACCGGCAACGCCAGCGCGACCGTCTCGTGGACGGCTCCGAGCAACGGCGGCAGCCCGATCACCAGCTACACGATCACCCCGTACATCGGCTCCACCGCCCAGACCGCAACCGTCCTCGCCGGGTCCCCACCGGGAACCAGCACCACGATCACCGGCCTGACCAACGGCACCGCCTACACGTTCACCGTATCCGCCACCAACAGCGTCGGCACCGGCCCCGCGTCGGCCGCCTCCAACTCCGTCACGCCGGCTGGAGGAGCGACCGTGCCGGGGGCGCCAACGGGCGTCACCGCAAGTCCGGCAACGACCCAGGCGTTGGTCACTTGGACGGCGCCCAATAGCAACGGTGGCAGCACCATTATCTCCTACACCATTACTCCGTTTGTAGGTTCGACGGCCCAGACGCCATTTGCGGTCAGCAGCGGGACCGCGACCTCGGCGACCGTGACCGGGCTGACGAACGGCACCTCTTACACGTTCACCGTCAAGGCGACGAACAGCGTCGGCACCGGTGCCGCGTCTGCAGCCTCGAGCGCGGTCATTCCGGAGGACACGATCTTCGACTTCTCCGGCACCCCGATCCAAACCGACTCCGGCGATACCGCGGCGGTCAACCTCGGGGTCAAGTTCACCTCCACCGTCACCGGCTCGATCATCGGGATCCGGTTCCTGAAATCGGCCGCGAACACCGGCACGCACGTCGCCAGCCTGTGGACCGCAAGCGGAACGCTGCTCGCACAGGCGACGTTCACCAGCGAGAGCCCATCCGGCTGGCAGACGGTGCTGTTCTCCAGCCCGGTCGCGATCACCGCCGGCACCACCTACGTCGCCTCCTACCTGGACCCCAGCGGCCACTACTCCGCCAGCCAGAACGCATTCAGCTCCGCAGTCACCAACGGTCCACTGACCGCCGTCGCCAACGGCACCAGCGCCAACGGCGTCTACGCCTACAGCAACAACACGACCTTCCCCGGCCTCTCCTACAACGCCACCAATTACTGGGTGGATGTTTTGTTCAGCCCCAACTAGCGAGCGCGGAAAACATGCGAGGACTCAAAACAGGCTTCAGCAGGATCACGAACCTCGGGACCGTGGCGGCACTTTCGACCGCCGCGCTCATCGTCGGTGGCTGTGGTGGGTCCTCCTCGACTCACGCCGCCGCTTCGGCGCCGTCTGCGAGCTCGGCGCCGGTGGCCTCACAGACCGCCCTCGGCAACGGCACCGGGGTCGGCAAATCGACCGGCGCGACCGGCGGCTCCCGGGCTCCCGGGACAGACAAGGTGACGACCGGTCACCAGGTGATCGAGCATCCTCGCGGTAAGAACGAACCGAGGACCGGCGAGAACACGAGCGCTCCGAAGGCACCCGATCCGTGCGTCCTCGTCTCCCGCGCGCAAGCGCAAGCAATCATCGCGTCGCCGATCAGCGGCGAGACCGAGGCTCCGCTGGGCCCGACCTGCATCTTCACGCTCAAGGGACAGAAGCAGAGCATCACGCTTACCGTCGAGCAGATGAACGTCTCGAGCCAGGTTCGCCTGATGGGCCACCTGCAGCGCTCGATCGTCGGTGGCCACGTCGCGTACTGCGGGACGCTGGGACGGCCGATGCTCTACCTCGCCCTCGGTGGCACCAAAGTCCTCAACGTGACGGCGCCCTGCGCGATTGCCGACGCGCTCGCCGCGAAGGCGCTGCCACACATCACCGCGTGAGGGGCGTAGCTCGCCTCGGCGGCGTGTTCGAGCGCCCGCGGATCTGGAAGTACCAGGCGCTTTCAACCTGCCGGCACGTGAGCGGCTCGCCGATCCGGCTGCAACCACTGCTGCTGCTCGGTCAGGGCAAGATCGTGATCGGACGCGCGGTCGAGTTCGGCTGGCCGACGTCGGTCGCGTTCCACAGCGGCTACTGCCACGTCGAGGCCTCATTCCCGGAGTCGGTGATCGAGTTCGGGGACGGCGCGCAGATCAATAACAACGCTTACATCAAGAGCGAGGGGCCGGGCATAAGGATCGGGCCGCGCGCGCTGATCGGATCGTTCGTGGAGATCTTCGACAGCGACTTCCACGACCTCCATCCCGACCGGCGCCGGGGAGGCAGGCCGCAGATGGCGGCGGTCGAGCTCGCAGAGAACGTATTCATCGGCGAAGGTGCCAAGATCCTCAAGGGCGTAACGATTGGAGCCGATTCGGTCATCGGCGCCGGCAGCATCGTGACGCGCCCGATTCCGGAAGGCGTGATCGCAGCGGGGAATCCCGCCAGGGTGATCAGGGAACTGTGATGCGCGGCGCGGCCAGATCGCCGGAGCGGACGGTTGTGCGCGGATTGATCGGAGTGCTCGCCGGCATCGGCGTCGCGGCCCTGGTCTGGGTGCTCCTGAGCAGCGGACACACCCGCGCCCCGCAAGCTCGCCGTTCGACCGTCCCCAAGCCGGCGAGCAAACCGCTGCCGAGCTTCCCCGGCACTGCCCGCAACTGCATTGCCCGGCCGAGCGCGTGCGGATACCCGGATGCGACCAACTCGGGCGTGCCGGCGGGCACCCATCTGTTGCCCGAATCGGGCGTGATCACCGCAGGCACACCGGGCGGAACGATCGCGAACATCGACCTGCACGGGACGATCAACGTGACCGCCGACAACGTGACGATCAGAGACGTGCAGATCACCAACGGTAACGGGCAACTGGATCGCAACAACGCGATCACGATCCAGCCCGGGATCAAAGGCACAGTCGTCGAGTACACGACCATGCGAGGCTATGACTGCCAGGGGCGCTCGCTCCTCGCCGGCGTGTGGAACATGGCGGGCGACCAGCTGACGATCGATCACGTCTACGGCACCTGCCTTGACGACATCCTGCACGGCAGCGGCACGATCCAGAACTCCTACTCGATCGACAACGCCAACATCCCGAACGACCACTACGAGCCGGTCGCCTACGACGGCGGCGCCGGCGCGATCACCGTCAACCACGACACCCTGCTCAACCCCCACGAGCAGACGGCCGCCGTGTTCGTGACGTGTTATGACGGCCCGGTCACGACCGAGACGGTGCAGAACAGTCTGCTCGCAGGCGGCGACTACGTCATCTACGGCCCGACCGCCAACATCGCCTGCAGTCCCGCCACCGGGCATCAGACCGTCGTCAACAACCGCTTCTTCAGGCTCTACTACCGCCAGGGCGGGCACTACGGCGTCGCGGCCGACTTCCAGGCGTGGCAGACGACCTGGAAGGGCAACGTCTGGGACGACACGCTCGCGCCCGCGGGCATCTGAGCGGGCACCCCCGCCAGCACCAGCAAGCGTCCGACATCAGGGATTGGTAGGTTCCCTGCGCTGTCAGCCGGGAAGCTTCCGTGCGCCTACCGGGGAGTGCCGCCCAAACGGAGGTCACCAAGTGCTACGCCGATCGCTGCTGGTTCTAGTCGGCCTGAGCGCCACCGTCGTGCTCGGGTTCTCGCTTACGGATGCCCATGCCTCCGTCCGTCAGCCGCTGCTGGTCGGCGAAAAGCACGTCGAGCACTCCTCGGTTCGCGTGGCGGCGGGGCGCTCGGAGGCGTCCCGGTTCCGCGCCGTCCGGTCGGGAACCGCCGCCACCGTCGTCGTCTACCTCGCTTCCTCGAACCGTGCAAAAGTCCTGCACGTCGCCATCTACACGAACTCCGGATCGCTGCTCAGCTCGGGCTCGCGACGGCATCCGAAGGCCGGCGCGTGGAACCGGGTCACGATTCATCCGGCTCGGCTGGTAGCCCGGCGCGTCTACTGGCTGGCCTTGTTCGGATCGGGGGGCACGCTCGCCTACCGAGGGAACAGCCGCCGAGCCTGCTCGCCGCCGAGCCACAGGGCGGACGTGGCGAGCTTCCCGGCTCACTGGCGCAACCAGTCAAGCGCGCCGCAGTGCTCGCTGTCGGCCTATGCGGTCGGACGAGTGCAAACGAAGCACCGCAAGCACTCCTCCTCGCCGGCAACGCCGGCGAAGCCGCCGTACCACTCGACACCAGCTCCTCCTCCCTCCTCACCACCGCCGCCGACGTCGTTCCCCGGGACGCAGCACAACTGCGTGTCCGACCCCAGCGCCTGCGGCTATCCGGACGCGACCAACTCCGGAGTTCCGGCCGGCACATCGCTGACTCCCAGCTCCGGGACGATCAACGCCGGCACGCCCGACGAGACGATCTCGAACCTCGACCTGCACGGCACGATCAACGTCACGGCAAGCAACGTGACGATCAAGGACGTGCGGATCACCAGTGGCGACGGGACGCTGGGCGCGAACTGGGCGATCAACATCGCCCAGGGGGTCAGCGGGACCCAGATCGACTACACCACGATCCTGGGCAACGACTGCCAGGCCGGGTCGTTGATGGCCGGCGTCTGGAACGCGTCGGGTGACCAGCTGACCATGGACCACGACTACGGCAGCTGCCTCGATGACATCCTCCACGGCTCGGGCACGCTCAGCAACAGCTACTCGTTCGACAACGCCAACATCCCAAGCGATCACTACGAGCCCGTCGCCTACGACGGCGGCGCCGGCGCGATCACCGTCAACCACGACACGCTGCTCAACCCCCACGACCAGACCGCCGCGGTGTTCGTCACCTGCTACAGCGGCCCGGTCACGAGCGAGACGATCGAGAACAGCCTGCTCGCCGGCGGCGACTACGTCATCTACGGCCCCACCGGGAACGGGCCCTGCGACTCCGCGACCGGGCACCAGACGGTTGTCAATAACCGTTTCTCGAACGCCTATTTCCCCAACGGGGGGTATTACGGAATCGCCGACGCGTTCCAGCGGGACAACACCACCTGGAGCGGGAACGTGTGGGACGACAGCCTCGCGGCCGCCCAGATGTGAGTGATCGGGCGGCGTAAGCGGCCCGTCCTCACCCGTCCAGATCCGGCCTTCAATCTTCAACGCCGCGCTGAGCGCTGCCGAAGCAGCGAACAGTGGGCAATCGCGTCACCATAATCAGGAACGATGAGATTTGGAGTATAAACCCGGTTTCTGGGGAACCGGCGCGTGCCCTGAAACGGGTTGGTAGGATTGCCTGCCCAGACAGGGAGGGTGCGCGCGCCTTACCGGGAGCGCCGCTCTATAGGGAGGTCAGGATCGTGATTCGGCGATCGTTGCTGACGCTGCTCTGCGTCAGTTCAGCTGCTGCTGCGTTCTGTGGACCCCTCGCGAGCGCGCAGGCATCCACACGACAGTCTGTGCTACTCGGCGCGAAGGTAATCGGTCGATCCGCGGGTCGCGTCGTGTCCTGGCACCCGCAGGCATTTCGCTTCAGGGCAGGTCGATCCGGAACGGCGACAGCGTTCGTCCTGTTCGTCGGCTCGAGGAACCGAGCGAGCGTCCTTCACGTCGCGCTCTACGACGCGCGGGGCTCATTGCTCACGACCGGCTGGCGGCGCAACCCGCGCCGCGGCGCGTGGAACCGTATCGACGTGCGCACGGTGCGGCTGATGGCGGGCCACACGTACTGGCTGGCGTTGTTCGGATCGGGGGGCACGCTCGCCTACCGAGGGAACAGCCGCCGAGCCTGCTCGCCGCCGAGCCACAGGGCGGACGTGGCGAGCTTCCCGGCTCACTGGCGCAACCAGTCAAGCGCGCCGCAGTGCTCGCTGTCGGCCTATGCGGTCGGACGAGTGCAAACGAAGCACCGCAAGCACTCCTCCTCGCCGGCAACGCCGGCGAAGCCGCCGTACCACTCGACACCAGCTCCTCCTCCCTCCTCACCACCGCCGCCGACGTCGTTCCCCGGGACGCAGCACAACTGCGTGTCCGACCCCAGCGCCTGCGGCTATCCGGACGCGACCAACTCCGGAGTTCCGGCCGGCACATCGCTGACTCCCAGCTCCGGGACGATCAACGCCGGCACGCCCGACGAGACGATCTCGAACCTCGACCTGCACGGCACGATCAACGTCACGGCAAGCAACGTGACGATCAAGGACGTGCGGATCACCAGTGGCGACGGGACGCTGGGCGCGAACTGGGCGATCAACATCGCCCAGGGGGTCAGCGGGACCCAGATCGACTACACCACGATCCTGGGCAACGACTGCCAGGCCGGGTCGTTGATGGCCGGCGTCTGGAACGCGTCGGGTGACCAGCTGACCATGGACCACGACTACGGCAGCTGCCTCGATGACATCCTCCACGGCTCGGGCACGCTCAGCAACAGCTACTCGTTCGACAACGCCAACATCCCAAGCGATCACTACGAGCCCGTCGCCTACGACGGCGGCGCCGGCGCGATCACCGTCAACCACGACACGCTGCTCAACCCCCACGACCAGACCGCCGCGGTGTTCGTCACCTGCTACAGCGGCCCGGTCACGAGCGAGACGATCGAGAACAGCCTGCTCGCCGGCGGCGACTACGTCATCTACGGCCCCACCGGGAACGGGCCCTGCGACTCCGCGACCGGGCACCAGACGGTCACCAACAACCGGTTCGCGACCATGTACTACCCGACGAGCGGCCAGTATGGGATCGACGACGCGTTCCAGCGCAACAACACCACCTGGTCGGGCAACGTCTGGGACAACACGCTGGCCCCGGCCGGCATGTAGGACTCGGCGGAACGCCTCGCTGCAATCCACCCGGTCCCCGCGCCGCGAAAGATCCTCGGCGCGGCGACCGTTCAGTAGCCATGAGGTGTCTCTTTCATGCGCGCTGAGCGCGTCCTAATCACCGGCGGCGCCGGGGCAATCGGATCGAACCTCGCGGACCTCGCAGTGCGGAACGGCGCAGAGGAAGTCATCGTCCTGGACAACTTCGTTCGGGGCCGCCGCCAGAACCTGGCCTGGGCCGTGGCCAATGGCCCGGTTCGGGTGGTGCCCGGCGACATCCGGGATCGTTCGCTGGTCGATCGGTTGACCCGCGGGATCGACGTCGTATTCCATCAGGCGGCGATCCGCATCACCCAGTGCGTGGAGGAGCCGCGGCTGGCTCTCGGGGTGCTGGTCAACGGCACCTACAACGTGCTCGAAGCCGCGGTCCGTCACAACGTGCACAAGGTCGTAGCGGCGTCGTCGGCGTCCGTGTACGGTCTGGCGGAGCAGTTCCCCACCGATGAGAGCCATCACCCGTATGCCAATGACACTCTCTACGGCGCAGCGAAGGTATTCAACGAGGGTCTCCTGCGCAGCCTGCACACAACCAGCGGGCTCGATTACGTCGCGTTGCGGTACTTCAACGTGTACGGCCCCCGGATGGATATCCACGGCGTCTACACCGAAGTGCTGGTGCGGTGGATGGAGCGCATCGCGGCCGGCGTGCCGCCGCTGATCAACGGCGACGGCTCCCAGACAATGGACTTCGTGTTCATGGAGGACATCGCCCGCGCGAACATGCTCGCCGCCGAGTCCGACGTCACCGATGAGGTGTTCAACGTCGCAAGCGGCGTGGAGACCAGCCTGCTGGAGCTCGCGCAGCTCCTGCTCGAAGCGATGGGTTCTGACCTGGACGTGGAGTTCGGTCCCGAGCGAGCGGCGGCCAAGGTTCCGCGCCGGCTGGCGGATACCTCCAAGGCGCGCGAGCTGCTGGGCTTTGACGCGCAGGTCGGGATCGAAGAGGGACTGCAGCGGCTGGTGAGCTGGTGGCAGTCCGAGCGCGACCGCGAAGCGGCAGTCGCGGTGGCATCGTGATGCAGGTCCCGTTCGCTCGTCCATACCTCACCGGCGAGGAAGGCGAGGCTGTCGCCAAGGTGATCTCGACCGGCTGGGTCTCGCAGGGCCCGCAGGTGCAGGCATTCGAGCAGGCGTTCGCGCAGCGCGTCGGCGCGGCCGATGCCGTCGCCACCACGAGCTGCACGACCGCGCTCCAACTCGCGCTGCACGGGATCGGAATCGGCCCGGGCGATGAGGTGATCGTCCCGTCGCTGTCATTCATCGCGACTGCCAACTCGGTCTGGATGTGCGGAGCGCGACCGGCGTTCGCGGACATCGACCCGCGCACCTACAACCTCGATCCGGCCGCGGCGGAACGCGCGATCACCGAGCGTACCCGCGCGATCATGCCCGTCCACCAGGTCGGGCTGCCGGCGGACATCGACGCCCTGCTGGAGCTCTCCCAGCGCTATGGCCTGGCGCTCGTCGAGGACGCGGCGTGCGCGATCGGAGCGAGCTACAAGGGACGGCCAGTCGGTTCGCTGAGCGAGCTCGCGTGCTTCTCACTGCATCCGCGCAAGGTGATCACGACCGGCGAGGGCGGCATGATCGCCGTCCAGGATCGGGAGCTGGCCGCGCGGTTGCGACGGCTGCGCCAGCACGGCATGAGCGTCTCCGACCTCGCCCGTCACAGCACCCAACAGGTCGTGATTGAGACCTATCCGGAGCCCGGGTTCAACTACCGCATGACCGATATGCAAGCCGCGCTGGGCCTGTGCCAGCTCGAGGTCCTCGACCACGTGCTCGAGCGCCGGCGCGTCCTGGCCGAGCGCTACAACGCCGCGATCGAGGGGATCCCCGGCCTCGAGCCGCCGTACGACCCGCCCTACGCTGAGCGCACTTGGCAGTCGTACTGCGTCCGTGTCCTGCCGAGCGCCGCGGTCGGCCGGACGGAGCTGATGCAGCGCCTGCTCGCGGACGGGATCCCCACCCGCAGAGGCGTGATGGCGATCCACGAGGAGCAGGCATACGCCGGCGTGCGCCAGGAGCTGGAGCACACCGAGGCCGCCGCGCGCGACGTTGTGATGCTTCCGCTGTTCCCCGACCTGACCGAGGGCCAGCAGGACTACGTGATCGAGCGCCTCGCGGCGCACGTCGTCGCGCTCGCCGCCTGAGTCGCTCCGCCGCCGGTTGTCCCTCGCGGCGTCTGCGGCGGCGGAAGTCAGAACGCCGACAGACCGTTGTTCTACGAGGGAATGTTCGCCGCTAGACACCCGCTGCTTCGCCTTGCGCTCGGCCTCGCCGTGGCGATCGTGGCCGGCATCGGCGCTGCGCCCGCCGCGGCCGCGGTTCCCTCCGCGCCGCAGTCGGTCACGGCTGGTCCCGCGAGCAGCCAGGCGCTCGTCGGCTGGACCGCTCCCGCGAGCAATGGCGGCAGCCCGATCAGCGGCTACACGATCACCCCGTTCATCGGCTCCACGGCCCAGACCCCCGTCACGGTCAGCAACGGCTCGGCGGCCTCGGCGACCGTCACCGGGCTGACAAACGGCACCTCCTACACGTTCGCGGTTGCGGCGACGAACACCAGCGGCACCGGGCCGGCTTCATCGGCGTCGGCGACGGTCATCCCGGAGGACACGATCTTCGACTTCTCGGGCACGCCGGGCATCGTCGACTCGGGGGACGCCTCCTCGGTCGAGCTGGGGGTCAAGTTCACCGCCAGCTCCAACGGGTCGATTACGGGGATCCGCTTCTACAAGGCCGCCACCAACACCGGCACGCACATCGGGAATCTGTGGACCGCCAGCGGCACGCTGCTCGCCAGCGCCACGTTCACGGGCGAGACCGCCTCCGGGTGGCAGACGGTCCTGTTCTCCTCGCCGGTCGCGATCACCGCCGGCACCACCTACGTCGCCTCGTACTTCGCGCCCAACGGCCACTACTCCGCGACGTCGGCCGGGCTGACCAACTCGGTCGACAACGCGCCCCTGCACGCGGTCGCGAACAGCACCAGCGCGAACGGGCTGTACTCCTACACGAGCACCAGCGCGTTCCCCACTAACACCTACAACGCGAACAACTACTGGGTCGACGTGCTGTTCGCGCCCTCATCCGGCGGCGGCACCTCGGCGCCGTCGGCGCCGACGGGGGTGTCGGGCAGTCCGGCGTCCAGTCAGGCGCTGGTGAGCTGGACGCCGCCGTCGAGCGATGGCGGTAGTCCGGTAACTAGCTACACGATCACGCCGTACATCGGCTCGACCGCGCAGACCCCCGTCACGGTCAACAATGGCTCGGCGACGGCGGCGACGATCACTGGGCTGACGAACGGGACCGGGTACACGTTCACGGTCAGCGCCACCAACGCGATCGGGACCAGTCCGGCGTCCTCGGCCTCGCCCGCGGTCACGCCCGAGGACACGATCTTCGACTTCTCGAGCACCCCCCAGAACGTCGATTCCGGAGACAGCTCCTCGGTCGAGCTGGGGGTCAAGTTCACCGCCAGCTCCAACGGGTCGGTCACCGGGATCCGCTTCTACAAGGCCGCCACTAACACCGGCATGCACATCGGCAGCCTCTGGACCGCCGGCGGCACGCAGCTCGCCAGCGCCACGTTCACCGGCGAGACCGCCTCCGGCTGGCAGACGGTCAACTTCTCCTCCCCGGTCGCGATCACCGCCGGCACCACCTACGTCGCGGCCTACCTCGCGCCCAACGGCCACTACTCCGCCACCCCCGCCGGACTGACCAACGCCGTCACCAACGGGCCGCTGACCGCCGTCGCGAACAGCACCAGCGCCAACGGCGTCTACGGCTACAGCGGCTCGAGCACCTTCCCCACCAACACCTACAACGCGAACAACTACTGGGTCGACGCCCTCTTCTCCCCCGGATCGGGCACCACCGCCCCCGGCCAAGTCACCGGCGTCACCGCCAGCCCCGGCAACGGGAGCGCGACGGTCAGCTGGACCCCCCCGAGCAATGGCGGCAGCGCGATCACGAGCTACACCGTGACCACGTACATCGGATCGACCGCGCAGAAGACCACCGTCATCTCGGGATCGCCGCCCGCGACGAACGCCACCATCACGGGATTGACGAACGGGACCACGTACACGTTCACGGTGGCGGCCACGAACAGCGTCGGAACCGGCCCAGCGTCCGCCAATTCGAATCCGGTCACCCCCGCGACCACCTCGGCGCCGTCGGCGCCGACGGGGGTGTCGGGCAGTCCGGCGTCCAGTCAGGCGCTGGTGAGCTGGACGCCGCCGTCGAGCGATGGCGGTAGTCCGGTAACTAGCTACACGATCACGCCGTACATCGGCTCGACCGCGCAGACCCCCGTCACGGTCAACAATGGCTCGGCGACGGCGGCGACGATCACTGGGCTGACGAACGGGACCGGGTACACGTTCACGGTCAGCGCCACCAACGCGATCGGGACCAGTCCGGCGTCCTCGGCCTCGCCCGCGGTCACGCCCGAGGACACGATCTTCGACTTCTCGAGCACCCCCCAGAACGTCGATTCCGGAGACAGCTCCTCGGTCGAGCTGGGGGTCAAGTTCACCGCCAGCTCCAACGGGTCGGTCACCGGGATCCGCTTCTACAAGGCCGCCACTAACACCGGCATGCACATCGGCAGCCTCTGGACCGCCGGCGGCACGCAGCTCGCCAGCGCCACGTTCACCGGCGAGACCGCCTCCGGCTGGCAGACGGTCAACTTCTCCTCCCCGGTCGCGATCACCGCCGGCACCACCTACGTCGCGGCCTACCTCGCGCCCAACGGCCACTACTCCGCCACCCCCGCCGGACTGACCAACGCCGTCACCAACGGGCCGCTGACCGCCGTCGCGAACAGCACCAGCGCCAACGGCGTCTACGGCTACAGCGGCTCGAGCACCTTCCC
>OCZT010000775.1_pt1 | contig 32512 bp, 28 predicted proteins | sample 1539031 | NCBI WGS metagenome assembly OCZT01 (sample SAMEA3539308, study PRJEB22396) | soil metagenome | biome: tundra; feature: field; material: soil | place: USA | collected 2010-05 | depth 0.15 m | reverse complement strand
GTGCAAGGACCCCTGAAATCCGCGGTCCCGCTGCTGCAGACATCAGGGCTAACCAGGGACTTCCGAGGTTTCCGGGCCGTCGACGGGGTCGACCTCACCATCACCGCGGGCACCATTCACGCCCTAGTCGGACCCAACGGTGCGGGTAAGACCACGCTGTTCAACCTGCTGACCGGATTCCTCGCGCCGAGCTCAGGCTCGATCTTGTACTGCGGCCAGGACATCACCGGCAAGGCGCCCGAGCAGATTGCCCACCTCGGGATCGCCCGGTCCTTCCAGATCACCAGCCTCTTCGACCAGCTGACCGGCCTGGAGCATCTGGAACTGGCCCTGGCCAGCCCCACCGGTCTGGGCATGCGGTTCTGGCGCTCGGAACGACAGATGAGTCGGTTCCGGCCGCGGTCCCTGGAACTGATCCAGGAGGTCGGTCTAGCTCACCTCGCTGACAAGGTTGTTGGCGCCCTGGCCTACGGCCAGAAACGCGCCCTCGAACTTGCCCTGGCCCTGGCTCTCGACCCGTCGCTGCTCCTGCTCGACGAGCCGACGGCGGGCATGGGCCTGGAGGACGTCGACCGCACGATCGCCCTGGTCAAGAAGGTTGCCAGGGGCCGCACCGTCGTGTTCGTCGACCACAACATGCACGTCGTTGGCAGCCTTGCTGATCAGGTCACGGTGCTACAGCAGGGCAGGATCCTCGCCGAAGGAAGCTACGAACACGTGCGCATGGACGACAAGGTCATCACCGCCTACCTGGGGCATGCTCATGCTTGAGATTGTGGGGCTGTCCGCCTGGTATGGCGAGGCGCGTGTTCTGTCGGACGTCTCTTTGAGCGTTCACGCAGGCGAGGTTGTCACCCTTGTCGGCCGCAACGGTGCGGGCAAGACCACGTTGCTGCGTTCCGTCATGGGCCTGCATCGCCAGATCGAGGGCACCGTTCGTTTTGACGGGAGCGAGCTGGGCCACAGGTCACCAGAGCGTCGGGCCAGGGCGGGCCTGGGTTGGGTTCCTGACGATCGCGGTATCTACGCCAGCCTCACCGTCTTGGAGAACCTCCTGCTGCCTCCGGTCGTGCACCCGGATGCATGGTCGCTGGATCAGGTTTATGAGGCTTTCCCGGTCCTGGCGGACCGCCGAAGCTCGATGGGCACTCAGCTCTCTGGTGGCGTTGAGTTTATGTTCGGTGCGCAGCAGTAGCGTTCCGAGAGGTTCGGGCCCGGCCGTCACGCAGACTGCCCACCAGTGGTCGCGCCGCACTGCTCGACCCGCGGTGCGGGCAGCTGCGCTCATACGTGGGACGTCGATGCTCAGGCTGTCCGACGAGCCGGCTGTCGTGGCCAGGGTTCGGTCCTCGGTGTCCAGGACCCACAGCGCACCTCCGAGAACCTCGGATACCGCAGCGGCCACTTCGTTGACGTCCCCGCCTCGCAAGACCAGCTGGGTGAACCGGTCGTGCGCGTCGGATGCGCGTTCGATGCCCTTTGTGTGCTCGCGCAACAGCGTGCCGGCGGTGTTCAGCTCATCCAGAGCCACGCTGGTCTCGCTGAGCAGGCGGGCGTTGTCCAGAGCGATCGCAGCGTGCGCTGCCAGGGTGACCAGGAGCGAGACATCATCGCGGCCGAAGGGGCGTTCGCTTCGATTCGAGGCATACAGCACACCGATCACGTTGACACCCAGGACGAGGGGCACGCCGAGGATCGAAACCAGCCCCTCTTCGGCTACGGCGTCGTTGATCGGGTCCGTGTGGTGGAACCGCTTGTCCTCAAAGTAGCGGGCGCTGGTGTAGGGAGTGGCCGTCTGTGCGACCAGGCCGCCGAGGCCTGCGCCCATCGGCAGGCGCAGACTGCGAAACGCCGCTGAGGTGATGCCGTCCACGACCCGCATGTAGGTGTCACCCACGTTGTCGTCGTTGAGTGAGAGATAGGTGACGTCGCTGTGCAGGAGCAGCCGTGCTCGGTGCACGATCGCACGCAGTACCGCGTCGACCTCACGCAACGCGGCAAGGTCGTTGGCGGTCTCGTAGAGCGCACTGAGCTCAGCCTCGCGACGGCGTCGCTGGTCGAGGATCGCGCGTACGCGCAAGGCCAGGGTGCGGGCGCGTTCGAGCTCGGCGATCACTTCGGCGTCTTCCCCGCGGGATCGGGCCGCGATGACGGGAGCCTCGAACTCCACGGGAGCAGCCTCCCGAACGAGCAGTTCCAGCAGGGCGAGTGTGGACATGCCCCCGATTCTGCCCCGGCTGGGTGTCCTCGGTTGAGGGGGAGTCACCCCGCCGGTCAGTGTGCGGTCCACCCACCGTCGAGACAGAAGGAGCTACCCGTGACCGAGTCCGCATTTTTGCTGCACAAGAACAGCGCCAGGGCGGCGACCTCCTCAGGCTCGATGAGCCGTTTGACCGCCACGGGCGCGAGCATGATCTGCTCCAGGACCTCACTCTCGCAGATGCCGTGGGTCAGCGCCTGGTCAGCGATCTGGGCCTCCAGCAGGGCTGTGCGCACATACGCGGGGTTGATGCAGTTGGACGTCACACCGTGCGCTGCCCCTTCCAGGGCTGCGACCTTCGAGAGACCCTCCAGAGCGTGTTTGGCCGACACGTAGGCGCTCTTGTACGCAGAGGCGCGCAGTCCGTGGACCGACGAGACGTTGATGATCCGGCCCCATCCACGCTCGTACATGTGAGGAAGGGCGCCCCCGATGATGCGGAACGGCGCCTCCAGCATGACCCGCAGGATGAATGAGAACTTCTCCGGCGGGAACGACTCCAGCGGGGCCACGTGCTGCACCCCCGCGTTGTTGACCACGATGTCGACGTCGAGGTCGAGGTCCGCGATGGCGTCCAGGTCGGACAGATCGGTTATCACGGCGAGGCCTCCGATCTCGTCGGCGACGGCTTTAGCGGCGACGTCACGGTCGAGGATCGTAACGCTGGCACCGGCCTCGGCGAACGCGGCGGCGATCGCCTTGCCGATCCCGGATGCACCACCGGTCACCAAAGCGCGTCGCCCAGCCAGAGGTCGCGGATTCTGTTGCTGGGCTGGGGTCATGCCTCGACGCTAGCGGCGGCTCGAGGGCCCCGGCATGGTGCGCGTCCACACTCTTGGGTCGTGAACAGTGGAGCCCAGGGACTAAAACGCGCTGCATGGGGCGGCCGGTGACAGACTGTTCCCCAACCCAAGGCAGTTGGAGAGGCATGAACAGTGACTCAGGCAACCCAAGATCGCGAACAGGATAAGAGCCTTGAACAGGACGAGCGACCGGTAACGCGCCTGGGCACGATCGTGGCCGTTGCCAACCAGAAGGGCGGGGTGGCCAAGACGACGTCGGTCGCCTCTTTGGGGGCGGCGTTCGTCGAGCTCGGCAAGAGGGTGCTGCTCGTCGACCTTGATGCTCAGGCCTGTCTGACCTTCAGCCTCGGAGTTGATCCCGAGACGGTCCAGGTGAGCATCAACGAGGTCCTGGTCGGACGTGGTGTCTCGGCCCGGGATGCCATCGTGGAGTGCGCCGATGGCGTCGACCTCGTCCCGAGCGTCATTGAGCTCGCAGGTGCCGAGGCGCAGCTGCTGCCCAGGCCCGGTCGTGAGTTCGTGCTGCGCTCGGTGCTGGAGCCGCTGCGGCACGACTACGACGTGATCCTGGTGGACTGCTCGCCTTCGCTGGGCGTGTTAACTCTCAACGCGCTGACTGCAGCGCAGGGTGTGATCATCCCCATGGTGTGCGAGATGCTCAGCCACCGCGGGGTCGGACAGCTGTTGGACACCGTCGCCGACGTGAAAGCCATCCTCAACCCAGGCCTGGAAGTCTTCGGGATACTGCCCACGCTGTATGACGGCCGGAGTAAGCACGCGCGAGCGGTGCTGGCCGATGTGGGCCAGCGGTACGGTTTGCCGGTGCTCACCCCGCCGATCCCCAAGACTGTGCGGTTCGCCGAAGCGCCGGCGTTGGGTCGCTCGATCCTGGCAACGTCACGGTCGTCCAAGGGCGCTACGGCCTACCGTGACGTCGCTGCGAGTCTCCTGCCCCACTTCTGAGCGCTCAGGCCGTGGTTGCGCCCGCCCCAGACGAGCCGCCGCGGGTACGGCGACGGTTGCGGCTCCGTCGCGGTTTGGCCTCATCGGTGCTCTTGGCGTGATCTGTGTTCTTGGGGCGATCTGCGGGCGGACGCTCGCGGCCCTCGGCCGAGTGCGTGCCGCGGCTGGAAGGCCCACCGGAGTGGCTACCACCCTTGTGGCCGACGGAGGAACGGCCACGCTCAGAGGGTCCCCCCTTGTGGTTCTTACCCGTCTCCCCGAGGTCCTCGACCTTCTCGGCGGCAAGGCCCTGGCGGGTCCGACTGGACTTGGGCAGCCGGCCGGTGGCACTGGCGGGGATGCGCATCTCCTTGTAGAAGTGCTCGGAGGATGAGTAGGTCTCTGCCGCCTCGGGGATACCGAGGTCCAGGGTCTTGTTGATCATGGTCCAGCGGTGCAGGTCATCCCAGTCGACGAACGTGACGGCGACACCGGTGTTGCCCGCACGTGCCGTGCGGCCGATGCGGTGCAGGTAGGTCTTGTCGTCCTCGGGGCACTGGTAGTTGATGACGTGCGTGACGTTGTCGACGTCGATACCGCGGGCTGCCACGTCGGTGGCGACCAGCACATCGACCTTGCCGTTGCGGAAGGCACGCATGGCCTGCTCACGGGCGCCTTGTCCGAGGTCCCCGTGGATGGCTGCCGCGGCAAAACCACGCTCGGCAAGATCGTCGGCGACCTTGGCTGCGGTGCGCTTGGTCCGGCTGAAGATGAGCGTGAGACCGCGATCCTCGGCCTGCAGCATGCGGGCCAGCATCTCAACCTTGTCCATGGCGTGCGCACGGTAGACGAACTGCTCCACCGCCTTGACGGTCTGGCTGTCCTGGTCCTCGCCCATGGCCCGGATGTGGGTGGGCTGGGTCATGTAACGACGGGCTAGTGCCACGATCGCGCCAGGCATTGTGGCCGAGAAAAGCATTGTCTGGCGGCTGGCCGGTGTCATTGCGAGAATCTTCTCGATGTCCGGAAGGAAGCCGAGGTCGAGCATCTCGTCAGCCTCGTCGAGTACGACGCTCTTGACGTAGGACAGGTCAAGGTAACCCTGCTTGGCGAGGTCGATGAGCCTTCCCGGCGTGCCGACGACGATCTCGACACCGCGCTGGAGCGCCTGGATCTGAGGCTCGAAGGCGCGGCCGCCGTAGATGGTCAGGACCCGGACGCCGCGAGCCTTGCCGGCGCGCTCGAGGTCACCAGAGACCTGAACGGCAAGCTCGCGGGTTGGTGCGACCGCCAGGGCCTGCGGCTTGCCGGCGGACGTCAGGGCCGCAAACGCCTCATCCTTGGGACTGATCACCCGCTGGATCATCGGTATGCCGAATCCGAGCGTCTTGCCGGTGCCGGTCTTGGCCTGGCCGATGATGTCATGGCCAGCAAGAGCAACCGCCAGCGTCATCGACTGGATCGGGAACGGGTGGGTGATGCCGGCCTCGGCCAGCGCGGCGACAATGTCGGGGTGAACGTCGAAGTCGGCGAACGTGGGTTCGGGGACCGCAGGCACGACTGGGGTCTCGGCAGCTTCAGGCGCTGTCGGGGCTTCTTCAGTGGTCATGAGTTATCTCTCGGTCGGGCGAGGGCCACACGCGTGTCCGAGGATTTCGGCAAGTTGCAGGCCACGCTGCAAAGCGGGCCGATCGGAGTTCTTCGTGGGTGCAGCGCAGTCTCACTGGCTGCTGATGTGTGCCGACCGGGCACCGATGTCGTAACCCAGTCTAGCGGTGAGCACTACTGTTTGCGTTCATGGACGATCTGGAGCAGCAGGAATCCCTTGCCGATGAACCCGAGGACGGGGCTGTCTCGGTCCAGGGTCCCCCTGGGGACGGCGATCCTTTTGCTGATGACCCCACCTATCGGGCAGCGGTCGTCGACCTTCTAGGAGCGCTGGCCTACGGCGAGCTGACGGCCTTCTCGCGGCTGGCTGCCGATGCCGAGATGGCTCCGAACCAACCTGCGAAGGCCGCACTGGCGCGGGTGGCTGTGGCCGAGTTCCATCACCACGAAGCGTTGACTGCCCGGCTCACCGAGATGGGTGCCGACCCCGATGCGGCGATGGAGCCCTTCATCGCACCGATCGACGAGTTCCACGAGCGCACCAGGCCCAGCGGCTGGCTCGAGGGCCTGGTCAAGGCCTACGTGGGTGATGGCATCGCGACGGACTTCTATCGCGAGATCTCGGCATACGTGGATCTCTGGACGCAGACGCTGGTTCGTTCCGTGCTCGAAGACGTCGGGCAGGCGGAGTTTGCGGTCAAGGCGGTCCGGGAGGCGATTGAAGCTGATCCCAGGGTCGCTGGACGTCTGGCCCTGTGGGGCCGTCGCCTGGTCGGCGAGGCGCTGTCCCAGTCGCAACGGGTGGCCGTCGAACGTGATGCCCTGGCCAGCCTGCTGGTGGGCGGGATCAACCGCCCAGGTGCGGACCTCGCCGAGATGGGGCGGATGTTTGCCAGGCTCACGGACGAACACATCCGGCGGATGGGACAGCTCGGCCTGAGCGCCTGACGTCCGGGCCCAGGGCGCATCACGTCGGGCGGTTAGCGGTTCAGATCGTGCCGAACCCTACTGAGCCCTTCTTGGCGGCACCGAGGTCGACGTAGCCGATCCCGGCCACCGGAACGATCACGCGGCGGCCCTGGTCGTCGACCAGGCTGAGCAGACCGCCTTTGGTCAACGCCTCGGTCACCAGGGCCTCGACCTCCTGCGGGGACTGCTCGGACTCCACCACGATCTCGCGCGCGACGTTTTGCACGCCGATCTTGACCTCCACGGGAAAGCCTTTCCTCAGAATTTGATGTCTTGGCACATGTGACTCATTGGGACGATACGTCGAAGGCTAACCGCCCTGCGAACCGGATCCTTCCCGGTCGATCTTGGGGAAGCCACCCAGCCCGCGCCAGGACAACGTCGCCACCAGCCTGGCCGCCTCGTCGCGGGGAATCGACGAAGCCTGCGACAGCCAGAAGCGCGCGCAGATCTGGGCCATACCCGACAGTGCCATGCCGAGCAGATGCGCTTCGGCGTCGGGCAGGTCGGTGTCCTCCTTGATGACCTCGGCGATTGCCTCGGCGGAGTCCTGGGACATCTTGTCGACCCGTTCGCGGATGGCCGCCTCATTGATCAGGTCGGACTCGAAGACCAGGCGGAACGGCGCGCCGTCGCGACCCACGAACTCGAAGTAGGCACCAATGCTGGCTGCGACGCGCTGCTTGTTCTCGGTGGTGGACGCCAGGGCCGCCCGGATCAGCTCCAGCAGCTCACCTGCATGCTGGTCGAACAATGCCAGGTAGAGATCGAGCTTGCCCGGAAAATGCTGGTACAGAACGGGTTTGGAGACCCCGGCGCGGTCGGCGATGTCGTCCATGGCTGCGGCGTGGTAGCCGGACTCGACGAATACCTCTTGGGCGGCCTCCAGCAGCTGTGCCCGCCGTGCAGAGCGAGGCATCCGTACGCCGCGGCTGCGTGTGTCAGAGCTCATCGGCACTGTGAGGTCCCTTCATTGGGCGGATGCCTGCGGGTGAGGCGGATGCCTGCGGCTGAGGCAGATGATCACAGCTGAGGTTGACTCAGCTGACCGATGTCTGTGTGCGTCACGCGAGATGCGCGCCGCTTATTGGCAGGCGGGCGGTCACGCAACCGCCGGATCGCATCCTACCTGGGAGTAACCTCGCCCGCATGGCCCTTCCCCCCCTCGTCGAGCCATCGGCCCCGCTGTCCGCGCATGAGATCGAGCGTTACGCCCGGCACGTGCTCCTGCCCGATGTCGGCATGCAGGGCCAGCGCCGCCTCAAGAACGCCCGGGTGCTGGTGGTCGGCGCTGGGGGTCTGGGGTCCCCGGCACTGATGTACCTCGCGGCGGCAGGTGTGGGAACCATCGGCGTGCAAGACGGCGACGTGGTGGAGCTGTCGAACCTGGCGCGCCAGGTGGTCCACGGCATTGCCGACGTCGGCCGGTTGAAGTCCGAGTCCGCCGCGCAGCGGCTGGCATTGGTCAATCCCCTGGTGCGCGTCGTGCGACACGACGTCCGGATCGACTCGACCAACGCCTTGCAGATCATCGCCGACTACGACCTCGTCCTGGACGGGACGGACAACTTCCCGACCCGATACCTGCTCAACGACGCCTGCGTCTTGCTGGGCAAGCCGGACATCTGGGGCTCGATCCATCGCTTCGACGCTCAGGCCAGCATCTGGTGGGCCCAGCATGGCCCCTGCTACCGCTGCGTGTTCCCGCAGCCGCCGCCACCTGCTCTGGTGCCGTCCTGCGCCGAGGCCGGGGTGCTCGGGGTTCTGTGCGCGACCATCGGATCGATCCAGGCGGCCGAGGCCGTGAAGCTGATCATCGGCATCGGGGATCCGCTGGCTGGCCGGTTGATGGTGCACGACGGCTTGCGTCAGAGCTGGGACGTCCTGAGTGTGCACAAGAACCCCGACTGCGCCGTTTGTGGTGAGCACCCCACCGTCACCGAGCTGGTCGACTATGAAGCCTTCTGTGGGCAGACACCTGCTGCTGGCGCTGGCATGCCGGCCGGCTCGGTGCCCGCAGCCGCAGACGTCCCGGTGCCTGCGATCTCGGCTCTGGAGCTGGCTGATCTGCTCTCCGACAAGGGCGGACCCCCGGGTGTCCTGCTGGTCGATGTGCGCGGGGCCCAGGAGCGGGTGATCTCCGCCATCCCCGGGGCTCAAGCCATTCATCTGGACGACTTCCGGTCGGGGGCGGCGGTTCGGCGGATTCCGTTCGACCAGCCTGTGGTCATCTTCTGCAGGGCGGGCGTTCGCTCGCAGGAGGCCTCACGGATCCTGATCGCGGCAGGACACCCGGACGTGCGCAGCTTGCAGGGCGGAGTTCTCGCGTGGGTCCGCGACGTCGACCCAGCCCAGCCCAGGTACTGAGCCGGCTGGGGCAAGGATGACCCGAGGACCCGAGACCCTTCCAGACTTTGCCGAGGCGGTTCTGGACATCGTCGACCAGATCCCGTCCGGCAAGGTCCTGGCCTACGGAGACGTCGCCGAGCTGCTCGGCTACGGCGGTCCCCGGCAGGTCGGGTCGGTGATGTCCCGCTATGGCTCGTCGGTGACCTGGTGGCGGGTGATCCGTGCGAGCGGCGAGGCGCCCCAGGGCCTGGCGGACGAGGCTCTGGCGCAGTGGCGTACGGAAGGGACCGCCATGGTGGCCGGTGCGCTCTCCGGGCGCCGGGTGGACATGACCCGGGCTCGATGGGACGGCGAGGTCGCCGTGCGGGCTGCCAGCGACATGCCCGAGGGGAGCTAGTGAAACATTGTCCTGCACAACAGGAGGTATTTCCTCCGTTTGGGGTAGTCTCCTTCCCGTAGTTGCTGTGCATCGCACGTCTTGAACGCTTGCGGCCTTGTGCCGGGGGTGCGCTTTGTTCCAGTCTGGAGCGGACGACGAACACCGCGACGATCGGCCCCGGCAATCGGGATCGACAAAGCGCTCTTGGAGGAAATTAGTTATGGCAACTGGCACCGTGAAGTGGTTCAACGCTGAGAAGGGCTTCGGCTTCATTGCTCCCGAGGACGGCAGCGCCGACGTGTTCGCGCACTACTCGGCCATCGCCAGCAGCGGATACCGCTCGCTCGACGAGAACCAGAAGGTTGAGTTCGACATCACCCAGGGTCCGAAGGGCCCGCAGGCGGAGAACATCCGCCCGCTCTGATCTGAACTCTTCTGATCTGAGTTCGCGGAACCTGTTTCTGCGTCACGAATGCCCCGGCTTACAGCCGGGGCATTCGTGCGTCTGGTGCACGTCCTGCGAGCGCCTTGCAGCCGTGTCGGTCGGCCATGATGGACTCTGCCGGTGCTGACGTTGCGAAGGGCCCCCGGCTTGGTTATCCAGGCCCCGAGCCTGGATGAGGCACAGTCCGCCGTCGTCGCCTACCGGGCCACAACCACTGCGGGTCATGGCTCAAGGGCTGGATCGGTGTTACGCGTGCTGGGGGCTCCGGGCACGGGCAAGACATGCACCGCCATCGAGGTCGTGGTCGACAGGGTCCAACGTGACGGGATCATGGCCGATCAATGCCTAGTCCTGACGGCTTCCAGGGCTGCGGCCGCTGACCTGCGCGAAGCCATCACCGCCCGTATCGGTGGCACCACGACCGAGCCACTGGCCCGGACTCACCAGGCGCTGGGTTTCGGCATTCTGCGCCAGGCCGCTGCCCTGCGCGGGGACGCCAGCCCCCGGCTTCTCAGCGGGCCCGAGCAGGACGTCATCCTGGGCGAGCTGCTCGCCGGTCACGCCTGCAGTGAGGGTAAGCCTGTGCAGTGGCCCGCCCACATGCAGGCCGCCCTGCCCACCAGGGGGTTCCGCACCGAGCTGCGGGATCTGCTTATGCGAGCGGTCGAGCGTGGCCTGGACGCCGGTGGCCTCGCGGCACTGGGAGCTGCCCACGACCGATCCGACTGGGTGGCGGCCGCACAGCTTCTGGCCGAGTACGAACAGGTCACGGCTCTGTCGCGTCCAGGTGCCTATGACCCGGCCTCGATCCTGGGCGCGGCTGCCGACCTGCTCGAGTCGGACCCCGAGACAGCCGAGCGTCTTGCCTCGCGTCTGCGGCTGATCGTGGTCGACGACGCCCAGGAGCTGACGCCGGCTGCCGCCCGGCTTTTGCGGGTCGTCCAGGGTCCGCACGTCGACCTGGTCCTGGTCGGTGACCCGGACGTTGCCGTCCAGACCTTCCGCGGGGCCGACCCGGCCATTCTGGGTGCGGAACACACCCGATTCGGTGACGGCCCCACGATTACGCTCGCCACGTCCCACCGGCAGCCGCGGGCATTGCGTGAGGTGAGCCTTTCGGTGACCCGGCGCATCGGGGCGCTGGGGGGAGCAGCCCACCGCGAGCTCGACCACGTCCGGGACGGCGGACGCGCCCAGGTGCGTCTCCTGCGGGCGACGTCGCAAGAGGCTGCCTTGATCGCCGCAGAGCTGAGGGATGCCCACTTGTTGGGCGACCTGCCCTGGTCCGAGATGGCCGTGATCGTCCGGGGGCAGGGACGCACCAGCACGTTGCGTCGGGTTCTGATGGCTGCCGGTGTGCCCGTAGCGGTGTCATCAACAGAGGTCCCGGTCCGGGACGAGGTGGCTGTGCGGCCCCTGCTCGCGCTGCTGGAGGTGGCCCTGAACGTGGCCTCCGGCCGGCCCGACCCGATCGACACCCAGACCGCTGTCGACGTTGTCCTGTCTCCGATTGGTGGAGCAGACGCGGTCGGGCTGCGCCGACTGCGCAGAGCGCTGCGGCGCGACGAACTTGACAGCGGTGGCGGGCGCACCAGCGACGAGCTGCTTTCGGTTGGGCTCGTCTCGCCGAATACGTTGGGAATGCTCGGTCCTGAGGGTGCGCCTGCTCGCCGGGTTGCCAGGGCGATAGCCGCGGGAGTGAAGGCGGCCCGTATGGCCAATGGCTCCGATGGCGCCGGCGGTCCCCGTTTTGCGCCGGGAGTGACCGCGGAGAGCGTGCTGTGGGCCCTGTGGGACGCAACCGGGCTGGGCGAGAGCTGGCGCCGGGTGGCGCTCGGTGGTGGCCTCTCGGGTGCCCGCGCTGATCGCCACCTTGACGCTGTCCTCGCCTTGTTCGACGCCGCCGCAAAGTACGTCGACCGGTTGCCCCAGATGGGGCCGCGCGGCTTCCTGGAACACATACGTGGCCAGACCGTCGCGGGCGACACCCTCGTGGCTCGCGCCCCGAGCCATGACACCGTGTCTTTGCTGACCCCTGCAGGCGCGGCGGGACGTCAGTGGCGCTTTGTCGTGATCGCCGGCGTCCAGGAGGGCGTCTGGCCTGACCTGCGGCTGCGCGGGTCCCTGCTGGGTTCAGAGCGCCTGGTCGATGTCATCACCGGCCGCGGGCAGTCGTTGCGTGCGGCTCAGGCGGCCGTCCGTTATGACGAGACCCGGCTCTTCCTGGTCGCGGTCAGCCGCGCGCGCGAGAGGCTCCTTGTCACGGCAGTGCGAAGTGAGGACGAGCAGCCATCGGTCTACCTCGACATCATCGATCCGCCGGATGAGTGCGATGACGGGCAGGAGCTGAGGGCTTTCAACGAGGTGCCACGTCCGATGACGCTGACCGGGCTGGTGGCCGAGCTACGTCGCGAGGTGGTCGTGGGCACGACGGTGGCCCAGCGGTTTACCGCCGCGGGGCAGCTGGCCCGGCTGGCCGTTGCCGGTGTCGCCGGCGCAGACCCGTCGTCGTGGTGGGCACTGACGGCGCTGAGCGACGGCCGACCGCTGCGAGCGCAGGGAATGAGCGTCTCGGTGTCGCCATCACGGATCCAGAGCTACGGCGACTGCAGCCTGCGATGGTTGTTGTCCACCTGCGGCGGGGACGGCCCCGGTGCCGGCGCCGCCAACATCGGCACCCTGATCCACGACATCGCCGCAGACCTCGGTGACGCCGACGAGGCCACCATGAGGGCGGAGGTCGATCTTCGATGGGGTCGGCTGGGACTGCCCGCCGGCTGGTTGTCGCGCCGGAAGCGGTCCGAGGCACAGACCATGGTGGCCCGCCTTGCTCGCTACTTCCAGGAGGCGGCCGCCGGCGGCTGGGAACGGATCGGTGTCGAGCTCGACTTGCAGGTCGAGCTGGGACGGGCTGTGTTGAAGGGCCGGGTCGACCGCCTGGAGCGAGATAGCAGCGGTGGTCTGCGGGTGGTCGATCTTAAGACCGGCTCCGCCAAGCCCACCCGCGGCGACCTGCTGCGCAATGCCCAGCTCGGCGCCTACCAGACCGCGGTCGAGCATGGTGCGTTTGCCGCCCATGGCACGGTCTCGTCCGGGGCCGCGTTGCTGCAGGTCGGCAAGGCGGCCGGCATCAAGACCACCCTGCAGCAGCAGGTGCCTTTGTCGGCCGATGACGATCCGGGGTGGGCGGCAGCCCTGGTCACGGACACTGCCGAGGGTATGGCCGGTAGTGACTTCACCGCCACCATCGGCCCGGTGTGCACCTTCTGTTCGGTCAGCTCCAGCTGCCCAGTCCGGCCCGAGGGAAAGGTGATCTGAGTGCCGGGCGACACCATGGCGCACTCAGCCCAGTCGATCGCGCAGGCACTTGGCAACCCGCCGCCGACCGCGCAGCAGCGTGCCGTCATCCAGGCGCCGATGCGTCCGCTGCTGGTGGTGGCCGGCGCCGGCTCCGGCAAGACCGAGACCATGGCATCGCGGGTCGTCTGGCTGGTTGCCAACGGGTACGTCGAGCCCGATCAGGTCCTGGGGCTCACCTTCACCCGCAAGGCGGCCACCGAGCTTGCCGAGCGCATCGGGCGCCGGCTGCGCCGGCTGGCTCACGTGGGCATGTGGACCCCCGCCCAGGAGCAGGACGGCGCAGAGGTGCTGGGCGGGACACCAACGGTCTCGACCTACCACTCGTACGCCGGCCGCTTGGTTCGTGAGCATGCGTTGCGTCTGGGGGTGGAGCCTGAGTCGCGTCTGCTGACCGAGGCTGCCGCCTGGCAGTTCGCCGCCGAGGTGGTCGAGCGCCATGACGGACCGATGGATGAGGTTCTGTTTGCGGCCTCGACGGTCATCGCGGCCGTTGTCGATCTGGCCGGTGAGATGGCCGAGCACCTGCTAGTGCCCGCGGACCTGGTGTCGTTGATCGACCGGTTCGAGGCCAGGGTCGCAGGGCTGCCCAAGGGACCCAGCCGCGCGCGGGCCATGCCCAAGCTGGTGGCAGAGGCGATGACCGCTTTGAGGGCCCGCCGCCAGGTGCTGCCGCTGGTCGAGGCCTACATCACGCTCAAGCGCAGCCGGGATGCGCTTGACTTCGCGGATCAGATGGCCCTTGCAGCCACTTTGTCCCAAACCTTCCCCGACATCGGTTCGATGGAACGTCAACGGTTTCGGGCGGTACTGCTCGATGAGTTCCAGGACACCAGTGAGGCACAGCTGGTGCTGTTGCGGCACCTGTTCGTCGCCGGCGGGGAGCCTGTGCCGGTCACTGCGGTGGGCGACCCCAACCAGTCCATCTACGGTTGGCGCGGGGCCAGTGCCACGACGTTGACCCGCTTCCCACATGAGTTCGCTGACGGTTACGGCGACGCGCAGGTGCTGCCCCTGTCCACAAGCTGGCGCAACGACAACGCCATCTTGTTGGCGGCCAATATCACCTCGGGTCCGCTGCGGGCCAAGTCGAGCGTGCAGGTGGAGGTGCTCCGTCCCCGCGCCGAGGCCGGCCCCGGGCGGTTGTCGGCCGCCCGGTTGCTGACCACCGAGGCCGAGGCCACCCACGTCGCCGGCTGGATCGCGCATCACTGGCTGGACGGGCGGGCCCGTCCCACAGGGGTCTCAGCGGCGGTGTTGTGCCGCAAGCGTTCTCAGTTCGACGCGGTGATCGAAGCCTTGGAGCGGGCCAGCCTGCCCGTGGAGGTGGTGGGGCTTGGCGGGTTGCTCAGCACACCGGAGGTCTGCGACATCGTGGCTCTGCTGTGGGTGGTTCAGGATCCCACTCGCGGCGACCAGCTGATGCGTTTGCTGACCGGCCCGTGGTGCCGTCTGGGCGCTGCGGACCTCGAAGGGCTGGCGATCTGGTCCCGGGTCCTGCAACGCCGTCACGTGGCTCGTGCACAGCAGGCCCGGCCGCAGGAGGCTCCACCCAGGGTCAGGGACCAGGCTCCCGACAGCGCCGACCGTCTCAGCATCGTCGAGGCCCTCGACGAGCTGCCGCCGGCAGGCTGGGCCGGCCCTGGCGGATCCCGCATCTCTGCGGTGGCGCTGAAGCGCCTTGTCGGACTTCGTGACGCGATCCGGGCGCTGCGCTCGATGACCGGGATGCCCCTGGCAGATCTGGCCGGCGAGGCCGAGCGCGCCCTCGGCCTGGATATCGAGGTCCTGTCCCGCCCGGAGCACACGCCGACGACGGCCCGTGCCCATCTGGACGCGTTCGCAGACGTGGCAGCCAGCTTCTCCGGCTCCGCCGATCGGCCCACGCTGGGTGGTTTCCTGTCCTGGCTTGATGCCGCCCAGGCACAGGAGCGAGGGCTGGATAAGGGGTACGTGCAGGTGTCCACCGAAGCCGTCCAGGTGCTCACGGTGCATGCCGCCAAGGGGCTTGAGTGGGATGTGGTGGCCGTTCCCGGGCTGGTCGAGGGCTCTTTCCCCGCACGTTCCAGCTCGAGCACGTCGTTCAAGGACGGCCATTGGAGGATGAGCCGCCCAGCCGACAAGGGGTGGATCGGTGGCCTGTCTGGTGTCCCGTACGACCTGCGAGGGGACCGCGACGGTCTGCCGGCGCTGCGGTGGAGGTCGGTCGCCGATCTTTCGGCCCTGGACAGGGAGGTCAGTGACTTCATCAGCGCCGGCGGCGAGCACGGTATCGACGAGGAGCGCCGGCTGGCATACGTGGCTTTCACCCGTGCTCGCCGCGAGCTGTTGCTGACCGCGCCGGTGTGGGCCGAGCCCACGACGCCGCGGATCACCTCGCGGTTCCTGACCGAGCTCGTCGATCACCGCGACCTGGGTCTGGGACCGCAGGTGTGGGAGCCGTTGCCCGAGCCGGACGGTGACACCAAGCCCGCCAACCCGCGTCAGAGCCAGCCGGTGAGCGCGATCTGGCCGGCAGATCCGATGGCCGCCCGGCGCGCGCAGCTCAGCAGTGCCGTGCAGGAGGTGCGCAGTGCCATGGCCCACCTCGACGCCGGGGGCTCGCTGGAGGCCCCAGAGGCGGTCGGTCGCGAAAGCGAGATGGCGATCCTGCTGGCCGAACGCGACTCCGCGGCCTGCTCCCGTGATATCCAGGTGCGAGTTCCACGTCACCTGTCCGCGTCCGCTGTTGTCTCACTAGCCGCTGACCCCCAGGGGTTCGCTCGCGATCTGCGCCGGCCGATGCCTGCTGCTCCGGCGCTCGCAGCCCGTCGCGGTACCGCCTTCCATGCCTGGGTCGAGCAGCATTTCGCGCGGGCTGCGTTCGTCGACCTGCTCGACCTGCCGGGCAGCGCCGACGACGACCCGGGAGGCGACGCGGAGTTGCCGCTCATGAAGGAACGGTTTCTGGCCAGCCAGTGGGCTCGGCGCAGTCCGGAAGCCATCGAGATCGCGATCGAGACAACCGTGGCGGGGATGGCGATACGAGGTCGCATAGATGCCGTCTTCCCCCGCCGGGGGGGCGGGTTCACCGTTGTTGACTGGAAGACCGGCGCCAAGCCGTCAGGTGACCAGGCCAGGATTCGCGGGCTCCAACTGCAGGCGTATCGCCTGGCCTTTGCCAGGCTCCGGGGACTTTCTATGGACCAGGTCGATGCGGCGTTCTACTATGCCGGCACCGGTGAGACCGTGTTTTCGGATCTGCCCGATGGTGAACCGCTCGCGGCGTTGTTGGAGTCGATTCCGACCTAGCAGCCGTCGGCGTAGTCGCGGGGAGTCGCCGTTGGGTCATCGACGGCGACGGCGACGTCGCCTTGGCCGTCTGGCTCGGCCTCATTGAAGTGCCCAGCCACTTTAGCGTGCTCGGCGGCTATGGGCTGCTCGGTGGTTTCGGGGTGTCCGGTGGCGTTCGCGTGCTGGGCGAACGTTGGTTTGATCGAAACATCGCGGGCCGCTGGCCGGGTCGGCACCACCGGCTCGGCGTCCTTCTTGTCGAAGGTGGCTGCATCCAGCTTGCGCAACCTGTCTGCGCACGCCGCGATGGCGCCCTTGTTGCTGGCACCGACCGCGGTCAGTAGCTCGGACAACAGCTTGAGCTCACCAGCGAGCCGGGCCCGCTGTTCCAGATGCTTGTCGGGACGGTCGACTCGGGCATGCGCGTAAGCCTCGAGCACCGAGTCGAAAGCTGCGGGAGATGCCTGGGTGACCAGTGTGGCGAAGTCGTCTGCGGGGTCCGCGACCTTGGCGTTCTCCCAGCCGGTCAGCCCACGGATATGGCCGGTTGCGGCATTGTCGTCATCGTTGAAGACCGCCAGAACCTCTGCGCCGTTCAGGTCGCCGTGGATTGGAGTCGGCGCGAAGCGCCACAGTGAGACCTCTTCGAGCGAGCGTTCCCACCGGGAGAGCAGCCCGGCCGGCACCTGGCCGGTCGCGGCAGCCCGGTCTAGGTCGGCCAGTCGGCGGGTGCGATAGGTATCGGGGTCGTAGGACGTCAGCCCCGCCTCGTCGCACAACGCCAGGTCGAGGTTATGCAGTGCAGCCAGTGCCCGGCCCAGCTCGGCCGCAATCCCCGGCCCGCTCGGCAGATGCGCGAAATCCAGCGGGCGTCCAGCGATGAAGGCGTAGACGACTGCTCGGACGCCCTCGTCCAGGGCCACGAAGCCCTTGGGGGTGGGCACCGAGAACGGCAGCCGACGAGAGAACAGTCCGAGCAGAGAGACGGAGACGTCCATCTGTGCCCCGGCGGCGGCAGTCATTGGCGCCCGGACAACCCAGCGACGATGCTGGGTGTCTTCGATGAAGGCAACCTCGAACTGATGTCCGGGACGCTGGATGACGCTGTTGACGTTGACAGGGTCGAGTCCTGGCACGGCGGCGCTGGCAATGGCGGCGAGGGCAAGGGGAGTGCGAGTCACCCTTACACCGTATGACGAGTGCGCCCCATACTCTTGAAGGCGTGAGCGGTTCTTCGGAAACTTTGCATGATCTGTCCCTTGCGCGCGGAACGCTGGACCGCGCCGGCCTGCGGCGTCGAGACCCCGACCTGGTGCCTTTGCTGCTCAAGGACCCCCTGACCCAAGTTCTGGAGCTGGCCCAGGACCGGGCGCAGGTCATCGACTCTGATGGCGGCTGCTCCCTGTTCCTGCGTCCGCCCGGGGCGCAGGACGCGTCCCGGCTGACCGTCTTCCTGGGGCGCGAGGATCACGGCCCGGCATACCTGGGGGTGGTCAGTGACGCCCAGGACCCGGCTGGGACCTCTGTTTGGCGCACTTTGCGTCAGGTGGGTGCTTTGCTCTCGGACAGGGACGCCGGACTGTTCGCCACGATGCTGGGACTGGCGAACTGGCATGCCTCGCACACCCACTGCCCGTTGTGCGGCTCGAGGACCGAGCCCGATCAGGCCGGCTGGATCCGCCGGTGCAACCGTGACGGCACCGAGCACTATCCACGCACCGACCCGGCCGTGATCATGACGGTGACCGACGCAGCCGACCGGTTGTTGCTGGCCCGTAGTCCGCACTGGCCGGCGGGCCGGCTCTCGGTGTTGGCCGGCTTCGTGGAGCCGGGGGAGTCCCTGGAGGCGGCTGTCGCCCGCGAGGTGTTCGAAGAGGTCGGTCTGGTCGTCGAGCAGGTCCGCTATCTGGGTAACCAGCCCTGGCCGTTCCCGTCCTCGTTGATGGTGGGTTTCACCGGGCGGGCGGTGGACACCACCCTTCACCTGGACCACCAGGAGATCGCCGAGGCGATGTGGGTCACTCGCCGCGAGCTGGCCGAGATGGTGCTGGCCGGGCGCTTTGACATCTCGCCGACGGTCTCGATTGCCCGACGCATGATCGAGCACTGGAATGGCGGGCCGATCGGCTCGGGGCCCATGGCGTGATCCGGCTTTCCGATCAGTCTGACGACCATCAATGGTACGTTTGGGCTGTTTAAGAAATCATAAAGTAATGTGTTGAGAAGTTTATCAAGTTATTTTGCGGGTCTCGCAAATTCTCCGCACACCAAGCGGAATGGAGCGCGCCATGACACTGGACCCGAACCTCCTCGCGCTGATCTCTGCGCGCAGTATCGGTGCGCTGGCCACCATCAAAGGCGACGGTCGACCCCAGCTCTCGACGGTCAACTTCACGCTCAACTCTGCAACAACGACGGCGCGTATCTCCGTGATCGACGGTCTGGCCACAGTCCAGAACCTGCGCCGTGATCCGCGCGCCTCAATCTTTGTCGCTGACCCCGACGGCTGGACGTACGCCGTGCTCGAGGGAACGGTCGAGCTGTCAGCGGTGGCGCTGGTCTGCGATGACCAGACCGTCGCCGAGCTCGTCGAGGTCTTTCGCGCAATCCGGGGCGAGGACCATCCCGACTGGGTCGACTACCGCGCACAGATGGTGGCTGACCGGCGGATGGTCGCCAGGCTCCGAGTCGAGAGCGTGTACGGCCTGGCCAGACCGAAGTACGCCAAACCCGCATGAGGTCGGACTGCGGCCAGCCGGCGACGATCAGGCCAGGCGCAGTCGAATCTGGGCCAAAGAAGGGTTGGTGGCGGTCGTACCGTCAGGGAACACCACGGTCGGCACGGTCTGGTTGCCACCGTTGACGCTCATGACGTAGTCGGCCGCGCCCTGATGCCGCTCGATGTCGACCTCCGAATAGACGATGCCTGCACGGTCCAGCGCGCCCTTGAGCCCGCGGCAGTAGCCACACCACGGCGTGCTGAACATGGTGACGGTGCCGGCCGAGGGAAGGGTGGGGGCCGTGAACATACGAGAACTCCTCAGACATCAGGTGGTGGGTGACTCCATCAACCGCGACCAACCCCTAAACCTTCCCCGAAGGGATGGACCTGACACCAGCATCTGAGAGGATCTGGGGTGATGTCTCTTTCACCTGGCCGAACCGGTGGCACCCCGACCGCTGACGACATTCTCGAGGCCCTTGACCCCGAACAGCGTCAGGTCGCGGCGTCGCCGAGCGGGCCCATGTGCGTTCTGGCCGGCGCCGGGACGGGCAAGACCCGGGCCATCACCCACCGAATTGCCTACGGCGTACTCAGTGGCGCCTACCAGCCCCAGCGAGTGCTGGCTGTCACGTTCACGGCAAGGGCTGCTGGTGAGATGCGAACCCGGCTGCGCGAGCTTGGCGTGCCGGGCGTTCAGACCCGGACGTTTCACGCCGCGGCATTGCGGCAGCTCCATTACTTCTGGCCCCAGGCGATCGGTGGCGCGGCCCCAGAGGTGTTGCCCTACAAGGCATCTGTGGTCGCCGAGGCCGGCTCACGGCTGCGCCTGCAGCTTGACCGCGTTGCGGTACGGGACCTTGCTGCCGAGGTGGAGTGGGCCAAGGTCAGCATGCTCACGCCCGAGACGTATGCCGCCGCCGCACAACGCGCAGGCCGTGACCCTGCCGGTCTGGACGCCACCGCGATGGCCCGGGTGCTGCAGACCTACGAGGAGGTCAAAGCCGAGCGAGGGGTCATCGACTTCGAGGACGTGCTGCTGCTGAGCGTCGGCATCCTCGCCGAGCGTGAGGACATCGCCCGGGTCGTCCGCTCGCAGTACCGCCACTTCGTGGTCGACGAGTATCAGGACGTCAACGCCCTGCAGCAACGGCTGCTGGACCTGTGGGTGGGTGAGCGCGACGACGTGTGCGTGGTCGGGGACGCGGCCCAGACCATCTACTCCTTTACCGGCGCCACGCCCAGGCACCTGCTGGAGTTCCCGCGCCGATACCCACGCGCGCAGGTGGTTCACCTGGTCCGAAACTACCGGTCGACGCCGCAGATCGTTGCCCTCGCCAACATCCTGGTGCGGGCTGGCCATTCGCCGGGCGGCCGGCCGGCGGTTACCCCGAGAGCTGAACCGCTCCAACTGCGCTCGCAGGGTCAGGACGGCCCGGCGCCAGCCCTGACGGCCTATGGCGACGACCCCGCTGAGGCGACCGGTGTGGCCGCAGCGATCAAGGAGCTGGTCACCCGCGGCACCCCGGCCAGCCAGATCGCCGTGCTCTTTCGCACCAACGCCCAGTCAGAGGCTTACGAGTCCGCGCTCGCGGACGCCGGGGTCGCCTACCTCGTCCGTGGCGGGGAGCGGTTCTTCGTCCGTAAGGAGGTCCGCACCGCGATCCTGTTGATGCGCGGTGCCGCCAGAGCCGATGACGGCAGCAAGCCGCTGGGTGAGCTGGTTCGCGACGTCATCGCCGGAGCCGGCTGGACGCAGCCGGCGCCGTCCTCGGGCGGGGCGATGCGTGATCGCTGGGAGTCCCTGCAGGCTCTGGCCGCTCTGGCCGACAGCTTCGCCGCTGCAGAGCCCTCGGCCCGGCTGACCGACCTCGTGCGCGAGCTCGACGAGCGCGCCGCGGCCCAGCATGCCCCCACGGTCGAGGGCGTCACGCTGGCCTCGCTGCACGCCGCCAAAGGCCTTGAGTGGGACACCGTGTTCATGGTCGGGTGTAGCGACGGCCTGATCCCGATCAGCATGGCGCAGGGACCCGAGGCCATCGCGGAGGAACGCCGGCTGATGTACGTTGGGCTGACCCGCGCCAGGCGTGAGCTTCGGCTGTCCTGGGCCGGAGCCCGCAACCCCGGCGGTCGGGCCGGCAGGCGCCCGTCGCGTTTCCTCGACGAGGCAGCCATCATCCTCGGCGACGGTGCGCGCTCCTCGGCTCGGGCGAAGGGACCGGCGGGCAAAGCCAGCAAGACGGGCAAAGCCGCCAAGTCCTCCAAGTCGTCCAAGTGTCGAGGTTGTGGCGCGGATCTGGTCACCGGGGCGACTCGGAAGGTGGGACGCTGCCAGGACTGCCCGCCGACCTACGACGAGGCGACGTTCGAGGCGCTGCTCGGCTGGCGCCTTACGGTCGCAGGCGAGGCACAGGTCCCGACATACGTTGTCTTTACCGATGCGACGTTGACCGCGATCGCCGAGAAGCGTCCTGCCAGCCATCGTGAGCTGGCCATGATCTCGGGGGTCGTGGCCCGCAAGCTCGAGCGCTACGGCGACGATGTCCTGGCGATCCTAAGCCGAGCCGATCCGGGTGGGACCGCCGAAAGCGTCGTGGTTCCCTGACCGCAGATCGTTCCGGCGTTTCCGGCCAGGGCTTAGAGTCGACTGTCGTGAGCACTCTGTCCGCGGAGCAGGTATCGGCTCGACGTGAGTCCGTCGTCAGGGCGCTGACCTCGCCCGACCTCGCCTCCATCGTTGATCTGGTTGTCTGGGTTGAGGTCGATGCCGACGATCCTGGTGCCGGCCTCGTGGCGATGGCTGCCAGCCACATCGGACGGGTGCGGCTTCACCCTGACGGCCGTCATCAGGTCCATGAGGGGCGCGATCCCATCGCCAGCGAAGACCCGATGGCTTTCCTGCCCTATGACCGTGAGTGTGCCAGTCCTGGGCCACGCATGTCGTGGGAGAACTCCTACCCGTATGCCGCATCGCGGATTCTCTCGCTTTTCGTCGACCCGACCCGCAGTCCTGACGTCGCGGTGATGCACACGCCTCGCCACTTCTTCCCGGAGCACGGTGGCCACGTGGGCGAGCACGGCTCACTGGACGTGATCCAGTCCAGGGCTCCGCTGTTGCTGTCCGGCAGGGGGGTCGCTGCGCGCGGCATCGTGGACGCGCACGCCAAGCTGGTCGACGTCTGCCCCACTCTGGCCACACTGGCCGGTGTACCCGACGCCGACCTGCGCGACGCCGGGGGCAGCCCGCTGGATGGACGCGCGCTGACGGCATACCTCAGCGGTCAGACGCTGCCCGAACCCAAGGTGATCGGCATTCTGTGGGACGGCGCGCACTGCGGGGACCTCCTGCACCTGGCGCAGTCCGGAGAGCTGCCCGGTATCGCCCGGCTCATCGAGCACGGCATGGCATTGCGCGGCGGTGCGGTTGCGCATTTCCCGAGTGTCACCCTTACCAACCACACCTCGATCCTGACCGGTCTCGGGCCGGGTCGTCATGGGGTCCTGGGCAACGTCTTCTATGACCGGGGGACCAGTGAGCGGGTGGTGGCCAATGACTCGGCGACCTGGCACCGCAGTGCCGAGTGGTTGCGGCCGGCTGTCCGGACGGTGTTTGAGATGGTCAACTGCCAGGTCCCACCAAAAGACTCACCGCGTACTGCCTGCGTCAACGAGGCCATCGATCGTGGTGCTGACTACTCCACGATGTCGATCATCCGCGACAGCGGCATCGCCTCCGGGGCTGCCGGTCTGGGCGACCGGCTGCCGGATGCGGCCACCTCGATTCACCTGCATGACGCGGCTCATCTTCTTGACTCGTACTACTCCTGGGCCACTCAGGTCGATGATCTCGGCCTGGAGCAGATGCGAGCGCTGTGGGGGAGCCTGGAGTCGGCGCCCACCTTGACCTGGTGGGCCGGTGTCGTCAGTGACGCGGGACATCACGCCGGCGGTCCGCGCAGCGGCATCGCTCGGGACTCGCTGCGTGACTGCGACTCTCGGTTGGTGTCCTTCCTGGAGCACCTCGACGGGCTCGGGATCACCGATCAGGTGACGTTCCTGCTCACTGCCGACCACGGATTCGAGGGATCGGACCCTACCGTGACCGGCTCGTGGCAGCCGGCCCTTGAGCGCCTCGACATCCCGTTTCGCGACGAGGGGCCCGGGTTCATCTACCTGCTGCCCGATCGCCAGACCTAGTGGCGGTGCCGGTGGTTCATGCCAGAGCCAGGCAGGATGCTGGCGTTCCTGACGACCGCTCTGGCCCTTGCCAGTCAGTTCTGCTGATCCGATAGAGCACATGACGGCGTAGTGGATCGTCATCCACGAGCGGGTGGCCGAATTCTTCGGACGGGTCAGGTCTCATGACGATTCGTTGCATCAGGCGCCAGCGCGGGGTTGCCGGCTGCCGTGAAGGAGACCACTTCGCCCAGTCCGGCCGGGCCAAGGGCTGTCGCCAGTGCCGCGGTTGCCGCCTCGCTCGCATAACCGTGACCCCAGGCCGAGCGGCCCAGCCGCCAGCCGATCTCGGTGCAGGGGGTAGACGCCCCCCAACCGGGCACCGCCAGAGCCACCAACGGATCTGCATTCATTGCGGTCAGTGGCGCCCGGTCCACCTTCGCGCCACTGCCGCCTCACGAGCCCAGAGGTGGGCGGTTCGATCAGCGATGTGGCCATAGATGGCCTCCGAAGCCGCAGGGGTGAGGGAGACTGGGCGGATGAGCCAGGAGGCAACGAAGGCGGTCTGCGCGACCTGTGGACGCATCGCCGAGGACGAGTCCGTTGTTCGCTTCACCTGGGCGCGCGGGCTGGAAGAGGGGCGGGAGAACTGGACCTGCGACCTTTGCTGTCGCGAGCACCTGCGCAGCATTGAGGGCAAGCTCGACTACACCTGGTGGTGAGGTGAGGAGAGCCAAGTCGCTAGCTCGGGCGACGGGCGCCGTGCCTAAGCCTGCGAAAGGAGAATGTCGAAGGGGGGGAGGTCGGCGCCGGGCAGTCGGCGGTCCAGGATGGTACGGCCGGGGACCTCACCCTGGATCTGGCAGAGGACGCCGAGCCCGCCGAGCCAGACGCGGTGGATCAACAGGTACGACGGTGGCAGGTTCAGCTTGAAGCCCATCATGAAATTGGGGCGGCGCGGATCGTTCAGGTGCAAGGTCATCGAGCGCAACCAGGCCCGCGAGAACGTGAAGGTGTCGGTCCGCAGCGGCTCCATGAACGGCCCGAGGAAGGCCAGCAGAGCGTCCGCGTCGATGTCCATCGACTCCTTGACAAATCCTTGGCTGCGCAGGCCCTCCAGAACGCCTTTGGCATCGCCCACCAACGCCAGTGTGAGCAGGCGACCCATCTCGACCGGGAGGCCGTGAGGCAACCGGTTGACCGCGCCGAAGTCGAGGATCCCGAGCCGGCCATCAGGCAGAAGCCGGAAGTTGCCGGGATGTGGGTCGGCATGCAGCAAGCCGGCCCGTTGTGGCCCGACCAGCAGGAACTCCAGATAGTGCGCCGCAGCGGCGTCGCGGGCTTGCTGGGAACCGGTGGCGATGATCGTCGACAGGGGGGTTCCGTCGAGCCATTCGCTGACGATGACCTTGCCCCTGTGGTGGATGACGTCAGGGATGGCAAAATCGGGGTCACTCTTGAACGCCGCGGCAAAAGCCTTCTGGGACTTGGCTTCCATCCCGTAGTCCAGCTCCTCGGCCACCCGGCTCTTCAGCTCGTCAAGGATCGGTTTGACGTCCAGCCCCGGGATCCAGGCGGCCGCAAGCCGAGCCACCCGGGAGACCTGGTTGAGATCGCTGATCAGAGCCTCGCCCGCGCCCGGGTACTGCAGCTTGACGGCGACGTCGCGGCCGTCCTTCCAGACGGCACGGTGTACCTGGCCGATCGACGCGGCGGCTGCAGGCCTGTCGTTGAACGAAAGGAACTTCTGCCTCCACCGGGGGCCGAGCTCTGCCACCAGCACGGCGTGGACGATTGACGCGGGCATCGGCGGTGCGGCGTCCTGCAGCTTGGTCAACGTTTCGCGGTAGGGTCCCGCGAGATCCTCGGGCATGGCCGCCTCGAAGATCGACATCGCCTGGCCGAACTTCATCGCTCCGCCCTTCAGCTCACCCAGTACCTTGAAGAGCTGATCGGCTGTTCGGGCCTGTACCTCGGCGGCCACCAGTTCGGCTGGCTTGCCGCCGACGCGTTTGCCCAGACCCCACGCGGTGCGGCCGGCGAGCCCCAACGGCAAAGCGGCGAGCTTCACCGTTCGCATCGCTGCCCTGCGGGGTATTTCGCTCACCCCGCTATTGTCGCGTGCCCGCCTGTGCACTAGCAAAGCGGACGGCGAAACCACCGCCGAGGCAGGATCGCCGGCCAGGCCACGGGAGAGCGCCGCCCAGAAATCGGCCACCGCCGGCTGCCCGCCCAGGCACGGTCAAGGTGCTCTCGAGATTGACGCGCGAAGGGGCGGCACCCGAGCGTGATGCTCAGGTGCCGCCCCTTGCGAGGTTCGGTGGCTGGTCAGGCCTTGCCGAGAATACGGTTGAGGTTCGTGCCACATACGGGGCACTTTCCCTTGGCCATGCGTCGGCCGTTCGTCTCGACGACCTTGCCAGTGGCGTCTCGCTTCTCCTTGCACTTCACGCAGTAGAAGTCGCCCGTGTACGTCTCGCCGGTCTCTACAGACTCTGCCATTTGTCTATGTCTCCTGTTTCGTTCCAACCGCTGTGTGCGGCACCGGACTCGTGTCACCCTAGACCAGCCTGAGCACAACTGAGTGCATTGGACGGTGTTTCTCGTGCTCAAGTTCGGTAGGTCGACTTTGGCTCCATGAGCCAGAAGCCTGGCTGGAAGCCCCCGAACACTGCCCGGAACGGCCCTCGCCCCGGGTCTAAGAGGTCGCCAGATGGCTCTAGACCAGGTCCTCTGCGACCACCGAACCCAACTTGATATCCATCGGTCATGTAATTTGTCGCACTCTTGGCCTAGATTCTGAATGTGGATACGCAGGAGATTGAGGTCAGGCGCAGCCGGCAGAGACGCCGGACGGTAAGTGCCTACCGCGAGGGCGGGCGGACAATCGTGCTCATACCGGCACGTTTCTCCGCCGATGAGGAGCGGACGTGGGTCGAGGCCATGATCCTCAGGCTGGCTGCCGGGGACAAACGCCGCCGGCCCAGCGATGAACAGCTGTTGGCGCGGGCGGCTGACCTGTCCCGGCGATTCTTGGGCGGCCTGGCTAAGCCGGTCAGCATCTCCTGGGTCACCAACCAGAACTCCAGGTGGGGTTCCTGCACACCGGCCGACGGGACGATTCGCATCTCGGCGCGAGTCAAGGGAATGCCGTCGTGGGTGCTCGACTACGTGATCCTGCACGAGCTGACGCATCTGCTTCAGCCCGGCCACGGTGGCGAGTTCTGGTTGCTGCTGGAGTCCTACCCACGCACCGAGAGAGCGCGGGGTTATCTCGAAGGGGTCGCCGCAACGGCCGGACTCCGGTGGCCCGACGACTTGACCGACGACCTGACATCCTCCCGGCCGTAAACGGCCGGGATTCGGCCTCGGGTTCTCGCTTCACGGGTGGCCGCAGGGACAAGTCCCAGTCTCACCCGCCCCGCCCCACACTTAGCGCGGGTTCAGGACCTGACGTCCAGGGGCGTACATCAAGGAATAGAGACGCCCAGGCCGAGGCGGCTATCCTGGACCTGATGGACCAAGCTTGTGCCACCCCAGGGCGGTCACCTTGGCCTGACCCAGGATCCGAGGCTTCTCCGATGTCAGGCCGTCAGCCAAGGACGTCCGGTCACGCTACGGTTTGCCTGCCTTGCCAATGTCGCCTTCCTCGCCTGTGTCGTCTTCGGAGAGCAGAGCATCCAGCGCGGCATCCATCTCGTCCCTGGTGCCCCGGGACATAAACCGGTCGACGTAGCCAAGCGGGTCGTCGAGGTCTGCCGCAGTGGGGGCCACATCGGGGTGCGCCCATGCACTGTCGCGCGCCGTGGCGCCGCCCCTGGACTCCAGCGCCGCCCACAGGTTGGCGGCGTCGCGCAACCGGCGAGGGTGCAGCTCGAGGCCGACGAGCTGGCTGAATATCTGCCCGGCCGGTCCGGCCGAGGCGCGTTGACGCCTGACCGCCTCATCCAGGGCAGCTGGGTGCGGAAGGTGCTTGCTGGTTGCGCGGTCGGCGACGACAGCCACCCAGCCTTCGACCAGAGCGAGGTAGGTCTCTAGCTGAACCAGCGCCGCGCGCTGAGCTGGGCTCGGTTCGGGGGTGAACAACGAGTTGGACAGCGCCGACTGCATGGCATCGGGGTCGGAGGGGTCGATCGACTGCAGCGCGGACTCGATGCCCTCGGTGTCGATGCTGATGTCGCGGGCGTAGGCCTGAACGGCGGCGACTAGTTGAGGGCCTAGCCAGGCAACCTCGGCGAACAGGCGCACGCGCGCGGCCTCGCGCACTGCCAGATACAGGCGTACCTCGCCCAGATCGACCTCAAGGCCCTCAGCGAAGGTCGCAATGTTGGCCGGCAGCAGCGCGACGCCGTGGCCGGGCACGAGCGGAAGGCCAACGTCGGTACCGCTGACCAGGGATCCGGCAAGAGCGCCCACGGCCTGACCCACCTGGACCCCGAACATCGTTCCGCTCATCCGCGCCAGCATCGGTTCGACCTGGCCCATGAGTGCGCTGGGATCCAGCCCCGCAGGAAGGCCCGGTATCGAGGTGAGGTCCTCACCGGCCTCGAGCTGACCCATCTGCGAGTGCATGGCGGCCACCACTGCGGTGCTGACCCCTTCAGCGACCGGCTCCACCAGCTCGCGCCACATGGGCATGGTCTGGTCGACCCACTCGGCTCGGCTCCAGGCATGGACCGCGCCGGCCGGGGCCGGCAGGTCCGTCACAGCGTCGATCCAGAGATGGGCAACCTCGACGGCCTGCTCGATCTCCCGGCGGGCGACATCACCGACGACCGAGTCGCCCTCTGCAGCAACGGTCTTGCGGGCTACGTCGGTGGCGAGTTCGACGTTGAACGGATCAACGGCTTCCCCGGAGAACATGGATTTGAGCTGGGATCCGATGATGGCCATGGTGGCGGGGTCGTTCTTGTCGATGCCCATGGCAGCCAGAGCGTCGGCCACCTCGGGGTTGTCGGCACTACCAAACATCGCCGCGAGCATCGCTGCTAAGTCCGGTTCGTCCGGTTCGTCTGGGTCGGCTGGCCCTTGCGGGGGATGATCAGACACGCGGGACTCCTTGATCTCCTGAGAAGATGATCTCTCCAAGGTAAACATGAGGAGGTCTCCGTGAGTTCCCCCAGGGTACGAGTTCGCTCCCGGCGCAACACGCTGACCGTCGCAGTGACCAATGCCGCGACACCGCTCGGCGATCGCATCGTGCGTGCAATGTTGGCGCGTTCTGCCACGGGGGCTGCCATTGGCACCGTCGTCGGGCTCGCCGCCGAGCGCGGAGGTGCCGACGGGGTCCAGTGGCGACTGGTTGACCTGGACTCTCCCGATCTGGCCACCTCGCTACGCGACGTCGACGCGCTTATCCATGTGGCGGCCAGTACGGATCTGGCGACCGACCTCAAGATGACTGCCCGGAACCGACGTGAACGGGCGATCCGGCAGATCCAGACCGTGGTGATCTCCGCTGCGGCCGCCGGCGTCGGGCACCTGGTCGTCGTCACGAGTGCCATGACCTACGGCGCGTCGCCGGCCAACGCCGTGCCCTTGCCCGACGACGCACCTTTGGCTGCCGATCCTGATGAGGGGATGGTTGGAGACCTGCTGGCCGTCGAGCAGATTCTTCGCGCTGCTGCCGAGGTCCATCCCGGCCTGGCCGTCACCGTGGTGCGTCCGGCCGCACTGGTCGGTCCGGACATCGACACCATCACGACCCGGCACTTTGAGGCCCCCCGCCTGCTGACGGTCAAGGGCGGCAGTCCGGCCTGGCAGTTCTGCCACGTGGAGGATCTTGCGACGGCGCTGGTGACCACGGTCGAGCTCGGTCTTGGTCCGGTGGTCACGGTCGGGTCGCAGGGCTGGATGACACAGTCCGAGGTCGAGGCAGTCAGCGGGATGATTCGGGTCGAGCTCAGTGAGAGCATGGCCCTGGGGATTGGGCAGCGGCTCCACCGCGTGGGCATACTGCCGTTTCCGGCGAGCGATCTCGCCTACGCGGTGTATCCCTGGGCCATCTCTTCGGCGGCCCTGCGTGAGGCGGGTTGGCAACCGGCATACGACAATGTGACGTGCTTGGTTGCCCTGATGGACAGCATTACCGGCCACCATGGCGTGGCGGGCCGCAGGCTTGATCGCAAGGACGCGGCGCTGGGCGCAGCCAGTGCCGCAGTGGCACTGGTGGGCACCGCCGCCATCATGCGACGTCGTCGTCGCAAGGGAGCAGGAAAATGAGCCGAACCACGGCCGACGTCCAAGACGTCGCGGTCGCAGCAGAGGTGGTGCTCGCGGACATCCGCGAGTCCCCGCTGTCCATCGACGAGGTGCTCGAAGCTGTTCGCCACCCCCGGGCAGGTGGCATTGCCACCTTCATCGGCGTGGTGCGCGAGCGCGACCATGGCCGCAGCGTCGAGGCGCTGCAGTACAGCTCCCACCCGAGCGCGCCCCAAGTCTTACGCGAGCTCACCGAGCGCGTGGGCGCCGGCGCAGACGTGATCCGCCTGGCGGTTCTGCACCGGGTCGGTCACCTCGAGATCGGAGAAGTCGCGGTCGTGGTTGCAGTCAGCGCAGCGCACCGCGCCACTGCGCTGGATGTATGCCGTGAGCTGATCGATGCCGTGAAAGCCGCCGTCCCGGTCTGGAAACACCAGATCTTTGAGGACGGCTCCGACGAGTGGGTGGGTACGCCGTGATCGACACCGAAGGCCAGCCAGTGGTCACGGCGAAAGAACCGGGCACCAGTCTGGGCAGGCGGGCGAGCGTCGGGATCATCGCGATGTTCGTCGGGATCGCTCTGGTCGCCGTCATGGGCATGGTCCATCTGCCGTATGCCATCCTGCAGCCCGGCCCGGTCACTAACACCTTGGGCAACGGCTCCGGGAGCCAGCCGCTGATCACCGTCTCGGGCACCCCGACCTACCCCACAACCGGAGCGCTGGACTTCACCACGGTCGCGGTACTGGGCGGACCCACGAACCCGGTAAACGCGTGGGAGTGGATCAGCGGCAGTCTCGACAAGACGAATGCCGTGGTGCCCGAGGATGAGATCTTCCCTACGGGGGTGACCAGCAAACAGGTTGACCAGCAGAGCGCCACCGAGATGGCCGACTCGCAGCAGGAGGCCATTGCCGTTGCCCTACGCGCGCTGGGCCGGGCGGTCCCCGAAGTCGTCTCTGTTGGGGCGCTGACCCAGGACTCTGCGGCCAAGGGGGTCCTGCAAGCCGGCGACATCATCGTTTCGATCGACGGCAAGACGATCACCAACCCTGACTCGGTCCGGGCGGCCATCCGCGCGCACAAACCGGGCCAGAGCGTCACGTTAACTGTGCGCCGAGCCGGTAAGGAACAGGTGGTCACCGTCAAGACGGCCAATGTGTCTGGCAACGCGGTGGTGGGCATTCTTCTGAAAACCGAGTTCGTGTTCCCAGTCAAGGTCAGCATCAACGCAGGCGATGTCGGTGGCCCGTCCGCGGGGCTGATGTTCTCTCTGGCGGTCTACGACAAGCTCACGCCCGGCTCGCTCACCGGAGGCGCCCAGATCGCCGGCACCGGGACGATCGACTCCGCGGGCAACGTGGGGCCGATCGGCGGCATCCGGCAGAAGCTGGTGGGTGCCAAGAGAGGTGGCGCAGCGTGGTTCCTGGCCCCCGCGGACAACTGCAACGAGGTCGTGGGCCATGTCCCGGACGGGCTGAGGGTCGTCAAGGTCGCTACGTTCACCCAGGCGCGTGATGCCGTTGAGGCGATTGCCGCCAAGCGTGCAGCCTCGCTGCCGACCTGCAAGTAGCCCACCAGCAACTAACCCATCAGCAACCAGCCCGCCAGGTAGGCGCAGGCGGCTTATCGGCTGGTGGACGGTGGGGTCCCGCGGGTCAGTCCTGCAATGTGGCACTGAGCGCCTGCACCAGGCCAGGCGCGATGTCGGGGCCGGAGGCGACCTTGTCGTCGGTGTCGTGATCGCGCTGGCGAAGCAAACAGGTGGACTCGCCGTCGCGCAGCACAGCCACGAGCAGGCGGACGTCCTTGCGGTCCGGGTGTGCGGCCAGGGCCTCGGCCGCTCGCTCGGGGTCCTCGGGCAGGTCGCGTTCTGCCTCCGGCGGCACCACGAGCCGCTCGACGGCCAGCGCCACGCCGTCGACTTCTTGCGGCCAGGCGAGCTGGGCAAGCAGGGTCTCCAGGGACGAGGTGCTGGGCAGACCCTCCTGCTCGATCGCGGTCAGAGCCTCCTCCTCGCCCACTCCGATCTGGGCCCGCAAGTGTGGCTCCCGCTCGAGCAGCCCGGCAGTTCTGACCAGAGCGAAGAGGCGGGGCGGCTGGTCCCAGCCGGCGGCGGCGACGTGGCGTTCGGTCTCAAGTGCGGACGTGATCAGGGGACTGAAGATCGGCTGGAAGGTGCTGGTCATAACTCCAATGCTGCCGCATGTTCATCCGCTGGTGGGAACCCAAGCGATAGTGGGTAAGTTGGTGTATCCAGGAGGTCGCGCAATTCCGTGCGCGGCAACGGCGAGATCGGTGATGTCTTGAGTCAAGGAAACTGGTTCGGCGGTTCCGGCGACGCGGGGTCCGGTGGTCCCCGTGGCGGTTCCGGCGGTCGACCGGGTGGTTTCGGGTCCGGCCGCATGGGAAGTGGCCCCGGCAGGCCCGCCATGCCGCAGTTCACGCTGCGCCGACGAGGTCCGCTCGTCCCAACCCTGGTCATCCTGGGCATCCTCATCGTGGTCATCACTCTCGTAGCGCAGATGTGGACCGACGTGCTCTGGTACGACAGCGTCGGCTTCACCAAGGTCTTCTGGGTCGAGCTGTGGACCGAGGTTGGGCTCTTTGTGGTGGGCGCTCTGGTCACGGCCGCCGTCGTCGCGTCCAGTCTGCTGATCGGGTATCGCACGCGCCCGGTCTATCCACCGGTTTCTGAGGAGCAGCAGAACCTCGATCACTACCGCGAGATGCTCGAGCCACTGCGCAAGGTGGCCACGATCGCCGCTCCGGTGGTTCTCGGTCTCTTCGCCGGGTCTGCCGCCGCCAGCCAATGGCAGACCTTCTTGCTGTGGGTCAACCGGGTGCCGTTCGGATCCAAGGATGCCCAGTTCCATCTGGACATCGGGTTCTTCGTCTTTACGCTGCCCTGGCTTCGGTTCATCGTCGGCTTCCTCACCATGACCCTGATCCTTGGCCTGATCGCCGCGGCCCTGACGCACTACGTCTATGGCGGCCTTCAGCTGCAGACCAAGGGTGAGCGGACCAC
>OCZT010000774.1_pt1 | contig 32535 bp, 19 predicted proteins | sample 1539031 | NCBI WGS metagenome assembly OCZT01 (sample SAMEA3539308, study PRJEB22396) | soil metagenome | biome: tundra; feature: field; material: soil | place: USA | collected 2010-05 | depth 0.15 m | reverse complement strand
GATATTGGCGTGACTGGAGTTCAGACGTGTGCTCTTCCGATCTGGCGGCGCCGATGTGCGCATGCACACCCCGCAACCACTCGCACGCATCTGCTACGCGCAGATCGCTGACATACTGCTCGTCGCCCTACTGCTCCTCGTGATGTTCAGCCTGGCAGTGCGAACGCGCTTCTATCCCTGGATGCGGCTTCTCGTCGCCATCGTTATCCCGCCCTATCTCATCCAGCGCACCCAGTCCTTCTTCCCATTCGACCTCATCGAAGGCCTGGTCATCCTGCTCGCCGTCGTGTGGGGCGGGCTGCTGCTGCTGTTGCTTCTGCGCTTTTCCAAGTGGTACAGGCGGTTCATGCGCGTCTGTAGCGCCGTTGCGGCTTCGCTCATCGTCTTCGCCCTGTGCAGCATCGCCCAGTTGCTCTGGGTCGCCACATGGAAACCTGCGCCAAACCAGATCAGCGCGGCCTGGGCAACATCCCCGCAGCCCCCTCGAAATCATCCTCTCCTGGTCTGGATCATCTTTGACGAACTCTCCTACGACCAGGTCTTCGAGCATCGCGCGGGTGATCTGAGCCTTCCAAACTTTGACGTCCTGCGCGCTCAGAGCACACTATTCACAAATGCCCAGCCGGCGGGCTACCACACCGTCCAAATCATTCCATCGCTACTCACGGGGAAAATGGTCGATGGCATACGCTACAACTTCCACAATCGGCTGTGGGTGCATCACAAATCAGAATCAGGATGGCAGCCGATTGACGGAGCGCAGACCCTATTCGGTGACGCCGAGAAGGCGGGATGGCGTACCGCCGCTGTCGGATGGTACAACCCTTACTGCTCCATTTACGCCGACGCGATTCAGAATTGCTTCTGGACCAATCACGATATGTTCGACGGCATCATGGCTCAGGGCGCTCCCCTCGCGACCAACATCTATACGCCGCTGCAGCAGGTTGTCCGCGAGATCAAGTCCCCCGCCCGCGCGGACCGCGACCTGTGCACCTACGACGTCCGCCATCGCTACCAGACTCACATCGATCTCCAGCAGCATGCCTTCCAACTCCTGCATACCGACCAAGCCGACTTCATCTTCTTTCACTTCTCCGTACCCCACAGCCCCAACATCTGGAGCCGCATCCACAATGACTACACGCAGTACTGCGACAGTTCCTACCTCGACAGCGTGGCCCTCACCGATCGGGTCCTCGGGCGAGTCCTGGCCACCCTGAAGGGCTCGCCCCGATGGAATGACACCACCCTCATCGTCCAAGGTGACCACTCCTGGCGCATCGACGCATGGAACTGGCTGCCTGCGTGGACCGAGGAAGACGACGCAGCTTCCCGCGGGGTCTTCGATCAGCGCCCCGCTCTCATCATCCATCAGGCTGGTCAGAGCCAGCCACAGACCGTCGCAGCGCCGTGGCCGCTGATCCAGATTCACTCCGTCGTCGAGAATGTCCTCCACGGCCAGCCGCAGGCCTTCTAAGCGGAGCCACGCAACTCATCCTACCCGGGTTCGATAGCGTATCTTTCCATTAGCGCCGCCCGTGTCATCTCCCATCCAAATCGCCCCCGCTCAGGCGGAGCAATCCGACTCGACCAAGCTGCCCAGCCTCTTTGACTTCTTCTCACCGGGTGGTGTCCTGTCTCGCTCCAACCTGGCGTTTGAGCATCGCAAGGGTCAGTACGAAATGGCTCGGGCGATCGAGAAAGCCTTCGCGGACAAGCGGCATCTGATCGTCGAGGCAGGGACGGGAACGGGCAAGACGCTGGCCTATCTTCTGCCCGCCCTGCGCCTGGCCCGCGAGCGGCAGCAGAGAGTGATTATCTCCACCGGCACCAAGAACCTGCAGGAACAACTCTTCTTCAAGGACGTGCCTTTTCTCGAAAGCATTTTTGGCCCGCTCAAGGTCTGCTACATGAAGGGGCGGGGCAACTATCTATGCAAGCACAAGCTGTACGCGCTGCGTGACTCGCCGCTGCTCTCGGGGCTCGAAGAGATCTCGCAGTTCCACGCAATCGCCGCGTGGGAGAAAACCACAGTGACCGGCGACCGCGCTGAGATTGACGCGCTGCCGGAGAACTCCGCGCTTTGGCCGAAGCTCGATGCACGCGGCGAGGCCTGCCTCGGGCAGACTTGTCCGGACTGGGACGGATGCTTCATCACCTCGATGCGCCGCAAGGCGCTTGAGTCGGACATCATCATCGTCAACCACCACCTGTTCTTCGCGGACATGGCGATCAAGCTGCAAGCGGGCGCATCGGCGGACGCAGGCGTGTTGCCCGCGGCGGGCGCGGTCATCTTCGATGAGGCGCATGAGCTAGAGGAGACTGCGAGCAACTTCTTCGGCATTGGCCTGAGCACGCAGCGTTTCGACGAACTGGCGCGCGATGTCGAAACGATGTTGCGGGCGAAGCAGGCGTCGACGAGCGCAATCGAGAGTGCCACGGCAACGCTGCGCGACCGCGCGCGTATGTTTTTCGCGGCGCTGCCCGTTGCGACGGAATTAAACGCCGGCCTGGGTCGGATGCCCTTCGAGCAGCGCGCGGACTTCCTCGAAGAAAGTGGAGACATCTACACCGGGGCTCTCAATGCGCTCGCGCGGTTAGAGGGCGAGTTGGAGCGGCAGAAAGATGTCGACGAAGCTCCCGGCCTGCGCAAGCGTACCGCGGACATCGCGACCCATCTGAAGTTTCTGCTGGAGTCGCAGGACCCTAATACGGTGTTCTGGATTGAGCGAAGAGCGGCTGGCGGGGTCCGCAATCTCGCTCGCGGCGTCGGCCATGCGAGCCATCACACCTACCTGCAGGCCACGCCGATCGATGTCTCGCAACTCCTCGCCGCCGCGCTCTTCGAGGAGTACAGCTCCGTCGTGCTGACTTCGGCGACGCTGACGGTTGCCTCCGGTGCTACCTCGTCGGGCAACACCGTCTCGGGCTTCGAGCACATTTCCAAGCGCCTTGGCCTCGCCATGGCACGCGAGCTTGTCGTCCCATCGCACTTCGACTATCCGCGCCAGGCACTGCTCTATCTGCCGCCGGGAATGCCCGACCCGCGCGAGCCGGACTTCTTCGTGCAAGCCGCGGAATGCACTCGCCGCGTGCTCGAGATCACGCGCGGCCGGGCTTTCTGCCTGTTCACGAGCTACGCCCAGATGCGCGCGATGCACGAGCGACTTTCGGCGGAGTTGCCTTACCCGCTGCTGCTGCAAGGGACAGCGCCGCGCAATATTCTGCTCGAGGAGTTTCGCGACAAGCCCGGTGCGGTGCTCTTCGGAACATCGAGCTTCTGGCAAGGTGTCGACGTGCAAGGCGAGCAGCTAAGCTGCGTCATCATCGACAAGCTGCCCTTCGCCGTCCCATCAGACCCCGTCGTAAAGGCACGCATGGACGCCATCACCGCAGCCGGGGGCAACGCGTTCTTCGACTACCAGGTGCCCAGCGCGGTGATCACGCTGAAGCAGGGCTTCGGCCGTCTGGTCCGGTCGCTAAGGGACCGCGGCGTACTGATGCTGCTCGACCCGCGCATCCAGCGCCAGCGTTACGGGCGGATCTTCCTCGACTCGCTTCCGCCGTACCGCCTGACGCAGAGCATCGAGGACGTAGAAGCATTTTTCGCTCCCCCGGCCGCCACCTCCCCGGAACACTAGTACGAGCAGTCCGTAACGCGCACTCCGACTCCGGAGTCCTGACGCCCCTCATTTGCGTCTTATAGAGACGATTTGCACGATGGCCCAGCAATCACGCAGAATATTCCCAGCTAATCAGCTTCGAGGGCTCCATGGCATCCGATTCCACCAATTCCGAATACGAAGCAGCCGCAAACGGCGATCCCCACGCAGAACACGAGACCGCCCAGCAGGGCCTGCTCGAACATCGCGTAAGCCGACGATCCTTCATTTCGCAGGTTGGAGCAGCCGGAGTTATAGCCACCGCTCCGCCGCTGCTGGCGGCCGCTGCACCCGAAGCCGCAGTTCCGTCTGCATCGGACGGGAAAGGCGCACCCGCCAATACTGTCGCCATCACGCTCAACGTCAACGGGCAGGACCACCATCTGCAACTCGACCCGCGTACCACGCTGCTGGATTGCCTGCGGGAAAACCTCAATCTCCCGGGCACGAAGAAGGGGTGCGACCACGGTCAGTGCGGCGCATGCACGGTCCATGTGGACGGACGCCGGGTCAACTCCTGCCTGTCGTTCGCGATGATGCACGCGGGCGACCGCATCACAACGATCGAAGGCCTTGGCACGCCCGACAAGCTGCACCCGATGCAGGCCGCCTTCGTCGAGCACGACGCCTATCAGTGCGGATACTGCACCTCCGGACAGATCATGTCCGCCGTCGCCGCCGTCAGCAAAGAAAGCTGTGGCCCAACCGACGACGACGTCAAGCACGCCATGTACGGCAACATCTGCCGCTGCGGCGCCTACCCCAACATCGTCGCCGCAGTTCAGCACGCCCGCAAGCACGCCTGATCCAAAGGATCGGTTGCGTGAAGTTTCAATTTTCGTCTTTGGGTTTTCATGTAACGCAAAGACTCAGATCGATCCACCGAAGTTCTTCGGAGCAGCACCATGAATGAGTTTTCGTTTCATCGAGCGGCCACCCTCACGCAAGCCGTCCAGGCAGGCGCAAAATCTCCCACCGCGCAACTCGGCGCGACCGTCCGTTTCGTCGCCGGCGGCACCAACCTGGTGGACCTAATGAAGCTCCACGTCGAGCGACCCGAGCAGGTCGTGGACATCAACGGCCTGCCTCTCAATAAGGTCGAGCGCCTGCCCAACGGCAGCCTGCGCATCGGAGCACTCGTTCGCAACTCTGACCTCGCCCACGACCCCAACGTCCTCCGTGACTACGCTGTCCTGTCGCAGGCGCTGCTATCCGGCGCTTCGCCACAGCTTCGCAATATGGCGACCACGGGCGGCAACCTGCTGCAGCGCACGCGCTGCGTTTATTTCCGCGACATCGCCCACGAATGCAACAAGCGCGATCCGGGCTCCGGCTGCGCAGCACTCGAAGGCTATCACCGCACGCTCGCCATCCTTGGTACCAGCGACTCCTGCATCGCGACTAACCCGTCGGACATGAACGTCGCCCTGACCGCTCTCGAAGCAACCATCCATATCCAGGGGGTGAAGGGTGAACGCACGGTTCCAATTAGCGAGTTCTATCTCTTGCCGGGCACCACTCCAAACCGTGAGACCGTCCTTGAAGCCGGCGACCTGATCACCCACGTCACCCTGCCTGCCCCGATACCGGGGACCCGTTCCGTATACCTCAAATTGCGTGACCGCGAGGCATACGAATTCGCGCTTGCCTCCGCCGCCGTCGTTGCAACGGTGAAGGGCGGAGCCATCAGCCGCGTTCGCGTGGCACTCGGAGGTGTGGGCACGAAACCATGGCGTTCCATGGAAGCCGAGCAGGCGCTCGAGGGCAAGCCGATCTCGACCGCAACCTTCCGCGCCGCCGCCGAGGCCGCTCTCAGAGACGCAAAGCCGCGCACTGGGAACGCCTTTAAAGTTGAGTTGTCCAAACGCTGCATTGTTCGAGCGCTCACCCTCGCAACTACGCAGGCCTGAAGCAACTCTCGCTCGTCGCACCACGCATTAGGAGACACATCATGCTCAGCTATCTGTTCGAGCCGGACGACGCCACACCTGCAAAGCCACCGGCGACGCCCTACACTCCTTCGGCCATCATCGGAGCTTCGCTTGCCCGCATCGACGGTCCGCTGAAGACCACCGGCCGCGCCAGCTATGCCGCCGACTACAACTTCCCCCGCATGGTGTACGGCGTCGCCGTGGGCAGCACAATCGCGAACGGCACGGTTCGCAGTGTCGATACCTCGGCAGCGGAAAAGATGCCCGGCGTCCTGCTCGTTCTGACCCACGAAAACATCAACGCCCCGCTCCGCGTCCCCAACGGGGTACGCGCCGGACGCAACAGCGAGACGCGCGGCCCGCTCGAAGACAACGTCATAAGCTACTGGGGCCAGTACGTCGCGCTCGCCGTTGCCGAGACGTTCGAGCAGGCGCAGGCCGCCGCCGCCGCCGTGCGCGTTCAGTACGATTCGAAGCAGCCCAACGTGGCGATCCTCCTCGACGATGCGAACATTACATCGCGGACCAACAGCAAGCGCGGCGACACCGATGCCGCCTTCCCCTCCGCACCGGTTCAGATCGATGAAACCTATGTCACACCGGTTGAGACGCACAACCCGATGGAGATGCACGCCACGGTCGCCGTGTGGGACGGCAGCAAGTTCATCCTGTACGAATGCACTCAGGGAGTCGTCAACCACCTCAACGTGATGGCGGCAGTGCTTGGAGTGCCTAAGGAAAACATCCAGGTGATCTCGCGCTTCATCGGGTCCGGCTTTGGTGGGAAACTTTTCCCATGGCCACATTCGGCGCTTGCTGCAACGGCCTCGAGGCGGCTCAACCGCCCGGTCAAACTCAGCGTCACGCGCAAGCAGATGTTCACCTCGGTCGGCCATCGCCCACGCACCCAGCAGCGCATGCGCATCGGCGCAACTCCTGACGGCAAGCTGGTGTCGCTCCAGCAGGACTATCGCAACCACACTTCGCTGGGCGACAACATCGGTGAGAATTGCGGCGAGGCGACGCCCTTCCTCTATAGCGTCGCGAACCTTCAGGTCACCTCGGCGATGGTAAAACGCAATGTTGGCGCCCCGACCCCAATGCGCGGCCCCGGCGCGGTTCCCGGCCTCTTCGCCGTCGAGTCGGCCATGGATGAGCTGGCCATCAAGCTGAAGATGGACCCAGTGGAACTGCGCGTGCGTAACGACACATTGACGGATGAAAGCAACAACAAGCCGTTCTCCTCCCGCCATTACAAAGAGTGTCTTCAGATTGGGGCGGAGAAGTTCGGCTGGTCCAAGCGCACCCCCGCCATCGGCTCCATGCGCAAGGGCGATCTGATACTGGGCTGGGGAGTCGCGGGTGCCTCATGGGGTGCAGGTCGCGGGGGAAGCGACGCAACCGTGACTCTCAAGAGTGACGGCACCGTCCGCGTTAGCAGCGCAACCCAGGACCCAGGCACCGGAACGTACACCATCGTGGCCCAGATCGTCAGCGACCGCACCGGGATTCCCATCGACAAAATCGACGTCGTGCTCGGCGACAGTTCACTGGTTCCTGGCCCGACATCGGGCGGTTCCACTGCCACGGCGAGCGTCATCCCGGCAGTCGCGCAAGGCACCGACGCCGCCGTCAAGTCTCTGCTGGCGATCGCAACCCAGACCAGTGGCTCGCCCTTCTTTCAGCAGGATTCAACCACGCTTGCCATCTCCGGCGGACGCATCCACGCAGCCGGCAAGCCCTCTCAGTCAGGCACTCCTTATCAGGACCTCCTCAAATTGGCCAAAGCTGGCGATGTCACCGGCAACGGTCACACCGGCGGACTTGGGTCCGACACCAGCGCGCGCGACTACTCCACCCACTCCTTCGGCGCGCAGTTCGTGGAGGTCGAGTGGGACCCAGGCATCGCCAGGCTGCGCGTCAGCCGTGTCGTCACCGTCATTGATGGGGGGCGGATCATCAACCAGAAGACTGCCACCAACCAGGTTGCCGGTGCCGTCGTCATGGGCGTAGGTATGGCGCTGATGGAACAGGCCATCTACGACCCCCGCAATGGCCATCCCGTCAACGACAACTTCGCGGACTACCTTGTGCCTACGCACGCGGACTCACCCGCAATCGACGTGCACTTCCTCAACATCCCTGACCCCATGCTGGGACAATACGGGGCTCGGGGTATTGGAGAAATTGGCCTCGCCGGGGTCGCACCCGCGATCACGGCTGCGGTCTATCATGCGACTGGGATCCGCGTCCGCAGCCTGCCGGTGCGGATTGAGGACCTGCTCGCGTCCGCGGTATGAAGGCAGCCTCCTGGCCTTTCGCGCAATAGGGCGCAAACGATATCAGAGCAGTAGCGCCGGAGACCCATCCCGAAAGAAAAGGCCGGACACGACCCCAGGAGGTCCTGCCCGGCCCGATGACCCCGACTGCCTAGTTGATACTGATGGGCACAATAAGCGTCCGAGTCTGCGCGGGTACGGTCGCAGAGCCGGTGAACGTGGCCGTGACTGTCACTGTTTGCGGCCCTGTGGGAACCGGGGTGAAGAAGTCAACCTGATTGCCACCGCATCCGCTCATACCGGCGCTGACCGCCGCGATTGCTATCAGCATCCACAATGCCTTGCTCAACCTGCGCCGGCGACGCACGCAGAAGGCGAGGAAGCCAAACGGCAGGAAGGCAAGCACCGTCTTCGAAGTAGACATCCGCATCTGTGAGGTACTGAAGCCGAGCGGCAGAGTCGCCGGTGTCCAGACGGACAGGATACTCGCCGTACTCGTCCCATTTCCGGACGCTGTCAGCGATACCACTGGCGGCGTCATCGAGCAGTTGATGTAAGTCGGATGTTGCGTTACGCAGGTGAGAGAGACCTGACCGGTGAACCCTAGAACACCTGCAATCGAGATGATCGCAGTCTCCGGAGCGGCGGTCGACTGGTTCGCAGCCGGAGGCAGTCCGTTACCACTCGGAGCGACCCCGGGAATAATGTTCACTACGCCGCTTGTGGAAGTCACCGTGAAGTCCGGATTGTCGACGATCAGGTTGGTTGTGATGGTCCCCGTAGAGGGGCAGGTACTCGTCTTTGCCTGCCCAAACACCGAGCACTGGAAGTTGCTGTCCCCGCTATAGGCGAAGCTATAGAAATGAGTTCCCGGTGTCGTGCTGGTTGGAGTGAAGGTGGCGGACCCGGCCGTCAGCGGCAGCACCGTTGTGACGGGTGCAGCCGGAGATCCCGTGCCTGGCGCAGTCAACGTGATCGGCGTGAAGTTATCCGTCACCGTGACCGTTCCCCCGGGACTTCCTATCCCCGAAGGAACCAATGAGTTCACGAATATCTGGTAGGTGGCGGTGGCCACTCCCGCGGAGATTGGAACGCCGTTAGCCGTGGTTAGAGCAGCCGATGAGATCGTGAAATCATTGGCATCGATAACTGTAATTGTCGCGCCAGGAGGAAGGCTGCTACCCACGACCGGCTCCCCAACCACAAGCCCTGCTGTACTTGCCACTCCCGTCACCGAGGTGCTGCCGGCAATGGTCGATCCGATAACGTTAGCCGACGTGTTGAGCACGCTGCTCAGTGCCGCCCCAACGGTGATTCCAGCCGGAGCCTGAGTAATGGTCAGCGTGGACGGCGGGGCTGTCACCGTATAGTTGCCTACATGAGCGCCCAACACCTTCGGAACCACCGAATACGTTCCGACGTTTAGAAGTTGCGAGTTGGCGGGTGTGAACGAAGCGCCGAAGGAATCGCCGTTGACTGCGCCGGTGACCACTGCATTTGCGCCATAGCTGATTGGCAGAGCTCCGTATTGGGCAGTGAAGTTCGGGATTTTGTAGGTAAGCGGAGCAGGGTTCTCCTTCACCACGGCTGGAGCCCCAGTCGAATCGACCGCAGGCGGAAAGCCGTAGCTCAGGTAGTTCCCACCGGAGAAGACGACCTGGATGGGATATGTGCCAATAGGTGTAGAGGAGGTGGCCGCGCTGGTGAACCTGAACGTCACCCCGCTCGCCGTGGGATCGGGAGTCACCGTGCCGGTAATCGCCGGAACTGCTCCTCCGTAAGTAAACGAAACCGACGCCGCCGTAACCGTTACCGCAATTCCTGGGACATAGATTACAAGCGGAGTTGCGGTTGTTCCCGTGGTTTGCGCATCGGTCGAGATGTAGGTCGCGTTGATCGTGTATCTCCGGCCCTGGAGCAGCGTGGGCAACGCAAAGGAGGCGGCGGCAGTACCGCTCGACCCTACGAGATTGACCGTCTGGGTTCCGGTCGTTCCATCCCCCAGGATCGTGTAGTTGAAGACAACTGACCCGGTCGGTGTATCGCCCGTGACGTGTGGCTGAGTTACGGTCGCGGTGATGGTCGCCGTTGCTCCGGCGGTTGGCGTCGTCCCTGTTGAGTATCCGGCAGTCAACACCACGTTCGCCAGAGGCTGCTCACCGTTCGCCGTCATCATGATCGACTGAGACGTCCCATTCACGGAGACATTCTCACCTTGTCTGCCGTTGGTTGTTGGGTTGAAATTGGCCGTGATCGAGCAGGTCAATCCCCCAGCCAGAGCCCCTGCGGCGCATGAATTGTTGGTGATGGTGAAGGCCGTATTGGTACTCGGGTTGACGGAGCTGACCGTGGTAAACGGCGCAACCAGAGTTACGGGCTGGCTGCCGATATTGGTCACCGTCATAACCTGTGACGGTGGGCTGCTCAGAGCCTGGGGCACGATTCCGAAGTCGACGACCGGATTCTGCCGATTGTCGAAGAGAATCTGCTTGTTGCCCGAATCGGCGACATACAGATTTCCGTTTGCGTCCAGAGAGAGGCCAGCCGGGGAAATAACGCCCGGGAAGTTGAGCGCGAATGGGGTTGAACCCGGTCCACTGGCCGCCGGCACTTCGACGACGTTATTGTTCCCGCTGTCGGATACGTAGACGTTTCCGGCAGCGTCCACTGCGACTCCATTCGGCGCCGACAGACCGCTCCCGATCGAATTCGGGAATTGAGAAGTTGGGACGGTCACCAGGTCTCCGCCGCCGGGCGGCAGTTCTACGATCTGGGCCGTCGGATTCCTGGTATCGGCAACGTAGATGTTTCCCTTCGCATCGACTGCGACCGCGACCGGGTTCACGAACTTTGGAGCACCCGCATAGGCCAGCAGTGGAACCGCGCCGCCTAACTTGATGTCTGATGGAATCTCCACAACCGCTGCATTGCCGGTATCTGCAACATAGACGTTATTCCAGGCATCGACTGCCAGGCCCTGCGGTGCCTTGAAGGCGTATTGCGGAGGCGCGGTGGCGGCATTGCCCGGGATCCAAACGTAGTTGCCGAGCACCGTCTGCGCACCAGTGATCGCGTTCACCTTGAGCACACGGTTATTGCCTGTATCGGAGATGTAGACGTTGCCCGCCGAATCGAGAGCGACGCCCATCGGGCCCTTCAATCCTGTCCCAATCGTGGTCTGGGTTCCGCCGCCGGCAGGTTCAACCACGATCCGGTTGTTGGATGGGTCCGCGATGTAGATGGTTCCTGACTGTGCTACTGCTATCCCTGCGGTGGTGCCCAGGCCGGTCGTCGCAACAACCGTCGGCGTGCCGCCATCAACCGCTAACTGGCCGCCAAGGCCAACGCCGGAGAGAGAGAAGTTGTAGACCGACCCATTCGCTGTGGTGGCCAGCAACTGGGCTTGCCGGATTCCCGGCGCAGTCGGATTGAACGTCACGTAAACCAGGCAGTCATAATCCTGAACGACAGTCGCGGTGGGATAGAGTCCCAGCTGCGTACATGTTGGGAGACCGGCCCACATGGCGAAGTTCTGTGTCGCGGTCGAGTAGTTGTAGGCGTTCGAGCCACTGTTGATCAGCGAGCCCATTGGAAATTCCGGAGTGGTCGTGTTGATCGAGAAGTCCGAACTTGCCGGCAAAATTGAAAATGCCGTGGTCGTAACTCCCAGCCCCGTCATGGCGGCATCGGGGATCTGAGCGCCTACCACCGGACCATTGGACGCGTTGAAATGGACCTGAATGGCCTGGGTCACAGGCGCAGACGTTCCCACGGCCGTTGGCGGGAAGGCATTGCCGAGCGGGAGTTCGCGCATCACCTGATTCGGGTCATCAGGCAAGTAGATGTTGCCCAGGCCATCCGAAACGGTGTCGGGACCTGATGAGATACTTCCACCCATCGTCGCGACGCTCGCAGGACAACCATCTCCCAATGGGTCAAGCGTTTGCGGGCCCTGCTTCCAAGGCAGGTTGGATCCGGCGTTGCCGTAGACGCAGTAATATGGGTTCGAGAACGATGCCGGCGAATTGTTGAGTGGGGCAATGTTTGCCTTGGCTCTCCCTGCGAATATCGTCAGTGTCGCCAGTGAGGTGTATTGATCGATCCGATTGAGCTCCGGATAGTGAGTATCCATGAACCAGAAAGTGCCAAAAATATCGGCGCGGATGGAAGCCGGTCGAATGTCGAAGGATGCGTTCTGGGTAACAAGGACGTCCGGGAAGGATCCAGGCAGTGCGCTGGTAATCGCCGGATTTCCAATGATGATGTATGAATTCCCGTAAGTGAGAGGCAACTCTGGCGGCGAAGTGTAGCTGGCCGCCAGGGACGGCGCTTCCGCAGTGAGAAGGTTTGTCAACGGGGTTCCGCCGGCATACCCCACTGGAGCATAAATGCCCGGAGGTCCTGTGCCGCCTCCAGTCCCATTCAGTTGATAAATGTTGCCGTACGCGTCGACCATTGCGGTCTTCCACTGGCTATTGAAAACAAGTGCGTTCAGCGGGCCGTTGATGCCGGTATTTGCGAGGTTGGTGGTGGTTGCCGTTGGGCAAGGCGTGGTCAGCGCGGCGCTGCAGTTGGTAATCGCCCTGATGAACCCTGGCTGTACCGTGTATTGAAAGAATGTCTGGGGAGTTGCCTGCGTGTTGATTACGCGCACGGTCGAGTTCCCGCCATCCGCGATGTATATGTTTCCCGCGCCGTCCAGAGAAAGCTGGCCGGGGTTCCGTAAGGTAGCGCTCTCGAATGCCAGAACGTTGTCGATGTTGCCCACCGTACCCGCGCAGCTGTTCAGGTCCACCGTCCCGGCAACGTGATACACGTAACCTGGTTGTACCGAGCCGCCCGATTTAGCAACTCCGCCTGGATTTTCGAGCGTAATGAAGGCCGCAACCTGCGTTCCCCCGCGATAGATCACGGAGACAGTCGACGTATTGTTATCGACGAAATAGACGTTGCCGTACGCGTCTACGGCAATCCCTTGAGCCCTGATGCCGATCGGAGAGCCAAATGCAGGCACACCGTCCGAGCAACCGGAGGTGCGAAGAGTGCAGTTCGTCCCACTGCAGCCCTTTGGAGGAACTCCTGCGATGGTGGTGATCAGTCCCGTCTGAGCATTGACCTCGCGAATGATGAAGTTGCCGGTATCCGAGATGTAGACGTTTCCTACCGAGTCCACCGCCATCGAATACGGCGCGTCCAGCGTTGCGCCCGCCTTGGTAGGTGTCGGGGTCGCCGGTATGCCTTCCCCGGCATAGCCCGCGGGCAACGAAGTCGTCCCCGCTGGAAACTGGGGATTGCCGGCGATCACGTTGATCGTGTACGGAACCAGCAACGGCGCGATACCACTGTTAGCGGCAAGTGCAGCCCCAAGCCCACCCACGAAGAAGACCATGGCGACTGTCAGTTGGAGGAGCGTTCGCGTCGAGACAATGTGTTTACGGAAGAGCATCGGGTCACCTGATCCTTGATAAGTGCATTTGCGGTCCGGCTGGTTGAGCAGAAAGACACCCAACCGCCAGCTGATTTCCCGGCTGATTTCCCATGGGAAACGGTTTCCAAAAATAAGCGGCATGATACGTCTTGGCCGGAGAGACTTGCAAGAGAAATTTTCGCAGACGATTGCCTCTCCAATACGAGCGGTCAGTTACCACCCGTTCTTCCATGCGGACCGGTCGGCCCGGCCAGTTTTTTCTTGACAGTCAATCGGATTTCCGACATGGCCACCTCGCGCGATGCTGCGGCGAAGATACCCAAAGGGAGAAAAACCTCTCCCCGGCAGTTCAAACTGCTGGGGGCAATGCTGAAGGGATAACCAAGCCCGACCTGCGGCCCCTCCGAGACAAGAGGCGCTGTTCTGCCGGAGGTGGATCGCCGCAGAGGCATATCCGCCCGTTTCGTCTGCATGGGCTACATCGCGGTGTGGTTCGGTAAGGATTTCACTCTCCAGGTTTTGCCCGGGTCCGGTCCCCACGAAGGTCTCGGGCCATTCTGAACAGGTCGAACCGGCTCTCACCGACTTTTCGGTGGAAACACAAATTCTGTGTTGAATCTGGGCAAAAACAAAGTAGCATGTTGCGTGAAGCTTTGAAAACTTAAATCTTCCCGGCACGGCTCCGCGCCTTTACACGGGTGCCGCCTCGAAGCGAGGCGGGATAATGTCAAATCAGTTTCAACGGGAAAACATTTTCTTATTGACAATCACCCCCCAAAACAAATACTTTTTTCGCGTTCCGGCTCATCAATCTTTTTGAGTTTCCAGTCACCCGGCGCAAGGCTTGTGGGCATGCTTTATCCGGAAACAAGCGGCATTTCAGCCCACGTCTTCCAGCGCAAAACAGATGGAGCAAAAACTTATGTATCGCAACACGACAGTTGGGTCTTTGCCGCTCGGGCTTTCACGCCGTCTCCTCGCACCATGCTGCGCCCTTTTTGCCTGCCTGACCGTCCTTTGCGGTTTAGCGCTGTTTGGCGGCTTGGCGCTTGAGGCCCAGAGCACCAGCGGCGGCGGCATCCAGGGGACAGTTACCGATCCCAGCGGCGCTGCGATTGCCAATGCGGAGGTCACAGCCACCAATACCGACACCGGCGTGCATACGGTCCGGAAAACGAATGGCTCCGGTACCTATTCCATTCAACCGCTGCAGGCGGGACCCTACATCGTCGAGGTCGTCGCCACCGGCTTTCAAAGGCTGCTTCAGGAGAACATCACCGTAGACAACGCCTCGATGGTCGGATTGCCTTTGAAACTCTCGGTTGGCTCCAAGGACACGACCATCACCGTCACCGACGCTCCTCCTTTCCTGGACACAACGGATGCCACCCTGGGCGGAACGATCGAAAACGAACTTTATTCCCAGCTGCCGCTCTCGATGAACGGCGGTCCGCGTGACCCCACCGCCTTCCAATATTTGATGCCCGGCGTTCAGGAAAACCCGGCCAACAACGGCAACGTAAAAGACTCATCCGGCAACCTGACTACCAGTGCGACGAACGGAAACTCCGGAATCTACGGTGGAACGGGCCAGACCAACCTCAACGAGAACTACATCGAAGGCGTACCCGTCTCCAACATCAACCAGCAGGGCAGCAGCAACCCCATTTCCTCCGCGGTGTCGGTCGACGCGGTCGACCAGTTCTCCGTCCAGACCAGTGGCGCCTCTGCATCGTTCGGCGGCGCCGGAGCCACGAACTACACCATCAAGTCCGGCGGAAACCAGTTCCATGGCACTGTGTTTGACTTCATTCGTAACACCATGTTCGACACCTGGGGCTACCTGTCAAAGGTCCCCTCGGCCAGCGGCATTGCGGAAAAGCCGGGTGAACACCAGAACTCTTACGGCGGCTCTCTGGGCGGTCCCATCTTCAAGGACAAACTCTTCTTCTTCGGCAGCTATGAAGGCTACCACTTCACGAAGATCAGCAATACCCCGCAGTACATCACCGTGCCCACGATGGCGGAACGCGCAGGCAACTTCACCGACGTAATGGGCACTGTCGTGTCTACCATTGTGGATCCTACAACCAACTCGTTCGGGTCGCGCGCGCCCTTGCAGGGCCTGCTGAATGGCGTTCCCACAAACAACGTGATCCCCACGTCGGAACTATCCAGCATCTCGCTCTATCTGCAACAGGCGCTTCCCCCGCCAACCAACCTTTCTACCTTCAGTAATTACCTTGCGAGCCTTCCCCAGGCCAATGCGGACTACAGCACCGATGTCCGTCTCGACTACACCATGAACTCCCGCAATAAATTCTCGATTGTGGGCGTCGGCGGCAATATCGGCTATGGCGGCGCACCCTTCTACACGAATTACACGCAGCTTCCTATCCCCTATGCGTCCGGTCAGTTCACCAATCAGAAGACCGCTTCCGGCGTACTGTCCTACACTTACATCGCCTCACAATCCTTGATCAACTCGCTCAAATACGGATTCACGCGCACCTGGGGACAAGGCTTCTCGCTAACCAAGGGAACCAAGTTTAACAGCACGGCCGCGGGCATCACAAACCTGCCGACGGGAAACGCTTCGGACAGCATGCCCGCAGTAAGTTTTACTCAGGACAGCGGCCCCCAGGCTCCCTCTAACTGGTCGTCCAATTCAAGCACTGGCCCGGTAGCCACCAATAGCTACACCATCATCGACAACCTGCAGTGGATCAGAGGCCGTCACAACATAACCTTCGGCGCCCAGATTCAATGGCTGGAGTCCAATGGAGGAAGCTTCGGCGGTTTCAGCAAGACACTGAGCCTCGAATATCACGCTGTAGATACCGCGGACTGCGCGACAAACCTGGCAGGTTGCCCGAGCAACGTTAGCCACGGCGACGCATATGCCAGCTTTCTCCTCGGAGCCGTATACAAGGGTAGTGTTGTCGCCCAGTCCATTGTGGATGTCGGGGCGCGCTACAGACCGATGGCCCCCTACGTCCAGGATAACTGGCAGGTAAGTCCAAAGCTGACTCTGAACATCGGGCTGCGCTACGATTACCTCCAGCCCTACCACGAAGTCAAGAACCGCATCTCGTTCCTCAACGTCAACGTCACCAACCCCATCGTTGGCATCCCGGGAGTACTCGAGTATGCGGGGTTCCCCAACGCCTCAACGCCCGCTGCCTATGCGCCCTACATCTGTCACTGCTCCACCCCTGTCCACCCCTATAACAAGAACATTCAGCCGCGTCTGGGCTTCGCCTATGCCTACACACCGACGACGGTTTTCAGCGGCGCTTTCGCCCTCAACCTTACCCACGCCGGCGGCGTAGGCGGATCGATTGGCGGAAGCGCGACCTCAGGCCCGGGAAATAATAACGAGTTTGGCCAGACCACCAGCTACTCCCAGAACGGAACAACAGGGGATCCGGCGTTCTTCTTGAATCCGTCGCTTCAAGCCAGGGCGCCAGCCCAGGTAGCTCCGCCAGTCCAGGGCACGCAGCCCCAGTTAGTGACTGGCCTCGGACCTCAAATTCCCTGCGTCGCGGACGGCAGTTGCAGCCCCTTCTCCGCCTTTCCTCCGTGGACGCCGCCTGGAGTCACGATCAATCCGCTGTCGTCCACGGGCAACTATAACTTCCAAAGCTTCAACGCCGACCACTTGAATGATTTCCTCTGCAGTACCTCGGACCAAACCACCTGCAACGCGGGAGCACTGGCCTATGCCGATCCCTATTACGGCGGCCGCGGCCCACAGTTCCTCAGCTACAACTTCTCCATGCAGAAGATGATCAACAAGAAGGCGGTTCTCACCGTCTCTTATGCCGGATCACAGACTCACTTCCTTCCCCATGGAGCCGGACGGGGCTATGCGACCAATACGTTTTCTCCTGACTTTGTTCAGCAGTACAAGGGAGCACTGACTGGGGGCGGATTCGCGGGCACTACGCCTCCCTACCCGCTCTACTCCGGTGCCAACGCGACTGTCGCCCAGTCCCTGAAACCCTTCCCCCAATTCGGTACATTGACTGATCTCTGGGGCAGCACCGGAAACGCAGCCTACAACGCGCTTCAGGTCTCCATCATTCAGCGGCCCTGGCACAACCTGTCAGGCCTGGTCAACTACACGCGCGCCAAGGAACTCGACGATACCGGCAACCACAGGACGCAGTTCCCGGTTGGTCCCCAGGATGGAAACTTCACGCGGAATTACGGTGCAAACCAGATCGATCGCGGCCTGGGATCGAGCAATCAGACCAATTCGTTCAACACTGCATTCAGCTACACCCTCCCCATCGGCCGGGGACAGGCGTTCTTCGCAACCAACCGCATCATGGGCCTCATCGGTGGAGGTTGGGCAGTCAATGCCATCTACAAGTATCGCGATGGATATCCGCTGCAGATCACAGGACCAGCCTGCAATCCAAATTCAAATGGCGGCCAAGGAACCTGCATGCCCGATTACACGCCCGGCTTCAACCAGAGCGCCGCGCGCATCAATGGCAGATGGGGGCGCGGTCCGGGAGCCAATGCCGGCAACCTCAACACCATCAGCTATCTCAACCCTGCCGCTTTCCAATGCCCCGATTCTTCTCCGTTGAACAATACCGCCTCCTGCGGTAATTCGAACTCACCCACGGCCACCTGGAAGATCGGCAACATCGCACGGTCCGGTGCAGACGGCCTGACCGGACCAGGGTGGTGGGACATCGACATGGGCATTCGGCGCACCTTCAACGTTCGTGAAACAGCCACGCTCCACCTGACCTTCCAGGTCGAGGCGGACGTCAGCAACGCCACCAATTCAGTCTTCTTCAACATCTCAAGCCAACAATGGAACAACTCAGCCTACGGCCAGGTCAACGGTCAGAACCAGAGTATCCAGCCGCGCGACTGGCAGTTCGCCGGCCGCTTCCGCTTCTAATCCGGACGAACCTCCAACCGATCCAGCGAACCTGGACCGCCAAAGATCTACAAACCGAATGGCGGCCATGCACACAACCTGCATGGCCGCCATTCTCTTTGCGATCAGTTGTCAGCCCATCCTCGCACGACTTCGACTCCCCGGAGCGTTCACAACTATGAGAGGCGCACGATCCGCACATCCCGCGCCACCTCGCGAGACAGATCGAAGGCCTTCGACGAGCGGCCGACACTCACTGAGAAGCCCTCCGACGAGGCGCTCTTTCTCACCCGCAGCCGCGCGCCGGGCGTGATCCCGCAGGCCTCGATCAACCTCAGGTTGTGCGCGTCCCGGTCGGAGACGCTGTCGATTACAAAGGTCCCTTCCTGCTCGACGTCCGCCAGCAGGATCGACTCTCGCGCGGTCATCTCTCCCTCCATCGTCGGGATCGAGTGTCCGTGAGGATCGATCTTCGGATGCCCGAGCTTGGCCGCGATCCGCTCCTCAAAACGCTCCGAAATAAAATGTTCGAGCCGCTCCGCCTCGTCATGGACCTCTTCGATCGGGTAGTCGAGCACCTTGTACAGAAACGTCTCAATCAGCCGATGATGGCGGACCACTTCCAGCGCGCGTCGTTTTCCCCCAATCGACAACTGCACCCCGCCATGGCGCTCGTACTCCACCAGAGGCGCGGGCGAAGCAGCCAGTTTCTGCAGCATATTTGTCACCGAAGCGGGAGCAACATGCAGGCGGTCCGCGAGCGACTTGATGGTGACGCGGCTCTCTTCACGCCCTCCCAAAGACAAGATGGCCTTCAGGTAGTTGTCTACCGATTCGGTGTTGCCATTCGCCTGTCGGCCTGGTGACATGCGCGTGTCTCCGGTCCCCCATTTCAGTTTGACTCATTTCTAGAAATTAGGTATACCTAATTCATAGGCAAGCCTAATTTTATAGACTGATGCGCCGGATTCGTTTCCCTACCTGTCCAGCGCTCCGGTACAGATGCAGGCTTTTGCTCAAACCAGCACAGGAGTGTACTTGGCCGATCTCGACCCAACGCGAGTGGAGCGCCCGGCCCCGGTAGAGTCGGAGGCGGGGCCTCTCGCCGACTCGCAGTTTTCCGCTGCGCCGGCCAGCTCAACTCCGCGTCGCGGATTCCTGCCCAACTTTCACCGCAACGAGATGTGGACATACTTCGGTCCCGCGTTCGTCGCCTCGGTCGCGTATATCGACCCGGGCAACTTCGCTACGAACATCCTCGGCGGCACGCAGTTTGGCTACCGCCTTCTCTGGGTGCTCCTGTGGTCGAACGCCATGGCGATGCTGATCCAGTACCTCTCGGCGAAGTTGGGTATTGTTACCGGACTCACGCTGCCGCAGAACTGCCGCAAGCATTTCTCCCGGCCTGCGACGATCGGCCTGTGGATCGCCGCCGAGATCGCCGCCGTAGCCACCGATCTCGCCGAATTCCTCGGCGCGGCAATCGGCCTTGACCTGCTCTTCGGCCCCCTGCTCTACGCCCACGGCATCACTCCAAAGGAATCGCTGCTGGTCGCGGCACTCGTCTCCACCGTGCTCGTCTTCGCCATCCTCGCACTCGATCTCGCCGGCTATCGCTGGCTGGAGCGCGGCATCATGGCCCTCGTCGGCATCATCGGCCTCAGCTACGGCTTTGAGGTCTTCCTGGTCCATCCGGACTGGAAGCTGGCAACCTTCCACACTTTGCTGCCAACCCTTGATCACTCCTCGTCGCAGAATTTCCACGACAGCATCTACGCCGCAGTGGCCATGCTGGGCGCAACTGTGATGCCGCACGTCGTCTATCTCCATTCCGCGCTGGTGCAGCCCCGCCTGAAAGAACTCACAGGCTCCGCTCTTCCCGCGTCCGAGACATTACAAAATCTCAAGGCCCGCAACCAGCAGACGCACTTTCCGCGCCGCTCCATCCTCAGCCGTTTCCTGCGCTACGAACTCATCGACGTCTTCGTCGCCATGAACGGCGCATGGCTCATCAACTCCGCGATGATCCTGATGGCGGCCGTAGCATTCGTGCACACCACAAACCTCCAACCCACCATTCAGGAGGCATACCACACCCTCGGACCGCTCTTCGGACGCGCCGCCGCTGTCGTCTTCGCCGTGGCGCTGCTCTGCTCCGGTCTGTCCTCTTCGACGGTCGGCGTGATGGCCGGCCAGGTCATCATCGAGGGCTTCCTCGACATCAAGTTCCCCATATTTTTGCGCCGACTCATCACCATCATTCCAGCCGTCGCCATCATCGCCACCGGACTCGATCCGCTCAAAATTCTGGTGCTCTCGCAGGTTGTTCTCAGCTTCGCGCTGCCCTTCGCGCTCATCCCGCTGCTTCTGCTCACCAACCGCCAGAATGTTATGCAGACCTTCGCCAGCGCGCCTCGCACCCGCGTCGCCGGCTGGCTTACAGTCGCCGTTATCATCACGCTGAACGCTATCCTCCTCGGCCAACTCGCGCTCGGGTTATAGCCACTGAAGAGTGTCCAGACTCGCGACATCCTTTACGTTTGGTCTCAAGGGGCGCCGGATTAGCCGATGACGCGGCGAATGAAGCCCTTGACGCCGACCACGGTGAGCAAGGCGAAGAAGAACGTCAGCATGAGCAGGATGAGCAGCGGATTCATATGGTCCAGCCTGGGCGTGAGTGCGGCGCGCAAGCCTTCGCTCATGTAAACGATCGGGTTGATCAGCACTCCCAACTGGAGCCACTTGATGGTCTTCAGCGCGGTCCACGGATAGTAGACGCAGCCAAGGAACGTGATCGGCATGACGACGACACCGAAGATGAGGCCGATCTGTTGCGGCTTAACGCTGGTGCCGATGACCAGGCCGAGCGCTCCCGCAGTGAGGCTGGCGAGCGTGAGCACCGCGAGCAGGAACGGCCAGCTATCGACGTGCGCGTAGACCGGCGTCGCGGGCACGTAGTAGGCGAGCGGAAAGACCACCGCGGCTGCGATCATGCTCTGCACCGCGGAGAAGCATATCTTCTCGATTGCGACGGCGGCGACGGGCAGAGGACACATGACGCGATCGTCAATCTCGCGCGTGATGCCGAATTCCTGGGCAAGCGGAAGCGCGACCGCGGCAATGCCCGAGAACATGATGGCAACCGCCATCAGGCCGGGCAGAAGAACAGTGGAGAAGTTGGCTCCCGCCATCGTGGCCGTAGGGTTCATGGCCGCGCCGCCGCTCATGTGCGGCATGATGTACGTGAACACAAAGAGAAAGAGCAGCGGGTTCATGCAGATTCGGATAAGAAAAGGAAATTTCTCGCGACGCAGAACGTGCAGGTCGCGCAGGAACAGACCCGCGAAGGCGCGCGCGTACTGCACACCCTTGGATGGGGCGGGCCGATGCCCCGTCCCCGGCGGATGGGTCGCGTCGATCTCGGTTTCCATTGTCTGCATGCGCAGCTACTCCTGCAGGTCTATTCGCGAAGATCCCGGCCAGTGAGCCGGATGAACACAGTCTCGAGGCTGGTTTCGGTCATGGTGAGGTCGCGCAAGCCGTAAGGATTGCTGACCTGAACGATGTCGGGCAGAAGGCCATCCACATTGTCTGCAAAGATGCGGATTCCCACGGGCGTCGACTCCACATCGCGGACGCCTTGCATCTGCTTCAACTCTCCAACCAGCGGGGCGGCGCCATCGCGGTTACTCAGGTCGAGGGAGTACACCTTCTGCGCACCGACTGAGCTTTTCAGTGCGGTCGGCGTATCCTCAACGAGAATCTTGCCGTGGTCGATAATGGCGACGCGCTCGCAGAGTTCGTCGGCCTCTTCCATGTAGTGGGTGGTGAGGACGACGGTAATTCCTTCTTCGCGCAGTCGGCGGACGGCGTCCCACATGGCAATCCTGCTCTGCGGATCGAGCCCGGCGCTGGGCTCGTCGAGGAACAGCACCTTGGGGCGATGGGCAATTGCGCGGGCGATTTGTACGCGCTGCGCGAGGCCTCCGGAGAGCTGCGATGGGTAGGAGTCCGCGCGCTCGGCGAGGTGAAATTGTTCCAGCAGTTGATTCGTCCTCTGCTTCGCATCCGCACGCGAGAAGCCGAAGTACAGGCAGTGGAAATGGATGTTCTCGTATACCGTGCAGGCGCGGTCGAGGGTATTGAATTGGGGCACGATGCCCATGCCTCGGCGAGCCAGAGCTGGGGAACGGACTACATCGATCCCAGCGATGTGGACCGTGCCCGACGTAGGTAGAACTCGAGTAGTGCAGATGCTGATGATCGTCGTCTTGCCCGCCCCATTGGGGCCGAGCAAGCCGTACAGCTCGCCTTCGCGGACACCTAGCTCGATGCCATCCACGGCGACGACGCGCTGCTTGCCTTCGTAGACCTTACGAAGATTCTCCACCTGGACAATTGGTGCCAAACTTCTCCCAACTCCTGCTTCCTCTATCTCGGCTATCTCGGCGTGAACCGATTATAGGCATCCGAGGCTCGGATAGACCACACGAAATTTTCAGAAAACCTCATGCTGCATAAGGGGAGTGGGGAGGATCAATCCACGAACGATGAGGAGCCTCGTCTCCTTCGAATCGCTCGCGCGATCCAGTGCGATCCTGAGAGCAGGAAGTCCATGGAACTCTGCGGCATAGGGTTTGTACCCCTTCACCAGTTAGAGCGCGAACGAGTGTTGCCAGTTGCGTGCCACGCGTCATCGATGCAGCCCATTTGTGGATCTGGCGCTTAGACATCGGCAACTGAGCGTAAAATCGAAGCATGTCACGTGGATGGGAGAGCAAATCCGTGGAAGAGCAGCAGATGCAAGCCGCCGTCCCAAAACCGAACCCAGGGGCTGTACACGCCGAGGAAGCTGACCGCAAGCGACAGCGTCAGGCACTCGAACTCCAGCGCGAACGCGTACTCTCGGAGCGGACCTCGAGCCCGTACCGGCGCACTGCACTGACCAACGCGCTGGCGGACATTGAGGAGAAGCTGGCGGAGCTTGGCTGGACGATCCATCTGTAAGCGTTGAATCGCGACGTTGGCAGACGGTTTCATTGCAGATCGATTGTGGTCGGCGCGGTGTGCTAAAGAGAAAAGGCCGCTTTCGCGGCCCTTCTCCTGAGTGCTGCAAACGCCTCATGGTAGATGTCTGCGGCGTCTATTGTGACCCCCCGCCCGCGCTCTCGTGGATCCCGATCGCATCTCCGGAAACAACCATATTGACGCGCCGATTCTGCGCACGCCCGCTGGCAGACGAGTTGTCGGCAACAGGATCGTTCTTGCCAAAGCCCTGCGACGTAATGTTGCTGGTCGAGACACCCTGCGCCACCAGGAAATCCTTCACCGTAGACGCCCGATTGTCTGAGAGCTTCTGATTCAGATCGTCCGAGCCAACGGAATCCGTATAGCCCTCGACCTGCACCTTCAATCCCGGGTACGCCTGCAAGATCCCGGCAACCTTCGCCAGGCTGATCTTCGTCGTCGGCTTGAGCGTGTACTTGCCGGTGTCGAACAGCACGTCCGACATGTTGACGATCAATCCGCGGGCCGTCTCGCTGGTCGCGAGCACGCTGTTCAACTGCGTCCGCAGCTTCTCGCGAACGACGTTGGCATCTTCGACGCTCTTGTTCGCCTCGGCTGCCTTCGCCCTTGCCTCGGCAGCTTCTGCCTCGGCTTGTGCACGCGCCGCATCCGCCTGCGCTTTGGATGCCTGTGCCTGTTCCGCCTGGAGTTGCGCTTGCTGAGCTTGCATCTGGGATTTCTGCGCATCCAGTTGCGACTGCGCCGCCTGTTGCTGCGACTGCGCCGCTTCGGCCTGGGCCTGATTCTTGGCCATCACGTTGTTTGCGTCGCGCTCCGCCGCCTGCTTGCGCAGCGTCGTGATCCGCGCATCTTCCGCGCGCTCCACCGCCTCGCGGGCGTGGGTGATCTCCATCTTGTGGTCACCGCGCTTATCTGCGTCGATCTCCGAAGCGTCCTGCAGGTCGAGCTTCGCCTTGGACATGATCTCCGGCGCATACTTGTCCGCGCCCGCCTCCTGCGCAATCCGCACCGCATTGTCCGCCTCATATAGCTCCAGCGGCGATCGCTCGTTGCGTGTAATAGGATTTCTCACGGTGTGCGCGCCCGCGGTCTCGGCGTAGGTGCCACGCGGCAGCAGGTAATAGTTGGCGTTCACATTCTCAAGCACGCCGTTCGTCTTATCGCGACGTATCACGTTTTCCAGCACCACGACATCGCTGGGCTGGGAGACCGAATAATACGGCTCCGCAGTGACGATCATGCCAAACGATTGCAGCGCGGTGGTCACGCGGATATTGTTCTTAGTGCCTGCAGGAAGTACTTCGCCAAGATTCTGTGCACGACCGTCCGGCGAGATCGCCCAAAGCACGTAAGTCAGGTACTCCCTGCCGAAGCCGTTCGCCGGCGTCAGGCCTTCAAACTTCGCCTCGATCGTAATTCCCCCGCGTTCGCTGGTCACCTTTGCTTCACCCTTTGCGCCCTGTAGCAGAGGAGTGCCTTCAAAGCCGATGGTGGAGGAGCCGCTTCGATGCAGGTAGTTGACGCAGTCCAGCTTTCGCTGAACCACCTTGACGCGATAGATATACATGCCATTCTGCTGCGTAATCTGATTGGTTTCCCCGGAGGCTGGCTGGCCGGTCGGGTTCTGCTCTTGCGCGTTCGCCGCCGGATTTACGGCTCCAGGCGCGGCGAACAACACGGTCACCGCCACGGCAACAAGTGGACGAATAAAGAAACTGCGGAGGGTTTTGCCGGTTGATTGCGCAAGAAATTGCGTATGCCCCAGGTGAGGCAAACAAAACTTGTTCAGATGTGCCATCGTGTCGATCTCCTTGCGATCTAAGCCTGGGCTAGGCTCTCTTGCCCTGGGCGCGTGCAAGGCGCCGTCCGAAATTCCTAATCAGGACTATCGGTTTAGATGCCCGGCAGACGACAAAGGTAGTCCACACTGCACTGCGCCGTGCCGCCGCCACGATACACGTAGCAAACGCTTTACCGGAAGACGTCGCGTGGCGGTCAACTGGGTGCCCTCCGCAGTGCGAAGCGTGTTATTGGAAGTCGCCAGCCAATCGCACTGGACTAATGCATGATCCCTGTGGGCGGTTCTGAGAGCGATGTCCAACGCCCGTCATAATGATTGAAGGACGGAATTATGAGCAGATCCGTAGCCGATGAAGAATTGAGGAGAGGCTGGACGGTGGCGGATATTCCGAGCCAGTCGGGCAGGCGCGTGCTGATCACCGGTGCGAACAGCGGCATCGGCTATTATGCCGCGCTCGAACTCGCGCGCAAGGGCGCGCACGTGCTGCTCGCGTGCCGCAATAAGGCGAAAGGCGATGCAGCGCTTGTCCGGATGCGCGGGGAAGTTCCTGACGCGAGCGCGGAAGTTGCGCTGCTCGATCTCGCGTCGCTTGAGTCGCTGCGCGCATTTGCTGCGGCGGAAATCGCGCGTGGAGTTCCGCTCGATCTGCTGATCAACAACGCCGGCGTGATGGCTCCGAACAAGCGGCTGGAGACTGCGGACGGCTTTGAAATTCAGCTCGGAACAAATGTGCTCGGCCACTTTGCGCTGACCGCGCTGCTTCTGCCTGCGCTCGAGCGCAATGCGGCAAGCCGCTCGCAGAGGCCGCGCGTGGTCACGCTCGCCTCGATTGCGCACAAGAGAGGCCAGCTGGACTTCGACGATCTGCAATCCACGAAAACCTACGACCCGATGCGCGCATACCGTCAATCAAAACTCGCGGACCTGATGTTTGCATTCGAGTTGGATCGGCGGTTGCGTGGTGCGGGAACGCCGGCCTCGGGCATCATCAGCGTCGCTGCGCATCCAGGAGTGGCCAACACCAACCTCTTCCAGAGAGGTGAGCATTCCGCAGTCGAGAGGCTGGTGCGGCGCGGAATCGGCGCTGCGATTGCCGCGTTCCTCAACTCGGAGAAGAACGGAGCGGTGCCAACGTTGTTCGCCGCCACTTCCCCTGACGTGGTCGGCGGCGGATACTACGGGCCACAGGGCTTCCAGGAGATGCGCGGAGGCGACGTGGGCGTGGCTGAAGTCGCTGCGCAGGCACTCGATCGGCGAACCGCAGGCCGTCTGTGGAGAGCTTGCGAGCGCCTCACTGGTATCTCGTTTCTCTGACAACTCGGGTGCGGCGGAGACATTCCGGAGCGACTCAAATGCGGCGCTCTCCCGACGCAGCATGCGAGTTATCACCATCAGCCTTCCCCAATTCAATGGTGTGCAAAAGCTTGCAAAGCCGTCCGGCGTTGTTCGCATTAGTACGAGACACCCGATGCACCGGTGGGCTACAATTCCCGGCTTAGACGATTGCGCGGCGGGCCGGAGATCGCCGCTCATTTCAATTCGAAGGAGAACTGATCCATGTCGACTACTATGCCAGCAGTTCAGCCAGGCACCTACGGGTTTCCGATTTCGCTTAAGAAGCGCTATGACAATTACATTGGCGGCAAGTGGACGCCTCCTGTCTCCGGCGAGTACTTCGAAAACGTAACGCCCGTCACGGGACAGGTCATGTGCGAGATCGCGCGGTCGAAGGCGGCCGACGTGGAGCGAGCGCTCGATGCGGCGCACGCGGCCAAGGCAGCCTGGGGCAAGACTTCGCAGGCAGAGCGCGGCCGACTGCTCGAGAAGATTGCACAGCGCATCGAGGAGAACCTCGAGATGCTGGCAACAATAGAGACATGGGACAACGGCAAGCCCATCCGCGAGACGATGGCCGCGGACTTGCCGCTGGCGATCGATCACTTCCGCTACTTCGCCGGAGTAATTCGCGCGCAGGAAGGTTCGATCAGTGAGATAGACGAGACGACGGTGGCATATCACTATCATGAGCCGCTCGGCGTCATCGGCCTGATCATTCCATGGAATTTTCCTATCCTCATGGCGACATGGAAGCTGGCGCCAGCGCTGGCCGCGGGTAATTGCGTGGTGTTGAAGCCAGCGGAGCAGACGCCGATGTCGATCCTGTGCCTGATGGAACTGATCGAAGACATCCTGCCTCCGGGTGTGCTCAACATCGTCAACGGATTCGGCCTCGAGGCGGGCAAGCCTCTGGCCTCAAGTCCGCGTGTGCAGAAGGTCGCGTTCACCGGCGAGACCACGACCGGCAGGCTGATCATGCAGTACGCGTCGCAGAATATTATCCCGGTGACGTTGGAACTGGGCGGCAAATCGCCGAACATCTTCTTCGCCGACGTGATGCGCGAGGACGATGCATTCTTCGACAAGGCCCTGGAAGGGTTCACGATGTTCGCGTTGAACCAGGGCGAGGTGTGTACATGCCCGTCCCGCGCGTTGATCCAGGACTCGATCTACGACCAGTTCATGGAGCGGGCGTTGAAGCGTGTGAAGGCGGTCAAGCAGGGCAACCCGCTCGATGCGTCAACCATGCTTGGCGCACAGGCGTCCAGCGAGCAGATGGAGAAGATCCTTTCCTACTTCGATATCGGCAAACAAGAGGGCGCGGAAGTGTTGACCGGAGGCAAGGCCGCGAAGATGGAAGGCGACCTGAAGGACGGCTTCTACATCGAGCCGACCGTATTCAAAGGCGACAACAAGATGCGCATCTTCCAGGAGGAGATCTTCGGGCCGGTGGTTTCGGTGACGACGTTCCGCGATGAAGATGACGCGCTAGCTCTTGCCAACGACACGCTGTACGGGCTGGGCGCCGGCGTCTGGACGCGGGACATGAATCGCGCGTACAAGTTCGGCCGCGGCATCCAGGCAGGGCGCGTGTGGACCAACTGCTATCACCTGTATCCGGCGGGTGCGGCGTTTGGCGGATACAAGCAGTCGGGCATCGGACGCGAGAACCACAAGGCGATGCTCGACCACTATCAGCAGACCAAGAACATGCTTGTCAGCTACAGCCCGAACGCCATGGGATTTTTCTAAATGGCGTTCCCTGAATCGGCGGCGGCTGACGTGACTGCTGCGGCGGAAATCGCGTATCCGCCGCAGCAGGTATTAACCACTCCGGCGGCGGTGGCGCTGATTGAGACACTGCGGGCGAAGCATGGGCCGCTGATGTTTCACCAGTCAGGCGGATGCTGCGATGGTTCGTCGCCGATGTGCTACCCGCTGGGCGACTTTATGACCGGCGACAGCGATGTGCTGCTGGCGACGATAGAAGGCGCACCTTTCTACATGAGCAAGAGTCAGTTCGAATACTGGAAGCACACGCAGTTGATTCTGGATGTGGTGTCCGGGCGCGGCGGGATGTTCTCGCTGGATGGGCCGGAGGGCCTGCGCTTCCTGATCCGCTCCCGCGTGTTCACGGATGCGGAGATTGCGGCGCTGCGCGCGGCGGGGCGGATTTAGATGGGGACCCCCTACCCCCCGTACTTAAGTCCTAAAGTATTTTTTCTAAAGGTGTTAAGTCTGGACTAGTCTTCTGGCAAATCGGGACTTTGGGCGAAATGCAAAAGGCTCAGCCGCTTGGCCGAGCCTTCTTTGATTTCCTTACTACTTTAATTGTATCAGGTTGACCGTAACTGTTACGCCAAGTTTATTCGGTTGCGAATCATGGAGTTAGGTGATTTGGGGACTTGACACGCGGATTTGCTGAGGTTTTTCGCAAAAGAATTCTATGCATCGCGTGACCCGGATTCAATCGTAGGGATTCCAGGTGTCTTTTCAGCGTGCGCGGAATCTTCCGGTGGCTCACAAAGAAGCCTCCGCCTCCAGTTGCATAGGTGCCTACTTAGGTTTTATTTTTTTGTCTGGCGGCTGCTCAGGCTTGGCTTCGCGTACGGCCTCGTACTGACGTTCAGCGAAGAAGAACCGATCACGGTCGCGTAGTACGATTTCTGAGGCGCTCGGGCCAGGGCCGCGTAGTTTGATCGGGTTATATCTGGCGTTTCCCATACGTTTATCCGGCGGTCGATCGTCAGTTGTTTTCACTCTGTTTGATCATAACTCCTCATTACCGATTGGCCGTTGAGAACGGCGAGCAGATAGCTCTCATCCACCGTGGCTATTCTGTAAAACTTGCTTAACAGCGGCGTGTTTTCGTTTATTTCGCCCCTGTCGAAACGGTCGTCGTGTACCCTTTTAACCACCGATGCGATCATATCCGCTGCCTGCAAGCCGCCAGACTTCTCATCGTCCAGGTGTACCAAGCTAGACATCGAGCGTGCGCTTTGAGGGTTTTTCCTTCTAAAGTCGGCGAAGACGGCTTCATATCGAGGCGCTTTATTGGTTTGATCCGATATAAAGGAGATGCGAGCGTCATCGTCAACCTTCTTGATTGCGGCGACGGTTTGCATAAGGATGTTCTGTAATGTCCATTCAAAAACGTCTGTAGACATGTGGGTCGGGCCCAGGCGGTGGGAAGCCTTGACTTTCTCGTAGTCCGGGACGAGCACCCCCACACCTATCGCCACCAGCGGCGATTCCCCGATTAGGCTCCGGAGTTTGTCCCTCTTTGCGTTGGCCGCCTCATGGCCAGTTGGCCGCGGCCACGCGATTTCATCCTGAAACGTAGCAAACCCTCCTTCGAGGCCTCCGAGATCTTTACCGTGAAAGTACGGTATCGCCGGGGCATTGCCTAAGGCCTTGTCCCATCTCTTCTCGAAGGTATGCCAATCGGCTTTTCTACCTACGAGAGCGCCAGCAAGCATATATTTTTCCTGTGCTGGTCGGCGCTATCGTCGATGTAGACCTTCCAAGCGGACGACACGGTTTAGGCTTTGCCAGCCAATTGGCGCAGGACGTATTGCAGGATGCCGCCGTGCTGGTAGTAGAGGATCTCCTGCGGTGTGTCGATGCGGAGGGTGACCGAGAATTCGATGGTTTTTCCCTTGTCATTCTCGGCGAGGATGGAGAGGGTGCGGCCGTCCGCGAATTTGCTGTCGAGCATGGCCTTGAGCTGGCCGGGGTGGTCCCCGATGGAGAAGATCTCCTCGCCGGTCAGGCCGAGGGATGCGGTGCTCTGGCCGGGGAGGTACTGGAACGGCAGAATTCCCATGCCGACCAGGTTGGATCGGTGGATGCGCTCGTAACTTTCCGCGATGACGAAGCGGATGCCGAGCAGGCGCGGACCCTTGGCGGCCCAGTCGCGGGAGCTGCCTGAGCCATACTCCTTGCCGGCGAGGATGCACAGCGGAGTACCACGCTCGGCGTAAATTACCGACGCGTCGTAGATGGACATGTCGGTCGCTTCGGGGAGCAGCCGGGTGACGCCGCCTTCGGTGCCTGGGGCGAGTTTGTTGCGCAGCCGCACGTTGGCGAATGTTCCGCGAACCATGACTTCGTGGTTGCCGCGGCGCGATCCGTAGCTGTTGAAGTCGCCCACTGCGACGCCGTGGTCGGTGAGGTACTTGCCGGCGGGACCGTTCTTCTTGATCGAACCGGCGGGAGAGATGTGGTCGGTGGTCACCGAATCTCCGAGCACCGCCAGGCAGCGCGCAGCACGGATGTCTTCAACCGGGGCGGGCGTAGACGTCATGCCGTCGAAGTAGGGAGCCTTGCGGATGTAGGTGGAGTCGGGCTCCCATCCGTACGTGTCGCCGGATGGGAACTTGAGGTTCTGCCAGTTCTGATCGCCGTCAGAGACGGTGGAGTATTGCTTGCGAAACATCTCGGAGCCGATGGAGGCAGCGACAGTCTCGGAGACTTCGGCCTGGGTGGGCCAGATGTCGCGTAGAAACACCGGCTGCCCGGTCTGGTCTTTGCCGAGCGGGTCGGTGTCGAAGTTGTGTCCAATGTGACCGGCGAGCGCGTAGGCGACAACGAGCGGGGGCGACATCAGATAATTTGCGCGGACCTCGGGAGAGATGCGGCCCTCGAAGTTGCGGTTTCCGGAAAGCACGGAGACTGCGACCAGACCATGGTCCTCGATCGCCTTGCTTACGTCGGTGGGCAGCGGGCCGGAGTTGCCGATGCAGGTGGTGCAGCCGTAGCCGACAACCTGAAAGCGAAGGGCGTCGAGGTACTTCATCAGGCCGGATTTCATGTAGTAGTCGGTGACCACGCGAGAGCCGGGCGCGAGCGATGTCTTGACCCACGGTGGCGTGCTGAGGCCCCTTTCGACGGCTTTCTTCGCGAGCAGGCCGGCGGCGATCATGACATAAGGATTCGAAGTGTTGGTACACGAGGTTATCGCCGCAATCACAATGGACCCGTGGCTGAGGTAAGGGTCGGGATCGACGCCGAAGCGGGCTTTGACGCTGGATGGCGCGGCGGTGACGGAGTCGGTATGGGCGAGGGTTGCGACCGCGACATCGCCACTCGGGGTTGCCGCAGCTCGGGGTGCTCCGGTGCTGCTGGTGAGGTTTCCATTACCGGAGGGGTGGCCTCCTTCCGCCTCCCAGCGCACCATCTGGCGAGCGGCCTCCTGATTGCCATTGGGGCCAAGGAGGGAAGGTAGCTGCTGGGCGAAGCTCGCGGCTGCCTCCGAGAGCAGGACGCGGTCCTGGGGACGCCTGGGGCCGGCGACGCTGGGCTCGACGGTGGCCAGGTCGAGCGAGAGCGTAGAGGAGTACGCGGCTTCAGGAGCGTCGGCTGTGTGGAAGAGGCCCTGCTCGCGGAAGTAGGCTTCGACGAGCGCGATGTGGGCTTCGGTACGGCCGGTGAGGCGGAGATATTTCAGGGTCTCATTGTCGACGGGGAAGATGCCGCAGGTCGCGCCGTACTCAGGCGCCATGTTGGCGATGGTGGCGCGATCGGCAAGCGGAAGCTCGGCGATGCCGGGTCCGTAGAACTCGACGAACTTGCCGACGACTCCGTGCTTGCGAAGCGCCTCAGTCACAGTCAAGACAAGGTCCGTGGCGGTGGTACCTTCCTTCAGCTTGCCGGTCATGCGGAAGCCGACGACCTGGGGCACGAGCATGGAGACGGGCTGGCCAAGCATTGCGGCTTCGGCCTCAATGCCGCCAACGCCCCAGCCGAGAACGCCGAGGCCGTTGACCATGGTTGTGTGCGAGTCGGTGCCAACCAGCGTATCCGGATAGGCAAGCACGTGACTCTGCTCCACGCTGGCCTTATGTCCCGAGACGGCGACCGCGTCAAGAGTCCGATCCGCCGGTGTGGTGAAGACGACGCGGGCGAGGTACTCGAGATTCACCTGGTGGCAGATGCCCATGCCGGGAGGGACAGCGGAGAAGTTATTGAAGGCGGTCTGACCCCACTTGAGGAACGCGTAGCGCTCGCGATTGCGGGAAAATTCCAGCGCGGCGTTGAGGTCATACGCATTGACGCTGCCAAACTCATCGACCTGGACGGAGTGGTCGATGACTAGCTCGGCGGGTTGGAGCGGGTTGATCTTTTCCGGGTCACCGCCGAGGGCGCGCATGGCGTCGCGCA
>OCZT010000773.1_pt1 | contig 32552 bp, 32 predicted proteins | sample 1539031 | NCBI WGS metagenome assembly OCZT01 (sample SAMEA3539308, study PRJEB22396) | soil metagenome | biome: tundra; feature: field; material: soil | place: USA | collected 2010-05 | depth 0.15 m | reverse complement strand
GGGGGACCTCTGGGGGAACGTCCACAGCGCCGAGGGCGATTCTGAATGAAGCGTTCCACAGTCCACGTACTGCTCGGGTTCTGCTGCATTATAGCTTATGCTCAAGATTCCGGAATTCTTATCAACCAGGTCGATTTCGAAGAAATTCTTAATGATATTCAGAATGAAATGAGACCACACCTGCTCGAATGGTTGGTTGATTACGACGGTGTTTGCGTTCTCCTTCACAACGGGTGGGGCGCTGGATGGTGTGGTTTGCTTCTGGCAGCCACCGCCGACCAAGACTAGGGCAAAAGTGATCAAGCTCAGTTTCAAAGTCAACCCGCTCATATGAAAATAGTGTTTTCTCAAAGCTACTTTAGAGATGGCAGGCACACAGATTGAGGACCTACTCACAGGACCATCAAGGTCCGCCGAAGGCTTCAAACGGCATTCCTAAGCCTCATTCTCTTCTTTAGCGTGACAAATTCTCACCCTTAACCAGCGGGGCAAAATCGGTGCACCGTCTCGGGATTCCCACGTGGGAATCTTGCGACGATTAAGAAAGGCCCCCAGGAATTCACGGGCCTCCTCTCAAATGGATTTCAAGCGCATTTTCCGCTGGAAGTCAGATCGCTGACAAACCTTCCGTACACGGACCTAAGCATATCCGGATAATTGAAGTCGTTCGGCATGTCATAAACCCAGAAGAGATCGTGAAAGTGGTCGGCCGAGTATTGCTGCTCGAATAGCACGGTGCCCGTATGCCCATCCGCGCAGGAAAGTTTCACGGTCAGATCGTTATTTACAGTTCCTGCCGGTAATCCTATGAGCCACAAGAGCGGCCCCTCGACGCTCAATCCGTATGATAAGGTAATGCCGTCGTAGTCCGTGTTGACGATGTCGCCTTTCAGCACGTAATCCGCGTTGTCACTGCGGAAGCTGAAAGACGCTTCCTTGTAGCGCCCGGTCGCGGTTAGCTCTTGTGCCAACGCCTTGGGGAAGTGTTCGGTCGGCTTGTAATTGGTCCAGAGTCCGGAAGTGATGTGTATTTGTTCGCCCTCCGGGACTTTGAAATCGGCATATCCATAAGGAAACAGCGGGATCAAATAGAAGGCTATCCGGTTCTCGTTAGCATTATCTCGGCTGTCGTGAAACGGCAGCACGACCACGCTCTTCTGCGGCCGTCCGGCATTCGCAGCATAATCATTTGATCGATAGACCCAAGCGCGCTGCGTCGAGCACCCAACCACCGAGGTCAGCAACAGAATCGCGACCAGCCTTGTAATCATGTTCCCCCTGTCAGCATACCTGTGACATACTGCCAATGATCGTCCGTCCAAATAAGATGCTTGCCCTGACCAAAATCGAAGGGTTCCCCCGGAATCTCTCATCGCTCCCTCCTCCCTGGTTGAAGCAGACTGTGAGAAACCTCAATTCATGGCTAACGCGCGTTAGGTTAGCCTCTGTTACTCTCGCGCCAACTTTTTGTCAATTCATGGTTGTGTTTCGATCGGACGCATTCATTTTTCCGCACGCGCCAGCGCTCGCGGGGGGAGATCTCAGCTAAGAGCCTTCGTCGTAGCGGACGAGGCGGCGCACGGAATTGCTGTATTCGAGGGCGGTCGGGAAAAAAGGAGGCCCGCCTCTCAGTTTCAATCGCTCCCGCACTCGCGCGCGCAGCCCCTCGCTGTCGATCCCCAGCACCTCGCAGACGTTCTGAAACCGAGAACACTCCGCCCGCGTCATCGAGCACCCACGCGAGCGCTTCTGCTGCGCGCGCATGCTTAGATTCTCCGGCGTGAACCATCGGCGCCGCGCAGCCGCTTCGAGCCGACGGCATCTGCGCGAGCGGTGTGAATGATGCTTCGCTTGGTTTGAGCATACGCGAGCCACGGCGCGGCCGACGTGGCGGCGGAACTCCCGGCCGAGCTGCCTGGATGACTCGCGCATGGTTTCCGATGGGGCTGTAAGGCCGTTGGCTGTTCCCAAGGCTTGAGAGCAGCGCCGCACCGCTGATCGGCCAAGTTTCTTAGGCGTGCCGATCTGACCCGATACGCCGGTAAGCGCGCGGCTTATTCTAAGACGTTGAAACCTATCGGGGGCGTATCGACCGGGTTCTCGCCGGGCTCGCGGCGGGGGTCAGGGCAGGTCGCCCGACAGGCAGGCCCGGAAAACTTCATTCCCCGCCGCGTCGGCGCTTAGCCGTCCGCCGTACACAAAATCAGCATCTGCCGCCAAGTCCGCTTCCGCGTGAGCGGTCTGCGAGTTTCGGTGAGCTTCCATTCCGCCACGGACGACCGCGACCGCCGTCGCTTTCGATGTGCCGTTGTCTCGCGCCTCTACCAGCGCGCGCGCTTCGGCCTCGCTCGCTTGGCACCTTCTTAGTATCGCCTCGCCTAGCTGGCAGGCCAGCGATTGCTGCGCCAGCGCCGGTTGCGCGGCGCTAAACACCGCCAGTAAAAATGCAGCAATCAAAGTTCTCATCGAAATGACTCCTTTGCGAGAACGCTATGAAACTTCACGCCAGCGCAGAACGCCCATGAGTGAGCATAGTAGTCGCGGGTCAGCGGCGCGGAAACTCCCGGCCGAGCTGCCGTGATGGGTCGCGCATGGTTTCAGCGCCGGGCCGAGACGCCGGGCAGTTTCGCCGGGGTGTCCGGGCTTCGCCGCGCACCTCGCGATTTGAACGGTGTATATATTGATTGGCTCTAGGAGCCGGGCCGATGCGCTCTTTACCTTCCGAACGCGCTTACAGGCTTGCAGTCTCTAACCCAAGATACACGCTTAGTTTTTGAGCCTGGGTGAAGACCTATCGCAGTCACTATCGAGTCACTGTAGAATATCTATTGGTGTAACCCATTGAATTACAACGAGTTATTCTAGGAGACTTACTGACAACTAATCACCAACGGGGACAAGGGGTTCGGTAGTGCGCAACCTGCCGGATGAGTTCGGTGAGCGGGGCCATTCCCGCAGCGAGGTAGGTATGGCGATGAGGGTACTTAAGCAAGACCTCCTCGACGTACTCAGCCTCGGCGCCGGGTCCGGTCTCGAAGCGAACTGAAAAGGTTTCGAAACTTGGGACTTGCACTTCGCCGTCTCGGCGCAATTGTTCGGTCAGACAGACTATAAACGAGGAATCCAGGCCGCCACTGAGGTCCGAGGCAACTCCTTTGACGCTGCGAAGTCGGCATCGCACCGCCTCCTTGAACAGCGAAAGAAAATGATCGGAGTATTCGTCGTCGCTCCGATAGACGATCTCCCGCGAGGCGTCCAGATCGTAATAGCGCCGACATTCCACGCCCCGCGTGCTCACGTTCAGACAATGCGCCGGCTCGAGGCGGCGGATACCTTCGAAGAGCGTCTCCTCGCGGTCAACCGGGATCCTCACCAGCATGTCGGCTATAGCAGGCTCGTTCGGTCTTCGTACGACCCTTGGATCCTGGAACAGTTGATGAAGCTCCGAGGCGCACAGAAAGAATCCTGGGCCATTGAAGTAATAGAAGCTTTTTACTCCCAAAGGGTCCCGGGCACAAAAAAGTGTCCGCTTCGACGGGTCCCACAAGGCGAATGCGAAATCGCCGATCACTCTCGCAGGCGACTCCGTGCCCCAACACTGCCAGGCGCGAAGCACGATCTCGGCGTCCGTGCCCGTGCGGACGCGATGACCATGAGAATTCAACTCCGCCGTGAGTTCGTCGCGGTTATCCACCCGCCCGTCCATCGATAGAACGAGGCCGCTGGTTTCGTCCACGAACGGGCTGGTCTCAGCCGAAGCTTCGGGCGTTGTCTGCAGCTTTGCATGCCCAATCGCGACCGGGCCGTTGCCCCATACGCCGAAGCCGTCAACCGAGCGGTACGGGACGCAGGCGATCATCCGCTCGACAATCGAGCGGTCCGCCGGAGCCCCGTCCCACTGATAGAGGACCGCGATGCCGCTCATCAGATCGAAGCGCCGAGGTGACGGCCCGATGCCTCCGGCTTTGGCCTCATCGCAAATGACCTTTAGGTTTGGCGATCAGTTGCACGAGTCGCTTTTGGACAAATTGATCCACGAGAGCGTCGAGGTCGCGCCGTAGTTCATCGGGCTCGACGTCGAACTGCTGCTTGAGCGACTGGAAGGTTTTTTCAATGGAGCCGTGTTCGACGAGTTCGCGCCATATCTGGCCACCCGAGCCGTCGAGGCCGAAGTAAACGCCCGTTTCGACGTTCAAGATGACCACATCGCCGCCGAGATCCCGCCATATGACGCCATCGCTGATTTCGACGCGCATCAAGCTTTCCTTTCGAATGGCCGCGGACCGTTGCTCCTCAAGAAACACGCGCAGAGGCCACGAGTATGCCACAACGAGCGGATCGGCGAACAGAGCGCTATGGTATTGGCTTTCCTCGGCGGCGCGAGCCTTATAGACCTGCGCATTGCGACATGATGGTGAGTCCTATCAATCGATGGTTTCCGCGCAGCGCTACGAGCGACGCCAAGCTGCTGCTGGCGACACGCGCGCTGCGCGGCCTTGCCGACGGGGCAGTCAGCGTATTGCTGCCGAGCTACCTGATGGCGATCGGATTCACTCCGATCCGCGTCGGCGCAATCGTGTTCGGCACGCTGCTGGGCTCGGCGGCGCTGACGCTATGGGTGGGACTGGTCACCGATCGGCTGGGCCGGCGCCGAGTCCTGCTTGCGGCGTGCGCGCTGATGCTGGCGACGGGAATCGGATTCACCATCACGGCGAGCTTCTGGCTGTTGTTCGTGGTGGCGGTCGTCGGCACGCTGAATCCATCGGCCGGCGACGTCAGCCTGTTTCTTCCCGTCGAACAGGCGGCGTTGGCCGAGGCCGCAGAACCCCGCGATCTGACCGCGATGTTCGCGCTGTACAACGTTGCGGGCGCGACGGCTGGAGCGTTTGGCGCGCTCGCCAGCGGCGTGCCGGCGATACTCGCGGCGCGCCATGGATGGGCGCTCGCGCCGGCGCTGCGGTCGGGCTTTGTCGCATACTCGATCATCGCGGTGATTGCCTTCGCGGTTTATCGGCGTCTGTCCCCGGCTGTCGAAGTCGAGCGCCAGCCAGCCAAGTCCGCGCCGCTGGCGAAGTCGCGGGCAATCGTGCTGCGGCTTTCGGCGCTGTTCAGTCTCGACTCGCTCGGTGGCGGATTCGTAATTCAGTCACTTCTGGCGCTGTGGCTGTTTCGCCGCTTCAACCTCTCGGTTCAAGCGGCGGGCACGTTTTTCTTCGCGGCCGGACTGCTTAGCTCGTTTTCACAGTTTATTTCGCCGGTGCTTGCGTCGCGGTTCGGCCGGATCAACACGATGGTGTTCAGCCATCTGCCGTCGAACGCCATGCTGATCGTCGCGGCGTTGATGCCGACCCCGGGGCTGGCGATGACATTTCTGCTGCTGCGCTTCTCGACCTCGCAGATGGACGTTCCCGCGCGCCAGTCGTATGTGATGGCGGTGGTGCCGCCCGAGGAGCGCGCGGCCGCGGCGACAGTGACCAATGTGCCGCGCAGCCTGGCGGCGGCGATGGCGCCGTTGCCGGCGGGCGCGATGCTGAATCATTCGTCGTTTGGATGGCCGCTGATTTGCGCGGGCGTGCTCAAAACGATTTACGACATCTTACTGCTGATTCAGTTCCGCGCCGTCAAACCCTCCGACGAACAATTTGAGTAGCCGGACTCGTCGTGAACTACGCGCGCAACACGACCATGCCCTCGCGGATCGCAAGCCTGCCTTCGCCGCTCAACGTCTCGAAGAAGACGGCTACCTTATCCGCGCTGTCATCGCGCCCCAGCACGCGGACCGTCAAGGTTGAGGGCATCGTCACCATCGCGCCGAAACGGCCCGCGACTCTTTCAACTCGCGCAGGATCGTTGCCCGCTTCGCTCTCGATTATTCGTGACACCGCAAGCGCCAGCGTCGCGGTCCCGTGCAGGATGATCGAGGGCAGCCCGGCGGCGCGCGCTACCGACGCGTCCGTGTGTATCGGATTGAAGATTCGCGCGCACTCCGTGTAGATGTGCGCCATGCATCCCGGCACATCGACCTGGCACTCCGAACGCGGCTCGCCTTCCTCGACGATCGGTTGCATCGGCGCGGGCGGATGTGTCGGCGGAATATCAGGCCCCGTGACCTCGACTCCGCGATAGAGCGCGCCATACCAGCTCGTGCAAACCGGCTTGCCTGCGCCATCTACGGTATCGAGGCGCGTGACCATGTATGCGCCGGGCTTGCGGCGCTCGACTCCCGCGACCGTGAGCTGCGTCGTCATCCGCTCGGGGGGCAGAATCGGGCGATATAGGACAGTGTCATGCGTCGCGTGCACGGCCCGCATCGCCTCGTCGCGCGTGAGCGTGGAGGATTTCTCGAACTGCGCGCGCATCGCGACCTGCACCGGCCATTCGAAGCAGACCGGGAACATCGGATGCGCAATCACTCCGCGATTGGTGTCCATGTAGCAGGCCATCGCGTCGCCAAGCGCGGCGGCATAGGCCATCGTCCAGCGCGAATCGATCTCACTGACCATTGGCGCACCCGCGATCCCCACGATAGATGACTCAAGCGGCATGACGGCTACTTCTACCCGCGGCCCCCGGCCCCGTCCATCGCGCCTATCGAGCACCTCGCAGGCATTCTCCGGTGATCTACAGCTGCGAAGTGAGGATGTGGTCGAGGTTGTCGCGTGCCCAGGTGTCGAGCATTTCTGCAAGCGAATTCAGCTTTACGGGTTTGCTCAGATAATCGTCCATCCCGGCGTCGAGGCATCGGGCGCGATCGCCTTCGGTCGCGTGCGTAGTAAGAGCGATTATCACAGTGTGCCGAGTATTCCCTTCGCGCCGCCTAATCTCCGCGACCGCTTGGTAGCCGTCCATCCCGGGCATCTCGCAGTCCATCAAGACAATATCGTGACGCCTGCTCGATACGACCTCCAACCCCCGTTGCGCACCGTCGGCGATTTCCGCCGTGTAGCCGAGGACGGAAAGCTGCTGCGCCCCGATAGTTCGATTCACGAGATTGTCGTCCACCAACAGTACCCGCACTGCCTTACGCCATTGCGGCGGCTGATTGTCAATCGGGCGCGGCGGCGCGGCCGCGATGGTCCTGGTGTTGACGCCATCGGCATTTCTGCATAGCTCGAGGATACAGCTGAACAGGTGCGACGGACGCACCGGCTTTGTAATCCACGCATCCACCACTTCGGTCGCATTCCTCACAGCGCTTTGCGCGCTAAACATGATCACCTTGCCATGCTTGATATCCGAGTGCTCCTTGATTGCACGCGCGAGGCCGAGCGCGCCCACGCCGGATATCTGTTCATCGATGAGCACAACGATTTGCTTGTCGTCGCCGACCCGCGCCAGCTTCAGGATATCCAGGGCTTCGGCCCCGCTGCCGACCGCCACGTTCTCAATTCCCCACGACGATAGGTATTCGGAAATGACTTGACGACTGGCTGGACTATCGTTGACGATCAGCGCGCGTATCCCGTTGAAGCATGAGGTGGCTGTCGCAGTCATCCACGGACGGACAATCTCCAATCCCTTCTCGAGTCGCACGGTGAAATGAAAGTTCGATCCTTTTGCGGGCGCGCTTCCAAATCCGATCTCGCCTCCCATTTGATTGACCAATCTGGCCGCGATGACAAGGCCGAGTCCGGTGCCACCGAAGCGCCGGCTGGTCGATCCTTCCGCCTGAACAAACGGCTGAAACAGGCGCCCCTGCATCTCGAATGGAATTCCAATCCCCGTGTCGATTACCTCGAAGCGCACCAGCACATCGCCGGCCGTATCTTCCACTCTGTTTGCCCGGACCATCACCTCGCCTTGCTGGGTGAACTTGATCGCGTTCGACACCAGGTTGTTGAGAATCTGGCGCAGCCTGCTCGGATCCCCTCGCAAACCGGTCGGCATGTTTACGTCCACATACAGGGCAAGCTCGATCCCTTTGGCGTGAGCAGCCACTGCAAAAGAATCGATTAGATTTTCCGTCAGTTCGACAAGGTCGAAGTCGAGCTTCTCGAGCACGACCCGGCCGGCTGCGAGTTTCGAGAAGTCGAGTATGTCGTTGACGGTAGTCAGCAGCAGTTCGCCGCTTGACCGAATGATCTCAGTTTGGCGGCGCTGTTCGGGAGTCAAATCGGAAAGCGACAGCAGCTCTCCTGCGCCGATGATTCCGGCCAGTGGCGTCCTGATCTCGTGGCTCATGCTGGCCAGGAAATCCGATCGCAGACGGGCCGCTTCGAGGGCAAGGTCACGCACTCCGCGCGTGCGGTTGGCCTCTTCCTCGGCGCGCTTGCGCTCGGTGATGTCGCGGATCGTGCTCACGGCGATCGTGCCTTCCTCGGTTTCAAGCGGGCTCAAACTGATCTCAGCCGGAAACTCGGTGCCATCTTTGCGCAGACCGTGGAGCTCCGGGCCGGAACCCATCGAACGCACCGTGGGGCCTGCGAAGTATCCGCCGCGCTGCTGTGAATGGTTGTCGCGAAAACGCGCCGGCACCAGCATCTCGACCGTGTTTCCGAGTAACTCGGCGCGCGTGTATCCGAAGAGCTTTTCGGTCTGTGCATTGACCAAGGCGATACGGCCGTCCCTGTCCACAATCACCATTGCGTCCGGGGCCGACTCGAGCAGCGCGCGGAACTTGTCCTCTGCTCTGTTGCGCTCGGTGACGCGAGCCAATTCCCCTGTGCCGAGTTTCGCAAGCTTGTCTTCGCTCACAGATTGCCCCTTCTCAGTTCACTGCCTTGGCATCGCACAGTTCAAGATTTATGCCGCGCGGTGTGAATGAATGGGCTTGTTGCAAGCGAACTAAGCGTGCGGGCGGCGGCAATTGGGTGTCAGCGGCGGCACAAGAATGACACGCCGCTTGCGGCAATCGGTATCGAGACTAGCTCTACCGCCGGTTGCGCGGATCCCATTCGGGCAGCGGCTGCGGCTCGGGCATCAGGAGGTCTTTTGCCGCAATGATGCCGACGAGTTTGCCCAGGTACGTAACGGGAAGCGCACCGACTTTGTGCTGGCGCATGAGGGTGACCGCACGTTCCAGCGTGTCCGAGGGCACCACGGTGATCGGATGGCGGGTCATCGCGGTTTCGACGAGTGTCGAGTCGAGCGCGTCCGCGTAGCGTTTTAAGTCAAATTCGCTCACGATTCCGACGAGCTGGTCTGCCTCGACGACCGGCAGCCGGCGAAATGGTCCCGCCTTCATTTTGGATGCTGCGGCAGCGAGCGTATCGGCCGGTCGTACGGTGACTACGTTTCGCGCCATCCGGATCTCGACCAGCTGCATCATCTAACTTCCTCCAAAACGCGGATGCGGCCGGCGCATCGATCGGAACGACCGCCGGATTGAGCGATAATCATACGGCAGGCGGGCCGGTGGAGGCCATGCGTGACGGCGGACTTGAACCCCGACGCCTTTGACCACTGGTCGCTGGTCGCCCGCTCCATCGCCGCCACAGTCGCGGCGGTCGGCATCGTCATTAGCTCTTGCGGCGGGCGCGGTAGCGGCGGATTAGTGCGTTGGTCGAGCTGTCGTGGACTAGCGGGGGTTCTGTGTGGGATTCCAGTTCTGGGATGATTTTTTGCGCCAGCACTTTGCCTAGCTCAACCCCCCATTGATCGAATGAGTCTATGTTCCAGATGGCGCCTTGGGTGAAGACGCTATGCTCGTACAGCGCTACCAGCTTGCCTAGCGTTTCGGGAGTCAGCTCGTCGGCCAGGATTACCGTCGAGGGACGATTGCCTTCGAATACTCGATGCGGCACCAGCCAATCCGGAGTGCCTTCGGCCTTGACCTGCTCGGGCGTTTTCCCGAATGCGAGCGCCTCGGCCTGCGCGAATATGTTCGAGAGCAGCAGGTCGTGATGGCGTCCGAGCGGATTCAGCGGCCGGCAGAAACCGATGAAGTCGCATGGGATAAGCTTCGTTCCCTGGTGGATGAGCTGGTAGAAGGAATGCTGGCCGTTGGTGCCGGGCTCGCCCCAGTAAATCGGTCCCGTCTGATAATCGACGGGAGCACCTTCGAGCGTGACGTGCTTGCCGTTCGATTCCATCGTTAGCTGCTGGAGATAGGCGGGAAAGCGCTTGAGGTATTGCTCGTACGGCAGCACCGCGACGGTTTGCGCGCCGAAGAAATCGTTGTACCAGAGACAGAGCAGGGCCATCAGGACCGGCAGGTTGCGGGCGAACGGCGCGGTGCGAAAATGCTCGTCGATGGCGTGGAAGCCGGACAGCATCGCGCGGAAATTGTCGGCGCCGACGGCGATCATCGTGGACAGGCCGATCGCCGAGTCCATCGAGTAGCGGCCGCCCACCCAATCCCAAAAGCCGAACATATTTTTCGTGTCGATTCCGAACTTCGCCACTTCGGCGGTGTTGGTCGAGACCGCGACGAAATGCTTCGCCACCGCCTTGTCGTTGCCAAGCGCTGCGAGACTCCAGTTCCGCGCGGTCTGCGCGTTGGTCATCGTTTCGAGCGTGGTGAAAGTCTTCGACGAAATGATGAACAGCGTTTCGGCCGGGTCGAGATCGCGCGTGGCCTCGGCGAAATCGGTTCCATCGACGTTGGAGACGAAGCGCACGGTCAGATCGCGGTCGCTGTAATGGCGCATCGCCTCGTACGCCATGACCGGGCCGAGGTCGGAACCGCCGATCCCTATATTGATGATGTTGCGGATGCGCTTGCCGGTGTGGCCTTTCCAGGCGCCGGTTCGGATGCGCGCCGAAAATTCCGCCATTTGATCGAGGACCGCGTGGACCTTGGGCACCACGTCGTCGCCATCGACGCCGATTGAGACGCCGCGCGGCGCTCGCAGCGCGACATGCAGAACGGCGCGCTCTTCGGTCAGGTTAATTTTGTCGCCGCGGAACATCGCGTCGATGCGCCCGCGCAGTCCCACCTCTTCGGCCAATGCGAGCAGCAAGCGAAGAGTCTCGTCGGTCACGCGATGCTTGGAATAGTCGAAGTACAGGCCGGCGGCCTCGACGACGAGGCGTTCACCGCGCTTGGGATCTTCGGCGAACAGAGTCCTCAGGTGGCGGCTGTGAATCTGGTTGTAATGCGCCTGCAATGCCTTCCACGCAGGGCGCTCGCTTAGAGAATTCGTTTTCGTCGATGCCGGCATGATGCCTCCTTACTTGACGCAGCGGAGGCCTAGTTCGAGGGGGCGGATACGATCGCTCGATCGCCGCGCGGCAGGATCATTACTTCGGACATTCGGGTCTCGGGATCCAGCCTGATGAAGTAGGCGGGGAAGCCGGTTTCAGTGACGGCGACGTTGGTGCGCGCGTCGCAACCGCATCGCGCCGCCATCGCGTCGTTTATCGCGGCGAGTTTGTCGAGACTGAGTGTGGCGAGTTGCAGGTTCGCCTCGTCGACGGAAAGTTTCAGGATTGAGTCTTTCATCTCGACGCCGGCGGCGACCGCGGCGCCGGAGACTGTCGCAGTCTTGACGACCCATCGGGTGAATTGGCCCTTATCCATGTTCTCGGCGTCGCGATGGTTCTTGCGTACCTCGGAGATAGCGGCGTCGAGCGAGCGTTTCTTCGCGGTGGAATCGGCGAACACCTGCGCGTCCGCCAACGTCCAGATTTGCTTCGACCATCGCGCAACTGTTGCGGGATCGGCGCCGGGCAGACTCTGATAGTCGGTTGCGGCGCGCTCGGCGTCTGCCAGATCATGGTCGGAGAGGGCGGCTTCGACCTCATCGGCGTCTTTGCGCCGCGCCGCCGCGTCGATTCGCACGATAATCGAACTGCTCTGGCTGCCCGGTTCTATCGCCGCGTCGGCGCAGACGCCGCGCTGCTCGGCCAGCGTGAACGCCGGGCGGCCGATCATGAAGTCACAGAGACAGACGTCGTCCTTCAGCTCGCGCCGCTCGCTCGCACTCAAGTCGTTGCTGTGGGCTGAGAGAGCGGCCAGTTCTTGACGGGCTGCCGGATAATTGCCGGCCGCTATTTGGCTACGCGTCGCGGTGAGCGCCGACGGGGCGCATCCTGAGAGCCCGGCTACAAGCGCGATCGCGACGGCTGCTTGGCCGGCAATCCGCGGCAAAGCGTAGCGCAGGATAGAAGTGCGGGGGTAGCGAGGCATGAGTTGATTATGGCAAAGGCGGCAGCCGATTGCCTACCCGTCAAGAAGAAGGAATGCTGCGCCGGCGACTGAATCATTCGATGTATCATGATGCGACAGGGCGGTCTCAGATTCGCCCGCTCGCTCTTTCTCTGAGCGGCTACGTCAACTTTCTCTCGGAGCTCCCGCTGGCATGAGTGGTGCACCTGAACCTCCTACAACCGCTGAGCGTGAAAGAAATCGATTGCGCTGACGCAACGCGCAAAGGAGGACATCAATAATGAACTACATCAACAAACTCATGGTCAGGGTCCGCGAGAGCAAGCAGGGACAGACGATGACTGAGTACGTGCTGATTATCGCGGCGATCGCGGTGGCCGGTTACATCGCGTACCAGGGCCTCGAAGGCGGAATCAACACGATCATCAGTAACGTGACCGCAACGCTGAAGGCTGCGTAAGACCACTGGTTCTCGCAGACAGGTCGATTGCGCTGACGCAAACGACAAGGAGGGACATATCGGCAATGAAGTACGTCAACAAATTCATTGTCCGGATGCGCGAAAACCAAACGGGCCAGACAATGACTGAGTACGTGTTGATTATCGCGGCGATCGCGGTGGCAGGTTACATCGCGTACCAGGGCCTCGAAGGCGGAATCAACTCGATCATTGCCAACGTGACCGCGACTCTGTCGGCTGCTTAAGAACAGCCCCCAAGCCCGCGCGGTCGAAACCAGGCGCGCGGGACAGGCGGCGGGGACCGAGCGCCCCGCCGCGCAAATTCAGGTTTTTTTTGCAGACGAAGTGACGGGTCGATGCGAGAGAAACAGTGACTTCAGACAGCTCCGACTTCGGCCGGTTCGGCGCAGGACGCGACGGAGGTCGCAATGAGAGCGTGAGCGATTGAATTCTGCTTGTGGGGGGCGGTCCGCATCGGTGGGTCGCGCAAGAACGGGGGCATAGATGAGACGACCTATAGTTTTCGTAATCCTTGCAGGAATGGGCGCGGTGCTGGCCGCGGTTGTGGTCTTTCCCGCGATCAGAAAACGCGAGTCCGAAGTGCAGCGCGCGATGGCGCACATGGTCGAAGTCGTAGTCGCGGCAAAGGATATCCCGCTGGGCGCGAAACTTGAGCCCGACGCGGTCAAACTGGTTCACTGGGCACGCGAAGGCGTTCCGCAGGGCGCGTTCACCGATCCGCAGGCGGTCGCGGGCTCGTTCGCAAAGAGCCAGTTCCTCGCCAATGAGCCGGTTGTCGCGAGCAAGCTGTTCATGGGCGAAAAGAGCTCCGGCGTGATGCCGCTGCTGATTCCAGCCGGGATGCGTGCGATGTCGGTGCCGGTGGACGAAGTCGCCGACATCGCAGGCTTTGTCGCGCCACACACGCGCGTGGACATCCTGGTCGCTGTCTCGGGCACTGGCCCGAGCGAGACGTCTTTCTCGCGGATGGTTCTCCAGAACATCGAGGTTCTGGCTGTCGCCCAGGAAATCGAACACGTCAAGGACGCGCCGCAAGTAGTAAAGGTCGTGACGCTGCTGGTGACTCCGACCGACGCCGAAAAACTTACCCTGGCGAGCCACGAGGGAATGCTGCGTCTGGCGATGCGCAACTACAGCGACAGCAAGATTGTCGCGACCAGGGGAATCGCAGTCGGCGAGCTTTTGCATGAGGGCGGCCTGACCCTGCCCGTGATGCAACAGCAGTCGGCGCCGGCGCTCGCCGCGCGCCCAGCGCATGGACCCACGCCGCTTCCAATCGAAGTGGAAGTGATGCGCGATGGCAAATCGTCGGAAACGATTTCCTTTGTTAATTCCGGCGTGAGAGCGCGTTCTTCCGTTCAAGCGCACCAGGACGCGGCTGCCATTTCGGCGCCGCAGTTACCTGCGGCTCCGGGATTGCCCGCCGCACCGGAATCTCCGCTCTCGGCCGCAAAGCCTGCTTCGTCCGCGAGCTTTGCCCGATCGACCGCGAGCGCATTCGCGGCGCCTATCAGACCAGGGGATCCGGGGTACGTACCGGCGCCAAAGACCTATGAAGTTCAATGATCGCAGGTGGCAATAAGGGGAAAGCCATGAGGGTACGCAGCAACATACGCGCGAACATTCCCCGCTGCTAGGTCCCTCACTCATACCCAGGAGAAATATCGAGTGCCAGTCGGCGGATTAAAGAGTGAGGGTCGTCGTAGCACGATGAAGGTCATGCTGGTCGGCGATCCCGGCGAACAGCGCACCCAGCTCAAGGCGGTGCTGGCGGCGCTGGCTGAGCCTGAACTCGAGATCATCGAGGGCGAGACCGCCACCGCCGCGAATCTTTCCGAGAATGTCGCCGCGCCGCCCGACGCAACCTTGGTCATAGTCAACGGCAACGAGGAGGCTGCCCTGAGCTTTCTCCAGAGCCAGTCGGAACATTCGCCGCGCCCAAGTCTGCTCGCCGTGCTTAACGCGCGCTCGGCCGGACTGATGAAGCGAGCGCTGCGCTCGGGCGCCGACGAGATTCTCTTCATGCCGCTGGACCCGGGAGAGGCCACCCGCGCCTTGCTGAAGGTAAGCGAGGCGCGCTGGCGCACCGAGCGCCGCGAGGGTGGAGTGGTCATTTCCGTCACCAGCCTGATCGGCGGCGCCGGTGTGACCTCGCTGGCTGCCAACCTCGCGTTGGCGCTCAACTCGTTGCATCAACGCGTAGCGCTGGTCGATCTCGATCTTCAGACCGGAGGCCTGGCGGTCTTTCTGAACCTCGATCCGGAAGTGACCATCATGCCGTTGGTGCGGCTGGAGCGTAAGCTCGATTCGATCCAGCTCGAATCCGCCCTGACCAAGCATCAATCGGGCGTCTATTTGCTGGCCGCGCCCAAACGAATCGAAGAAGGCGAACTGGTTTCGGACACCACGGTCGGCACGGTGCTCGATCTGATTCGCCAGTTGTTCGACTACGTGATCGTCGATTGCGGAGACCATGTGGACGAAAACGGGGTCGCGGCGTGGGAGCGCTCGGAGCATCTGTTTTACGTGCTCAATCAGTCGATCGCGGCGGCGCGATGCGCATGGCGATTCATCGATCTGTTCGAGCGCCTGGACCTGACCAGGCTCGAGCCGCGCTACATTCTCAATCGCTATAATCCGTCGCATCCGTTGACCGAGAAGGCGATCGAAGCAACTCTCGCCAGGTCCATCTACGCCAAGATTCCAAGCGACGATCGGACTTTCGAATCTATCGAGATGAAGGCGCAGGACCTTTTCCAGTTCGCGCCGTCGTCCCCGGTCGCGCGCGCGATGCTCGATCTCGCAGCTCTGGTAATGCCGCGTACGGAGCCGGCCCCGCTTCAGGAAACACTTTTGTCGCGGCTCAAATCCGCCTTCGCCACGCATTGAAGTCGATGAGGTATGCAAGATGAGACTGACGGAAAGGCTATCGAATGCCCCCAGGGGCGCACGCCCGCCAGAGGTCACTACCGGCGGTGGCTCGCTTATCGGCGCGACCGTGCGCCGGCGCAAGGATGCGATCGCGGATAGCTCGCTCCGCTTAAAGGTCAAAGTTCACAACAAACTGTTCGAGACTATCGACGTATCCAAGCTCGAGACCCTCGAGCCCGCGATGGTCTCCGCCAAAGTCACCGCCGTTATCAACGACATTCTTAATGAAGATGGTGGCCGCCTCCTGACCGACATCGACCGCGGCCGGCTCATCGAGGAACTTAAGAACGAGCTGCTCGGCTTGGGCCCGCTCGAGCCGTTGCTCCGCGACGACGAAATCACCGACATCCTGGTCAACGGCCCCAACCAGGTTTACGTCGAAAAGCGCGGCAAGCTGCACGCCACCGACGTCGTGTTCCAGGACGACCAGCATCTGATGCTGATCATCGATCGGATCGTGTCTCGCGTCGGACGGCGCGTTGACGAATCGTCACCGATGGTCGATGCACGGTTGCCCGACGGCTCGCGTATCAACGCGATCATTCCGCCGCTGGCGCTCGACGGGCCGGCGCTATCGATCCGGCGTTTCGGCAAGCATCGCTTCGACATCGGCGCGCTGGTCGAAAAGGAGGCTCTCACTTGGGACCTGGTCGAGCTTCTGCTCGCGGTTGTTCGAGCGCGCCTGAACGTAATCGTTTGCGGCGGTACCGGCTCGGGCAAGACCACGATGCTCAATTGTCTGTCCGCGTTCGTTCCCGAGGACGAGCGAATCGTTACGATCGAGGATTCTGCCGAGCTTTCCTTGCAACAGCCTCACGTCGTGCGGCTCGAGACGCGGCCGTCGAATCTTGAAGGCCGCGGCGAGGTCACGCAGCGCGACTTGGTCAAGAACTGTCTGCGCATGCGCCCGGACAGAATCGTCGTCGGCGAGGTCCGCGGCGCAGAAGTCTTCGACATGTTGCAGGCGATGTCCACCGGCCATGACGGTTCGATCGCCACCATCCACGCCAACAGTCCTCGCGAATGCCTGGGCCGGCTCGAGATGATGATGCTGCTGTCGGGCGTCTCGATTCCGCAGCGCGCAATGCGCCAGCAGATTGCCTCTGCCGTCAACATTATCGTTCACGTCAGCCGGCTGTCCGACGGTTCCCGCAAAGTCATGAGGATTTCCGAGATCAGCGGCATGGAAGGCGAGATGATCATGATGCAGGACTTGTTCGAGTTTGTCCGCGCCGACACCACGCCGGCAGGAAAAATCAACGGCGCCTTTCAATCGACCGGCATTCGTTCAGTGTACGCACAGCGCCTCGAAACGGCCGGATACAAGACCGAATCGAAGGTGATCAAAATGGCCGCGCGATGAACCTCGACGACCTGTTGATTCCGGCTGCGGCCGCGGGCTTCGTGCTGATTGCCTGCGCGCTGCTGTTCATGCGGCGCTATCGGCCCCAAGTCACGCGCACCGTGATGCGGCGGATGGCGCGGCCCGACGTTGCCCTGGCCGGCGATATCACCAAGACCGATCGTCGCCGCCTGACCGGACGCGAATTTCTAAGCCGGCTCTATCAACTCAATTTGCTCCAAAAACTCGAGGAAAACCTCTGGCAGGCCGGAATCTACGCCCGCATCACCGACATCTTGCTCGTGAGCCTGCTGATGTTTACGGCCGGCCTGTTCGCCGGCGAGGCGATTTGGGGGATAGAACTCCTGTCGATCGCGATGGGCGCGGCGATGGCAAGCCTGCCGATAGTTTATATCCGGGTGCGCAGGCAGCGGCGCCTCAAGGCATTCGCCAAGCAACTGCCGTACGCGCTCGATTTGATCAAATCGTCACTCGAAGCCGGCCATACGCTGCTGCGCGGATTGCAGGTCGTGGTGGCGGAGTTCGCCGATCCGATCTCCACCGAATTCCGCTCCGCTATCGAACAGAGCCGGCTGGGGCTGCCGCTGCCGCGCGCGCTCGAAGAGATGCTCAAGCGCGTGCCGCAGGATGACCTCCGCCTGCTGGTCGTCGCGGTGCGGGTGCAATCGGAAGTCGGCAGCTCGCTGGCAGTAATAATCGGACGGCTCTCGGAAATCGTTCGCACCCGCCAGCGCCTGCAACAGCAAATCAAGGCGCTTACGGCCCAATCCAGGATGAGCGGGATACTGGTCGGGTTCCTGCCGATCGTGATGCTGGCTGCGTTCAGCGTCATCCAGCCAAGCTACACCGACACGCTCTTTTACGATCCGACCGGCCAAAAGATTCTCGAAGTTGCCTGCGTGCTCGACGTCCTGGCGTTCCTCTCAATTCGCAAGCTCCTCAAGGTGAAGTTCTGAAATAACTGCGATGCCGGCCATCTATGCAAGCTTGACGGTGTTTTTCCTGTTCGGCGCGATCTCCATCGCGATCTACGCGGCGATCTACGGGATTAATCGCCCGTTCGACGAGCGCATCACCGAGATCGGCGTCAAGATGCGCGTCGCTTATGGAAATCCCGCCAATCTCGACATGGAGTCCAATACCTTTGCGCGTTCGCTGTTTCGATGGGTCGCCAGGCATCTTCCCGAACCCGCGCCAAATACTCCGGAGCGCGAGAAGCTCGCACAGATCCTGGTCCGCGCCGGCTTTCCCGGGTCCGGCGCCGTCCGCACCTTTCACTTCGCCCGCCTCGCATCGACGGCGGGGGCTGCGCTCCTTGCGCTCGTCGTCGCGATCGCGTTTGGCTTCCACGGCATCAAGCCGCTGATGTTCATGCTGATCGGCTTGGGCGTCGGCGCATTCGCACCCAATTACTATATCGGCCGCAAGGCCAAAAACCGTCAACAGGCAATCGCCAGCCAACTCTCCGACGTTTTGGATTTGCTGGTGGTCTGCGTCGAAGCCGGCCTCGGCCTCAGCGAAGCCATCAAGATCGTCGGATCCGAAACCCAGCGCCAAAATCAGGAAATCGGCACCGAGCTGTCGATCGTGTCAGCCGAGCTCGCCTCCGGCAACTCGCTTGGCCAGGCGCTGAGAAGCTTCGCCGATCGCACCGCCGTCGAGGACATCAAACCGCTGGCCGCGACGCTGGTGCAAAGCGAAAAGCTGGACGCGTCAATCGGTCCCGCGCTGCGATCGATCTCGGACTCGATGCGCATCACCCGCCGGCTCCGCGCCGAAGAAGCCGCCGCCAAAACCACCGTCAAGATTCTCTTCCCGCTCGTGCTGTTCATTTTGCCCGCCATGATGAGCGTGATCGTCGGCCCCGCCATGATTCAGATCATGCGGGCACTTACCCACGCGTAGCGATCGCGCCGGCGGCGACCTCCCGGATGCAACCGGCAGCGCTCTTGACGCGGGCGGATCGGCACAATAACCGATTGATCATGGCTGACTCGGAACCGCGGATGCGCGCGCTTGAGTTATGGAACGAGGCGATGCGCTTTCACATGAACCACGATCTCGAGCGCGCGGTCGAACTCTACACAAAATCGATCGAAGTCTTTCCGACCGCCGAGGCCTACACATTTCGGGGATGGGCGTTCGAGGGCATGGGACGAATCGACGACGCGATCGCGCAGTGCCGCCGCGCCATCGAAATCGATCCCGCGTTTGGCAATCCATACAACGATATCGGCGCATATCTAATCGCCAAGGGCGAGCTCGACGAGGCCGTCCCGTGGCTCGAAAAAGCCAAGACCGCGCCGCGTTACGATCCGCGTCATTATCCGTTCATGAACCTGGGCCGAATTTACGCTGCCAAGGGAATGGTGAAACGTGCGATCGACGAATTCGAAGGCGCACTCGCACTCGCGCCTGGCGATCCGACTTGCGTATCCGCGCTGGCGCAGCTTTGCGCCCTATTGAATTGAACGATTAAGTCGAATTGAACGCGCGCGCCGCATCGAAGTGATCGAAGCCGGAGCGCTGCCGCCCGATTTCACGCTCGCTCGCGCGCGACGCGGATATCGTCATTGCAGCCGCGATTTCCAGCTCTCCGGCCTGCGCGATTTGCCTGCGCTGCTGACGCGCGCCGACTAATCCGAATCCCCGCGCCGATCTCCGGCGGCAAACCAATGTCGCATTCTGACCTGCTCGATGGCACTGAAATGCCGCATCCAGCGCCGTGTGCGGCGTGGCGCGCAGTTGTGCCTATTACAGACAACCGTTCAATGAGTGTCCCGATTCCGAGACGATGGCCCGCCACTTGCTCTGAAACCTTGTTGTTGACTTTGTGATTACAGGTCAAAGAGGAAGCACTGTGCAACACGTGGGCACTCAATGGCAGTAGAAAACATCGCATCGGGAACGGCGCCTATCGGAGACGGGGCAAACGAGATGCTGTCGCTCGACCATCTCGTGAACAGTGCGGACCGGCTCGGCGGCATGGTCGTAAGATCTGCGCAAGTGCGCAAGGTCTTAAAGTCGGTATCGCAGCTGAGTCCGTACAAAGCGACGGTGCTGATTTCAGGCGAATCCGGAACCGGAAAGGAATTGATCGCGCGCGCGCTCCACACGCTGGGTCCGGTTCCAAATGGTCCCTTCGTGACGCTGAACTGCTCCAACCTCGTCGAATCGTTGGCCGAGTCCCAGTTATTCGGCCACGTTCGCGGCGCCTTTACCGACGCACGCGAGGAGTCGCAGGGATACTTCCGATCCGCCAACGGAGGCACGCTGTTCCTTGACGAGATCGGCGAATTGCCGCTCAAGCTCCAGCCCAAGCTGCTGCGCTCGGTCGAGTCGCACGAGGTTCAGCCGGTCGGATCGTCGCATAGCTACAAGGTTGATCTCCGTTTGGTCGTCGCGACCAATCGCGACTTGCACGCGATGGTCAGAGCGGGCCAGTTTCGCGACGATCTCTACTACCGCGTGAGCGCTTCGGCGATCTTTATCCCGCCCCTTCGAGAACGGCGCGAGGCCATCCCGGCCTTCATCGGGTTTTTCATCGAACAATACAATTGTCTGTTCGGCAAGAATGTCTCGCAAATCTCGCGCCGCGCCATCGAGATCCTCGGCGCATATCAATGGCCGGGAAATGTCCGCGAACTTTCCAATGCGATCGAAAGTGCCGTGATTTTAACCGAGAGCAACACCATCGGCGTATCCGATCTCCCCAAGCAGATCGTGGACGGAACCGGCGCCGAGTTGTTGTACCGGCATGAGGAATCGTCCGCCAACGATTACGCGGCCGCGCCAGCCGCGCGCCCCTTGCCCACCAGCGATTTCGCCGGCGAGCCGCCGGGCTTCCTGCTCGATGACGTCGTCAAGAAGACCCTGATGCGTTCGCTCGAAGAGACCGAGGGAAATCGACGGCGTGCCGCCGGCCTGCTCGGCGTTTCGCGCTCAACGCTCTACCGGATGCTCATTCGCTATGGGATCGCCGATAATCCGCAGCGGCTATCCGTCCAGCACCATATCTAAAACTGCACCGGCTACTCTCGCCGCCCGCCGAGGACAGCCTGCTCCGGGCGCGCGTGATTCTGCGCCAGCTCTGCAACTGACACCGGCGACCGCATTCATCGCGAGTGCACGTTCTGGTAAGTTCTAATCGCGGGTTCGCAAATGAATGGTTCGGATCAAATCTGGGCTGAGGCGCTGCGCACGCTGGAGCGCGGGCAGCCGTTCGCGCTGGCAACGGTGGTGAACGTTCGCGGCTCTACGCCGCGTGAAGTCGGCGCCAAGATGATCGTCCGCGCGGACGGGCAGTTCGGCACCATCGGCGGCGGATGCGGCGAAGCCGAGGTCTTTCGAAAAGCTCGTGTATTACTTGAAGAAGGCAGTGAAAGCGAAAGCGGCCCGCGGCTGACCGAAGTCGATCTCACCGGCGATTTCGACCAGCGCGAGATCGGTACCTGCGGCGGAATAATGGACGTCTTCGTCGATCTGTGGTCCCCGGCCCGCGACCTGGAAATCGCGCGCAAGCTGGCCGACGCTGCCGGCCGCAGTGCTCCCGGCGCACTGATAACGGTGGTCGATCCCGGTTCGCGAAGCGAAATGCCGGCCGGGTCGAGGACGTTTATAGATCCCCGAGATGCGGGCGCGCGAGATGCGGGACCGATCGATCTGCCCGCGGCGCAGTTCGCGCAAATCGTCGAGCGAACGGACGACGCGATTCCCACCTTGCTCGAAGCCGATGGCGCCGGCCGGCTTCATCCTGTCACGCATCTCGAACCCAAAGGCGGTGTGCGCCTGTTTGTCGATCCGATCGTTGGTGCGCAGCGCCTGATAATCGTCGGCGCGGGCCATATCGCGGCGCCGTTGTGCGTGCTTGGAGTGATGCTCGGGTTTCACGTTACGGTGATCGACGATCGCGCATCGTTTGCGAACCGTGAGCGGTTCCCGGATGCCGACGAAATAATCGTCAAGCCTTTCAAGGCCGCGATCGATTCGCTCGCGCTCGACGGCCACTGCTATCTGGTTTCCGTCACGCGCGGTCATTCTTTCGACGAGGAAGTTGTGCGCGCGGCGCTGATGCAGCCGTGCGGATTCGTCGGGATGATCGGTTCGCGCCGCCGGGTGAAGGCCACGCTCGTGAGAATCGGCGAGAGTGGGGTTCCGATAGAGCGGCTCGGCGACGTTCATGCGCCGCTCGGCGTCGCGATTGGCGGTGAGACGCCGGAGGAGATTGCGCTCTCGATCATCGCGGAGATTATTCGCGAACGCCGCACCGGCGAGCGCGACGATTTTACGCTCGGCGTTCGTTTGGGCAGCCTCAAACGCTCGAAGTAGCCCGCATCGATGCGGCAGGCGGTCTCTGAATCGACACGATGAAACGGCAGCTCGAGGGAATCATCCTGGCGGCGGGCGAGTCGCGCCGGATGGGCTATCCGAAGCCGCTTTTGGACATAGGCGGGCGGACCTTTATCGAGCATATTGCCGAGACGATGCTCGCGGTGGTGCCGCGGCTCGTGATTGTGATCGGGGCGCATCGCGAGCGCGTTCGCGCGGCGATTCCGCGCGACGCGCGGATCGCGATCGTCGAGAATCCGGACTATTCGCGCGGACAACTGTCGTCGTTGAAGGTCGGCATCGGTGTCATTCAGCCGGATTCGGCGGGCGCGATTGTGCATCTCGGGGATCATCCGATGGTCCGGGTCGAAACGTTTCGAGCGATCGTGGATTCGTACCATCGAACGGGCAAGCCGATCGTGATCGCGCGCCACGATGGCCGCCGGGGGCATCCGGTGATTTTCGATCGCGCATTGTTTGCCGAACTCCTGTCCGCGCCGGAAGAAGAGGGCGCCCGCCACGTAGTAAACGCCGACCCTTCCCGCGTCGCCTACGTTGACCTGAACGATCCGGGAATCAATCTCGACTTAGACACGCCGTCCGACCTGGCCCGCGCTGGCCTCCCCCCGCCGCCGCCGCCCTCAACGCCGTTGAGGCACTCGACATAGCGGACTCGTTAAGCTGCCGTGCTGGCGGGCGCTGAGAGCTGCGTTTTGGTGTGGACGTAGCGCATTACGCCGGTACGCGTGATCAGGCCAACCAGCTTGCCATCGTCCACGACCAGCAGCCGTCCAATATCCGCAGCCACCATCTGCCGGAGCGCATCGATGACGCCGGCGCCGGGAGCGATCTCGATCGTCCCGTCGGCGGGGCGCATAACCTCGCTGATGCGCATCCTCGCGCGCTCGGACGCGGGACAATCGCGCACCTGCGCAAGAGCCGCCACGCCAAGCCCTTTTCCATCCGCCGCGACCGGAAAGCCGCCGAAACCGTAGCGCAGGAAATAGCTCTCGATGGCATCGGCTACCGTTTCATCGGGGCCGAGCACGATCGGATCGCGCACCATAATATCGCGCACGCGCGCGCCGGACAGCGCCTGCTCGACGATCAGGTTCTGGTACCCCGACGACGCAGCGCTGCGCAGGAACAGCCCGATGAATATCAGCCACATCCCGCCGACCAGCGCGCCCGCGAAGATCTCCATCGCGCCGAACGCGATCAGTCCCCACGCGATCGTGTTGCCCCAATCGGCCGCCGCTGCCGTCGCGCGGCGCAGATCGCCCCATCGCATCCACAACGCGGCGCGCAGCAGGCGCCCTCCGTCGAGCGGAAATCCGGGCAGCAGGTTGAACAGTGCGAGCGCGAGATTGATGAAGGCGAGATAGGAGAAGACCGCTTTCCACAGCGCCGTCGCCGGAGCCGCGGCGACCTCGCGCGCGATCAGCCAGAAGATTCCCGCCATCACCAGCGAGCTGAGCGGACCCACCGCGGCGATCTTGAGCTCATCGATCCCGCTCCTGGGCTCGTGCTCCAGCTCCGCCATTCCGCCGAAGATGAACAGCGTGATCCGGTGTACTCCCTCGCCGAGCCGGTTCCCCATCGCGGCGTGGCACAGCTCGTGCGCGAGCACCGAGCCGAAGAACAGGATGGTCGCAATCAGTCCCACCAGCCAGTAAATCCCGGTCGAATAGCCGGGATACTGCCCGGGGAAATATCCCGAGGCCAGTGACCACAGGATCAGCGCGAAGATGACCAGCCAGGAATAGTCGATGGCGACCTGGATGCCGGCCACTTTGAAGATCTCGATTGCACCCTTGCGCTCCGCCGCCATTGGAACCTCCGCGCGTGACACCGCGAATCTACGCGACCCGAACGGAGATGGTAAGCGCTGGGCGATTGAAAGGCACGCGCGCAGCCGCTAATTCCGTGGCCGGCCCCTGCAAAGACGGTTTGGGTTTAGGTCTCCTCTGCGCTGCCTGTTATGCTTTCTGCGAAAGGTGCATGGGGTGGTCCCTGCAGACCCGGTTTGGGTTGCAGTTTCGGCCTAAAACCATGTAACCATCGGCGGGATAGTGCGTATTAATAAACAGTTATGTTGGGTCTCTCGGCGCGTAGCAGGGAACGGTGGAGATTGAGCGCCAAACCCGACGAGGAACTGATAGCCGAAGTCCTCGGCGGGGATAGCGGCGCCTTCACGGAGCTCGCGGGGCGGCATCGGCCGCGAGTGGAGCGTTTATGCCGGCGTTTTTTCTCGGACGAGGAGATGGCGCGAGACATCGCGCAGGAAAGTTTTATTCGCGCCTTCACCGCGCTGGCGACGTATCGGGCCGAGATGCCGTTTGGCGGATGGCTGCGCGCGATCGTGGTGAATCTGTGTTACGACGAGCTGCGCCGGCGGCGGCGGCGTCCCGAGGAACTGGTCGGAGACTTCAGCGCGCCGGAAGTGCAATGGATGCAGACGGCGAACGTCGCGTCGCCAGAGGAGATCGTCGGTGAGGCCCAAGAGCGGCGCGAAGCTTACGATTTGGCGCATCGCCTGCTCGACACGCTCAAGCCCGAGGACCGAATGGTGATGGTGCTCAAAGAGAGCGAAGAGCTGAGCGTCAGCGAAATCGCCGAGACGCTTGGATGGAGTGAGGCCAAGGTAAAAATTCGTGCGTTCCGCGCCCGGCAGGCGCTTCGCAAGCAGGCGGAGCGGATGCTCGCGGCGGCCCGCAACAGGTAGCAATCATGAATTGTTTTGAAGCACGACAGGAATTTTCCGCGCTGTGGCGCAAGTCCGCTACGGCCGAGCGGCGGGCCGAGCTGCTGGCGCATCTGAAGGGATGCGGGAAATGCGATCATGCGTTTCGCGTCTTCGCGCTGACGGCGCCGGTGCTGCACGGCGAGGTGGAACGCGATACGGCCCGAGTATCGCGGCCGGCGCGGCGCGAGTTCTCGCTGGCAGACAGGCCGCGGCGATTCGCGTCGATATCGCGCGAGGTTGCGTTGTCGCGGCAGCCTAATCGATGGCTGGCGATGTCGGCGGCGGCGGCGATCTTCGTATTCGCGAGCAGCGCGGCGTATCTTTCGACGCGGACGCCGAATGAGTCTTTGGGCGAGGCGCTATCGACACTCGAGGCGAGTATGAATTCCGAAACCGCAGGCGATCCATTGGCGCCCGAGATGCCGATGACAGAGAGCGACCTTGCCAGCTAAGTCGAATATCCTGTTCGGCTTGCTGGTGGGAGCCTCGTGCCTTCTGCTTGGTTTCGCGCTCAGCACGCTGGCGTATCGGTATCATTACTTGCGGGTGCCGGGGTCGTGGTTGATCGAGCGAATGAATCACGAGCTCAACCTGACGCCGGCGCAACGCGATCGCATCGGTGACATCCTGCGCGATACGCGGGTCAAAGTGACGCAGGCGCGGCAGGATTTTGAGCATCGCCGCCATCAGCTGTTCTTGGATGGACTCGGCCAGGTTCGCGGCGTGCTGACGCCCGAGCAGCAGAAGATATTCGATCGCGACTTCACGCAGCCGTGGGCGCATCGCCGCCACGGCGGCCACGGCGGCCACGGCGGCGATGGTGATCACATGCCGCTCGAAGAGGGCGCGCCGCCGCAGGCGCCTCCGCAGCCTCCGCCCGTACCGCAGAATTAAGAGCGGACGCATCCAGCCTCAAGGGAATCCGATCCGCGAGGGATCTCACGTCTCGCTAAACCCCCGTTTCAACATAGACGAACAGGTGTTCCTCTTTCAGCGCGGGCGGAGCGCCGTTGGTTGACCTGCTCGCAATATAAATGACATTCATAGTGTCAATATATCGACGATCCCCAACTCTGATTCCGAGCGAGGCATCCTTTGAAGATCTTGAGAACTCCCGACCCGCGATTTTCCAATCTTCCCGACTTCGCATTCACCGCGCATTATTGCGAAGTCACGGACCCCGACGGGACCGCGGTGCGCATCCACTATCTTGACGAAGGTCCTCCCAGCGCCGGGCCCGTGCTGCTCATGCATGGCGAGCCGTCGTGGTCGTTCCTCTATCGCCGGATAATCGCGAGCCTCGCCGCGCGCGGCCATCGCGCGGTCGCGCCGGACCTGGTGGGCTTCGGTCGTTCGGACAAACCTGCCGATCAATCCGATTACACCTACGAACGGCACGTGCGATGGATGAGCGATTGGCTGGCTGCCACGCGCCTGTCGGGTATTACGCTTTTCTGCCAGGACTGGGGCGGCCTGATCGGGCTTCGGCTGGTGGCTGCGTTTCCAGAGAGATTCGCGCGCGTGGTGGTCGCCAATACCGGGCTGCCGACCGGCGAGGGATTCAGCGAAGGGTTCCAGCAATGGCTGGAACTCAGCCAGAGCATGCCCGTCTTGCCGATCGGGCAAATCGTGGGCATGGGATGCCGCCGCGCCCTGAGCGAAGCCGAGAAGGCCGCCTACGACGCGCCGTTCCCCGACGAATCCTTCAAGGCGGGTGCGCGCCGCTTTCCTGCCCTGGTCCCGATTACGCCGGAACACGGCTCGGTCGCCGAGAACAAGGCCGCGTGGAAAGTTCTCGAGCGGTTCACCAAGCCGTTTCTGACCGCGTTCAGCGATTCGGACCCGATTACGAAAGGCGGCGAGCTCCTCTTCCAGCAGCGCGTTCCTGGGACCAACGGGCAAAAGCATGTGACTATCACGGACGCGGGCCACTTTCTGCAGGAGGATAAGCCCGATCAGATCGCCGACTTGATCCACGAGTTTATCGCATCGACGAAATGAACTTCGGCCGCTCGCGCGGCCCTTGTCACAGCGCGCCCATCTGCTTGAGAGTTTTTTCAGCTTCCGATGCGACGGTGGGATTTTTGGCGCTGTCGCCGAGCGCATTTTTCAGATACTTGAGCGCTTCGTCGCGATGGCCGGTCTGCGCGAGTAGTTCGCCGATTCTGAGCGCGGCGAAAGTGTTCTTGGGTTCGAGCGCGTATCCCTTGCGATAATAGACCAGCGCGTCGTCGGTCCTGGGCGGGGAAAACGACATGTACGCCTCGCCGATATTCAGATAGGCGCTGACCTGATTGGGCTGATACTTGATGAGCTTTTGATAAACCTTGACGACGTTGCTGAAGTCGGAGCGCGAGTTGTAGTAGAGACCGAGATAAACGTAGGCGTCGTCGAGCGTGGGATCGATTTCGGTGGCCTGCCAGAGCAGCTTTACCGCGGCGTCGCTGTCGGTCATTTTGATTGCGGCATTGACGAGCCCGCGGGCCTTGGCCGCGTTGGCATCCTGGGCGCGCGCCGGGAAAGCAACGGACCCGAGCGCAAGCATCAGTGCGGCGACTAGCGTCAGTGCTTTCAGCGCGGTTCGATCTCGCATGGCTTCAGGTGTGAACTGGCAGCTAAATGGTGGCATGAAAGGCGCGCGCTGCAAAGGTATCATGGCTGCGCGGCTGGCAGCGACTTCGAGATGAGAAAACATATTCCGGGGGACCGATGAAGGCGCATCGTTTCATAGCCAACGGGCTCGCGCTGAATTGCCTTGATTACGGAGGCGAGGGCAAGCCGCCGATCCTGTTTCTGCATGGCGGTTCCGCGCACGCGCATTGGTGGGACTTTGTCGCGCCGGCGTTCGTCGGCGATTTTCACGTGTTGGCGCTCGATCAACGCGGGCACGGCGAGAGCCAATGGGCCGATGAATGGGCGTATGGCTCGCGTCATTACGTGTCGGATTTGGATCAAGTGATCCACGGGTGGGGATTCGGCGCGCCGATCCTGGTCGGCCACTCGATGGGCGCGCATAACGTGCTCGCCTACGCCGTCGAGCACAGCGAAACATTGCGCGCGATGGTGGCGATCGATCCTCCGCCCGACTACCCGGCGCGGGCGCTCGAATTCCTGAATTCGATCGCGCAAAAGCCGGCGCGCCGATTCGAATCGCTCGACGAGGCGGCGCGGAATTTCAGGGTCCTGCCGCGCGAGACGCTGGCGAAAAAGGAAATCCTCGACCACGTCGCGCGCCGCAGCTTCAAGCAGCACGCCGACGGCGGATGGACGCACAAGCTCGATCGGCGCACCATGATCCGCGAACCGTCGCGGGTCTGGAAGTCGTTGCATCGCATCGCTTGCCCCGCGCTGATCGTGAAGATCACAAAGAGTCCGCTGCTGGACCTCGAGCTCGCAAAAAAGATGGTCGCGCAGCTTGCCAACGGGCGGCTGGCCGAGCTCGATGATTCGTATCATCACGTTATGCTGGACAATCCCGAGGCGCTGATCGAAATAATCCAGGATTTTGTGGACGGTTTGAAATGACCGCTCCGCACAGCCATCTGCTCGAAGGCTCTCCGCGCCTCCATTACCTGGAGTGGAATCCGCACGCGCCGCGCACCATCATCCTGCTCCACGGCAACACTGCCAATGCCTGGTGGTGGGAACCGCTGGCGCGCGTGATTGCGGCCGAGTACCGCCTGCTCGCACTCGACCAGCGCGGCCACGGCGACAGCCAATGGGCGCGCCCGGCGGCCTATTCGCCGGTCGATTACGCAAACGACATCGCAAGGTTTGTCGCGCACGTGGCCGCCAACGCGGAAAAGCCCGTGGTCGCCGGTCACAGCATGGGCGGGCTGAACGTGCTCGCATTCGCGCGCGAGCATCCGGACGTCGCGCGCGGCGCGATCGCGATCGACATCCCGGTCACCTCGACTCGCGGGCGCGATCGATATCTCCAGCGGCTCAAATCACTTCCGGTGGTGACCTATCCCGATCTCGCAACCGCCAAGGCGCGCTTTCGGCTGATACCCAAAGAGGGCGCAGTCGCCGCCGATGTCCTTCATGAGATCGCCGAAAAAAGCCTGGCGCGTACCGATGAAGGCCGCTGGACGCTCAAGTTTGATCGCGAGTCTTTTTTCGGCGGCGACGGGATGGTGGTGCTCGATACCATCAGGGAAATCAGGATTCCCATGATGCTCGTGCGCGCCGGGCACAGTCGTATCATGACCGCCGAGGGCGCCGAGTATGCGCGCGCGGCGAATCCGAATGTCCGGGTGGTCACGATTGCCGACGCGCATCATCATGTGATTCTCGAGAGGCCCGAAGCGGTCGCGCGCGTAATCGAACAGTTCGCCGCCAGCCTGTAACTCTTTCACTGTTTCACTTTTTCACCGCGTAACGCCGCCAAATCCGCTTAGTCCGAATTTCCGGGCTTCGGGTGTCGATCGGTAGTATCGCCGCTCGACTGATAAGTGACGGATGGAAGCTGTCGGTAAAGATGACGCCTTCTTCGTAGCGCCGGTTGGCGAAGGTCGCAGGCCGGCGGAAAGGGACGGGCCGCTACTTGGTGGCCGTGGGCGACGGGCCGGCCGATTGATCGTTCTTATCGCTTGGATGCTTTGAGGCATTCATCGCCTCGACCCCCGGCCAATAGGGACTCTTTGCCAGTTGTGCGCGGAAGTCGCGCGCGAAAGCCTCTTTGCCGCCAATCTTCGGCGGCCACGCCTTGTCGAGAAACTTCCACGCGTCCCCGGCATTCCCCGAATAGATCAGATCGAGCATCATCGCCCATAGCTGCGGCGAAACCTCGGCGTCAGGCCACGCACTGCCTTTGGCGCTTGGCGCGTAATTCCTGACCAATGCCGCTCGCGCTTCAAGGTCTTTGGCTGTCGGCGCCGAATCGCGCATCAGGTCGGGCGACACCCGGTATGCGTCGTCGCTGAAGCGCAGGACGACCTTTGGCGCGGGCGAGTCGGCGAAATCGGCGTGCCAGTTGGCAAAGCTCCAGTCCGAAATCTGAATCGCCATGCCCGTGGTCTGCAGGTTCTTGTCCAGACGCACGAAGTACGGGCCCGCCCCTGCGAACTTCGTGTCTATCGTGCCGAGTATTCTGAAGGTCGGGCCGATTTCGAAGATGTGCAGCACCAGGCAGCAATTCGTGCCGCCGGTCCACTCAGAGATCACCAGGTCGGGCTGCCGATCGCCGGTGATGTCCATCCCCATCTTGACCTGCGCCGCTTCGGGATCGTCCTTGGACATCGTGCCGATGTAAAATTTCTCGCCCTTCTGTTTGGTCTTCTGCAGATAGACGGGTTTGCCATCCTTCAGAATCTCGTAGTAGGCGTCGCTGTCGTCCTTCGCCGCTGGATCGGAGTAAACGCGCGCCACGTAGGGCAGCAGGGTCTCCTCGCGATGAGGCAGCACGATAGAATTCGCGACCGGGGGACCGCATCGCGCCGGTGCCGCGATTGCCGCGATCAGAGCGACGATCAAAACAGGCATCAGCGCGTGGACGATGCGAGCGACGGATCTGCGCGAATCTGACACAGTGACAAAGCGAACCGGGATTTTCATTCTGAATCTTGATTCAGCATCGCACCTACACCAAGCGGTCCGCAAACGCGAAGTTCGAGCCCGGTGTTAAGCCCAAAGGGGTCGCCCTCGCGACGGCGCGGTGCGCGGGAATATCGCTGGGAAGCCCTTTGGGGTCTGCGATGCGTCTGTGCTCGTTTTCGAATAGATCTCAGGATCTCTTCTTCGGAATTGGTTGATAGTTATACGACGCGCAGTTTCAACTCCCCTTCATTTCTGAGGCAACAAGGACGCCTTGCACATAGTAGATGTCGCTTCGGGAGATGAACGCGCTACCTGCATTCTGTGGATCTGGTTTATGGGTAAACCGCGCGCGAAATAATCCGCGCTTAGAGTTGAAACCGGGGCTGTGCTACGCTCCGCGCCATCGACGCAACGGCGCCGCCGGCCGCGAGATTGCCAGGAGATCGAGATGCCGCAAATGTCCGAAACCGTCCTGGCGCCCGAGCTGGATGGCGGGGATTGGATTCAGCACGGCCCGGTCAGCCTCAAGGCGCTCCGCGACAAGGCCGTCGTGCTGGTCGATTTCTGGGACTACACCTGCATCAATTGCATCCGGACGCTACCGTACGTGGTGGCATGGAATAAGAGATACGCGGATAGCGGCCTGGTAATTGTCGGCGTGCATGCGCCGGAGTTTTCTTTTGCGCGGGAGGGATCGCACGTGGCGGAAGCGGCGGCGCGATTCGGTCTGGAATACCCAATCGTGCTCGACAACGAATACGCAATCTGGCGGGCGTACTCGAATCGGTTCTGGCCGGCCAAATACCTGGTCGATGCGAAGGGGCGGATTCGCTATTGCCATTTCGGCGAAGGATCGTATCAGGAAACCGAAGTAGCTATTCAGGGATTGATCCGCGAGCTGAATCCGGGCGCGAGTCTGCCGCCCCCGATGGAGCCGATGCGCGACAGCGACCGTCCCGGCGCGGTCTGTTATCGCATCACGCCGGAGTTGTATCTCGGCTACGCGCGCGGCCGGATCGCGAATCTCGGGGGCGTGGTTCGCGACCGGCCGCATGACTATCGCGACATCGGGCCGCACGTCGAGGGTATGAGTTATCTCGCGGGCATATGGCGCATCGAGCAGGAGAGCGCGCGCAGCGAAGGGCAGGGCGCGGCGATTTATCACGGTGGACCGCCCGCGAATGTACAGTGTAGTCGCGAATGAGTCGGTCGTTTCAGGCGGATTGACTATTCGAGCCGAGGCCGCAGGGCTGGCGGCGTACGCGTTCACTTTCATTTCATGCGTAGTCAGTTGAGGCCGACTGACTATGCGAGAATTGCGCACGGAGGGCGGATTCCCGATGGCAAAGGCAAGCCGGAGAGCGAACGACGAGGAAATTCGCGAAGGCGCGAGGATGATCCTGGCGGCGCGGTATGCGATCGCGCTCACGGGCGCGGGGATGTCCGTCGAAAGTGGAATCCCGCCGTTTCGCGGGCCGGGCGGCCTGTGGACCAAGTACGGAGAGCCGCCGATGAACGGCTTTCAGCGCTTCATGGCCGATCCGAAAAAAGCGTGGGAAGAGCGGCTCAGCAAACGCAACGACGAACTTTTCAAGCCGCTTACGGTTGCCAGGCCCAATCCGGGCCATCTCGCGCTGGTAGAGATGGAAGAATTGGGCGTGATCCGCTTCGTGATCACGCAGAACATCGATGACCTGCACCGGCAGGCCGGGCAGAAGGCGCTCGCTGAAATCCATGGCAACTGGACTTTGATTCGATGCCTCGATTGCACGACGCGGTTTCATCGCGACGCGATCGACCTGGAGAAGCTGCCGCCGGCGTGTCCGCGATGCGGAGGATTGTTGAAATCGGACACGGTTTCCTTTGGCGAGCCGATTCCGACCGACGTGCTGAACATGTGCGCGGAGCATTCGGCGAAGGCAGACCTGGTGATCGTGGCGGGGACCTCGGCGACGGTTTATCCGGCGGCGGGATTCGCGCTCGAAGTTAAGCAACGCGGCGGAATACTAATTGAAGTGAACCTCTACGAGTCGGAGATCACACAGTATTGCGACGTGAGCTTGCGCGGCGGATCGGCGGAGGTGCTGCCACGGCTGGCGAAAGCGGTCGCGGAGAT